>Ga0247727_10003855_pt1 | contig 32697 bp, 14 predicted proteins | sample WisWelCaveWW1625_FD_202498 | JGI IMG/M metagenome (GOLD analysis project Ga0247727, IMG submission 202498) | Biofilm microbial communities from Wishing Well Cave, Virginia, United States - WW16-25 | ecosystem: Environmental > Aquatic > Deep subsurface > Groundwater > Cave microbial mat | place...
AATTTTATTTAAAATCAAATATTTTTAACTGTGAGAATTAAAAACTTAATTTACTAGAGGACACACGTTCACGCCAGAGGACAGCCGTTCACTGGTTGACGCCCTCGACTTTTTACGAATTACACTTACATGGATTCCGGCAACAACAAGCTTTATATTCTCGCGGCGCACGGCTCGAGCACGGGCACCAAATTTTTACGCTTGGCTTATAATCCGGACGATGGCACGTGGGCGGCCGATTTCCCGTCTGGCGGGATCACCCTCAACGGTTTCACTTATCAAGGTGAAAACCCCAGCGTTCTCACGCGCGCGAAGAATGGTGATTTTTGGGTGTTGGGGCCGCGCACGGGCGTTTTGTATGCGCGGCGTTCGACGGATGGCGGCCAAACATGGACCGGCGATATTACGGTCAAAACCTTGGCAACCAATTTGGCGCTTTGCGATGCCGCTACCTTTAGCAGCAACGGCCAAAATTACGTCGGCGTCGGCTACGGTGAAGATACCGACATCGCCGGGCATTTCGGCTTTCTTATGCACAAAGACGGCGACCCGGACAATGTTTGGACCGATGAAACCAGCCAGATCGTTCTTCCCGCCAACACGCTATGCGACGATCATATTGCCATGACGGTATCCGTTAATAATGAAATTTTCATGGCGATCAAGACTCACCCCAATAAGGCCAGCGCCACCGGCGTCGGACTTTATAAACGCGCGGCCAACGGCGGCTGGAGCAGTTGCTTCACGGTGTTCACCGGCAGCGCCGAAACCCGACCGGGCCTCGCGATTGATGAAACGAACAACGAGCTGTATATTTTTACTTTGCTCCTCAGCTCGCCGCGCTATGGCCGTTACAAAAAGTGCGTGATCGGCAACGAGGCCGCTTTGGCCGCCGCGGAAGTAAAAACGTATTTCCAAAATGCTTCGGATGATTTCTTCAATGTTTCAACGCCCGCGCACCGGGTTAATAGTTGCACGGGGCTGTTGGTCGCCGCCGAGAACAATACCGCTGGTCAAACCTGGTATCAAGTGTTCCCGATCTCCGAAGGCGAAATCCTGCCCGCCGGGCCGGTCATCGTCGGCAATGTGACGGTGACACCGGCCACTGCCGGCCAAGGCGCAGCATATTCGATTCCGATTACACTCGGCGCGGCCAACGGCCTGACCGGCCTCAGTAGCACGATCACAGTGGTTTGGCCGACCGATATGAGCATTCCTGCTGTAATGTCGAACACGCTGGTAACGGTCAACAGCGTCAATGCCACTAGTGTAACTACTACGCCAGCGAGCCGCCAAGCCGTGGTGACGGTGCCGGGCAATATTGCCGGCGGCACAACGCTGACGCTCGCCTTTGCGGCTGGCGCGGGAATCATCAATCCGACGGCGGCAGCTAATTACACTTTGACGGTGCAGACGAGTGCGCAGCCGATTGAGGCGATTTCGCCATTTTATGCGATTACGCCGGCGGGCGTTACGCCTGTTACTGTGGGCAATGTTGTCGTCACGCCGGACGTCGCCAATACCACGGCCGGTTATACGATTCCAATCACGCTCGGCCCTGCCGGGCTGACCAGCGGCGGCACGATCGCCATCACGTGGCCGAATGATACGATGATTCCGGCCGCGATTGCCAACAACGCCGTGACGGTGAATGGAGCGGACGCTACGGCGGTGACGACAAATTCTGCGGCGCGGCAGGCCACGGTGACGGTTCCGGCCAGTCTCGCCGGCAATGCGCTGGTGACGCTGTTGTTCAAAGATACGGCCGGCTTGAAAAACCCCACGATGCCTAACAGTTATGCGCTGCAAGCGCAGACCAGCGCGCAAGCCATCAATGCCGCTTCGCCGTCGTATACCATCAATGCCGGCGCGCCTTCGCAACCGCCAGGCGGCAACATCAGCAGCGTCTTGGCGACTCGCACCAAGTCGGCTTATGACAAATCAAGCCAGAGCAAAATTTTTTATCTTGACAACAAGTGGTGGACGATCGCACAGGACAGCGCGGATTCCAAGTGGTATATTTTTGGGGGCAATGCTCCAAGTGCAGCTTGGACGCGCGGCCTCAAGATCGACTCCCGCGGCGGCGCGCGCCCCGATGCGATCGTTGATGCGGCAAACAATCGTTTGTATGTGTTGTGCTCGCAAGGCACGACGAGTTATTTCTACCGCCTGGCGTATGCCGGCGGCAACTGGACGTTTGAGGCGCAGATTCCGTTGGCAGGCTTCGATCATGGCGATGGCGCCAACGTCGCGACGATGGCGCGCGCCAAAAACAGCAATCTGTGGATTTTCCGCATCAACAATAGCATACTCGAAGCGCAAGCCTCCACTGACAATGGCAATACCTGGTCGGCGACGATGCCGCTCAAAACCGGTTTGGTGGGCAAAAACGGCCAAACCGATGCGGTGGCATTTTCGTCCGGTGGCAACGCCATCGGCGTCCTTTATGGAATGACGGCATCTTCCGGCGGCACGCAGTTCGGATTTCTGAAACATCTCGACAGCGATGCGAACACGGTTTGGACCGATGAAACCGCGCAGCTCACATTCTTCGGCACGGAAAGCTCCGACAACTGGGTGAGTGCCAATGCAGCGAGCGACGGGACGGTGTACATCATCACGCGCAACAAGCCCGGCGCCGCGGGAAATCCGACGAACACTTTGTACAAGCGCAGCGGCAACACCTGGATCAAGTTCAAAATCAATACGAGCACGACTTGGACCAGCCCGACGCTGGCGATTGACGGCAGCGGCAATCGCCTGTTCGTCATGGGCATTCGCACCGCCGCGCCGAACATTGGCGAGTACAAGTGGTGCGCCTTTGGCAATGAAGGCTCACTGGAAAGCGCTGCGCCCACAGTGTTGCTGCAAAACAACACCAATAATTTCGGCCATCTCTCGGCGCCATTAGCGGCCGCGACAAATGCCACCGGCTTGCTGGTCGTTGGCAGCAACGTTACGACCGACGATTTGTGGTACAGCAAATTCAATCTCAGCGCACCGAAAAACGCCGCCGATGAGGCGGAGATTGCGCAGCAACGCCAGTTGGAAGCTGCGATCAATGATTTTTCGGAAGTGCAGCTCTATCCGAATCCGTTCAATCCGGCGACGACGATTCGTTTTGCGGTGAAAGAGCCGGCGACGGTGAAGCTGCACATCTTCAACATTAAAGGCGAGCTGGTGCGCGCGCTGGCCGACGGTGAATTCAATCGCGGCCTTTACGAAAAACGCTGGAACGGCCGCGACAACACCGGCCGGCCCGCAGCGAGTGGCATATATTTCTATCGCCTGCAAATCGGCGCGAAAATGTTTACGGGGAGAATGCAGATGTTGAAGTGAAACGTAAGGCGTAAAACGTGATGCGTGAAACGTATTTATTGCATTACGCTTTTACGTTTTACATTTACATACAGAAACGCCACTTGTTCGGTATTAGAGGCCTGCGGCCGTAGGGTGCTGTAATCAAGAACGAGTGGCGTTTTTTATTAATTCATCTTCCAACCCAACACTTGTAAATTTCCGCATGGCCACATGTTCTCGGGTAGATTATTATATAGCTCATCACGATCAAGTGGATCGGCCAATTTGAAATCAAGGCGCCAACAGGAGATGATGGCTAGTTTTCGATATTTACATTACCCGACAAATGCGCAAATACAAGTCAACTGCTGTGCTTGACAAGCCGCAAGAACCGGCGCCCGCGTCCGAAAATGTGGACGCCAATCATGCGGGCTTTGTGCAAAAAAAGCAACGCTTTTCGTGGCGGCAAGCCGTCTTGACCGGTGTTTCGGCTATCGCCGTTTTAGCGGGCACGCTCACGCTCGTTCCCCATCTCCGCGATCTGACGGGCAGCCATGGCGCTCAAGGCGCGTCTTCCCGGCCTATTGCTTCCCGTTCTTTGCAATTGCGAACGAAGCCGATTTCCAAACTTCCTGAGGAGGAAGTGCGACGGATGGTCAAGGAGGGAAGTTTTTTTCATCAGGCCTGGAATGCTTTGAGCAAAGGCGTCCGTCACGATTATGAAGTTATGATTCTTCATGGCGACACTTTGGTTGTGGATGCCGCTACAAATCTGATGTGGCAGCAAGCCGGATCGCCATCTCTGATAGCGTATGAACAGGCCGATGCCTACGTGCAAAAGCTCAACGCCTCGGCGCACGGCGGCTTTGGCGATTGGCGCTTGCCGACCATTGAAGAAGCCTTTTCATTGCTGGAAGAAAAGGAGAGTCGAGGCGATTTGTGCCTCGATCCGATTTTCAGCCGGCAACGGTGGGCGATTTGGACGGCGGACAAAGAGAGCAAGCGCGAGGCGTGGGTGATCAGCTTCGATCGCGGTGATTGCAATGATTACGATGCAAACTACGTTTTTTACGTCCGCGCCGTGCGGTCCATGAATGCGGCGGAATGAAAGGAAATTCCCATGAAGCGCCTCAGGCCTGCCGGAAATGATTTGAACCTCGACATTTTGGTTGGTATCAGCATTTGCCTCCTCCCCTTTTTGTTTTCCCGCGCCACCGTTGAGCCGGTCATGGCCCTGCGCTTTCTGGCGCTGTCTCTCCTGCTATTGTTGCTGGCAACACGGGTTTGGCTGCAATCGAAGAAGCCTGATTGCAATTTGGATTTCACCGTGGCCCGCAGAATGATATTCCCGCTCTTCGGGGGCTATTTTCTCTTTTCTGCGGTCTCGTTGACCCAAGCCGTCAATCTCTCCGAAGGCGTTTTTGAGCTGGCGAAAATATTTCTGGCAATCGTTTTTCTCTTTCTCGCGGCGGTGATTATCGGCGGCGCGAAGAACGGCGTTCCCATTTTGCCCAAGGCGGCCATGCTCAGCACGCTGGCGCTGGCGCTCATCGGCGTCTGCCAACACTACCGGCTTGCCTTCACTTCCATACCGGGATTGGATCCGCCGTATGCCACCATCACCAACGGCAATCTCTTCGCCTCTTTTCTGCTGCTGTCCTTTGCTTTTATTTTTTACGGCATCTTGCACTTGTCCGTACTGTGGAGAATCATCGGCATCGCTGCGGTGACGTTGGCGACGTTCAATATCATCGTCGTCCAATCCCGCGCCGTTTGGGTCGCTGCGGTCCTGGCAACCGTGGCGGTGATTATTTTCCTGGCGATATTTTTCCGTAAGCTGGACGTGGCCAAGTGCGGCCTCAAAATTTATTTGAATCATGCTTTGCAAACCGCGGCCATTTTGATCATCTTCGTCATCGGTTTCCTTTCTAAATCCGAGGCGGATTTCAAAGAAACGCTGGCGGCGCGTATTGTCTCGATTGCGCAGGACGACAGCAAGCGCTTCAGTCTCTGGGAAAAATCGCTGCAGATGATTCAAGATCATCCGGTGCTCGGCGTCGGCTTAGGAAATTGGAAGATCGTGATTCCCGAGTATGGCTCCTCCGGCCTGCTCTCGGAATTTGCCAAAGTCCGGTACACACGGCCGCACAATGATTACCTCTGGGTTTGGTCCGAAGCCGGCGTGCTCGGTTTGCTTTGCTATTTGTCGATCTTCGGAATGGGGTTTTATTATATTCTCAAAATTTTTTTCCATGCGACCGATGCCCACGACAAAATCCTTTCTCTGTGCTTGCTCTTCGGCATGATTTGCTATATGACCGACGCCTTTTTCAGTTTTCCGCAGGAGCGCATCGAGCACACGGTCTATTTGATGCTGCTAATGGCAACGGCGCTGGCAGTTTATCACAAATTGTTTCCGCTCAAGAAGAAGTCTCCTCGCTTCGCCGCCCGGTTGGTCATGTCGCCACTGCTGATTTTGTTGTGCTTCCCAATTGCCCTCGGTTGCCTCCGCTTGCGCTCGGAAATTCATGCAAACCGGGCCATCGCCGCGCTGGCGAGGGGGAATTGGCAAACCGTTATTGCCGAGATCGACCGAGCCGCCTCACCGTTTACGACGATGGATGCGTTGACGCATCCCTTCGTTTGGTACAGAGGGTGCGCCAATTTTGCCTTGAAGCGTTTTCAAGAAGCCCACGAAGATTTCAAAAAGGCGCAAGCGATTCATCCCAATCTGGCAAATGTGTTGAACGACCTGGCGAGCAGTTATGCGGCATTGGGAGAATACGGCCAGGCGCTGGCTTATTGCGAGAAAGCCATTGCCATCTCCCCCTATTTTGAAGATGGCCTCATCAATCTGGGAGTCATGTACTACAACACCGGCAGATATGCCGAAGCCTACAGAGTTTTATTGCGCTGCAGCCGCAACAGCAAGCATCCGAAAGTAGAGGCGTATACGAAGGCGGCCATCAGCAAGCTGAAAGCCCCGGCCGGCGCCTCACAGTGACCAAGGTTCGTGCTGCAAACCTGCGCTGCGATTGAAATTGCGGCTCAAAAATGAAAGTCGTCTAAAGACAGCTCGTCAACAATTGGATAATAAGCCACCTTCAGGCTCCGCCCGTAGGGTGGCTTTCACCTCTGAGCCTGATGATTCATCATCAGGCGATTTCCGCATTCTGTGCAATCTGCCGGTATTTAAGGATGGTAAAAAAGTTTTAAAATTCCGGCGATCACGACCGGCGTCGTGGTCGCCAGCGGCTTTGACGAGGGGTCGCCCGTTAGCAGGACGCATGAAACGAAAAGTTCCTTGCAGCGGATGCTTTTTCGTATATCACTTCCGGTTTTCCCCTCACACCTGACTTAATTTCTCTCGATCACCTCTGCTTAGGGCCTTCCCGCCCAAATTTGCCTTTATCTGTCCACGGATGGTCAGCTTTATTGTATTGTTTTGCCTTGCAAAAAGACCTTCTAAGTAACATGTCATTCTGGAAGAATCTTTTTCAATACAAGCACTGTGCTTGATAACAAAAAAGATCGTTCCACGATGACATGATAATGTTGCTTGCTGTACTAACCCCGACAATGGGGTCAAAAGCTGAATAGTTGCTTTGACTCGGCTGGAATGCCGGCTCGCTGTGCCGCATTTCTCAATCTGTGAATTGGCTGACGGTGCGCTGCACCGGACAATATTCTTTTAAATCTGTTTGGAGGAGTACAATATGAAAAAGCCAACCTTAGCGACAATGTTCATCATCTTGGCCTTGGCGGGCCATGCCCTGGCGCAGGTAGATCTGTGGGTGAAAAAACGCCTCAGTGACAGCGGGGTGTATGCCGGAGAGGTGATAACTTACAAGCTGAAAGTGGAGAACGTCAGTCTTGTCGATGCCACCGGGGTAAAAGTCTCGGATGTCTTGCCGATCGGTGTTACATTTTTGTCGGCAAGCGGGGAAGGAGCCTACGACCCGATGACCGGGGTCTGGGACGTGGGCTTTGTCGCGGCCACGGGAAGCGTCGATTTCGAAAAGGAAATGCATATTACGGTCAGAGTAGACCACTGCAACCCGGTGGGAACCGATATTCTCAACACTGCGAGCTTGTTGGCAGTGGATCAAACCGACGTCAATGACGGAGATAATACGGTTGGAGATAATACTGCAGACAAAGTGATTATCGTGAAAGAAATCGGCTTCACGGTGATCAACACCGACGATGCCGGACGCGGCTCTTTGCGCAAGGCCATCACCAAGGCGAATGCGAATGTCTCTCCGATTCCGGATACGATCCGATTCTGCATTCCCGGTCCCGGGCCGCACACGATTTCGCCGCTTTCAGCTCTGCCGACGATCACCGATCCGGTGATCATCGACGGCCTCACGCAGCCGGGCGCGAGCTGTTCGAGCTGGCCGCCGACGTTGAAGATCGAATTGGATGGCACGAGTGCAGGCTCCTTTGCTGATGGTTTGACCATTACCGCCGACAATAGCACCGTGCGCGGGTTGGCGATCAATCGGTTTTTAAGTGGTGATGGCATCCAGATAAGCGGCAACGGGAGTAATCATGTCGAATGCAACCTCATCGGCACCGATGTCACCGGCACGTTGGATTTGGGCAATGGTTCTGATGGTGTGCGCCTTGCATTCGGAACTCCCACCAACACGATTGGCGGCGCGGCTTCCGGAAAGAGAAATCTTATTTCGGGCAACGGACAAAATGGTGTTGGTATTGAAGGCACTGGAAACATCGTGCAGGGTAACTACCTCGGCACCGATGTGACCGGCGCGATCGCTATCGGCAATAGCGCTGATGTTCAAATCAGTTCGCACAATAATCTTATCGGTGGAGCTGGGCCGGGTGAGAGCAACGTCATCTCAAGCATCATAATCTCTGGCAACGGGAATTTGATTCAAGGCAATTTTATCGGAACTCAGGCGGATGGCGTCAGTCCTCTTGGAAACGGAGGGGGCTTGGCTTACTTCGAACCGGCATCCAACAATACGGTTGGCGGAAGCGCTGCCGGGGCAGGCAATGTCATCGCCTATAATCGCGGCGGCGGTGTGGGGTTCAGTACACCGCCATTCGCCATGAATGGAACCGGAAATGCCTTTCAGCGTAATGCGTTTTTCTCCAACGGAGGTTTGGGGATCGACCTTGGTCCTTTCGGAGTGACCGCCAATGATCTCGGCGACGGCGACACCGGCGCGAACAATCTACAAAACTTTCCGGTGTTGACCTCGGCCAACGTCACGGCGACGCAAATCACCGTCAACGGCTCGCTCAATAGCACGGCGAACACGAGCTTCACGGTTGAATTTTTCTCCAACACGGCGTGCGATCCTTCCAATTTTGGCGAAGGCGAAACCTTTATTGGCAGCGCTACGGTGATGACCGATGGCACGGGCAATGTGAGTTTTTCCGAGACCTTTAATGTCGTCGTGGCTTCCGGCGCATTCATCACCTCGACGGCGACCGACCCGAATGGGAATACGTCGGAGTTTTCGCAGTGTGTCGAGGCCGTCGCTCCGGCCAAGCCCTTCGTTCTCCTCGCCGACGAAAATGTGGAAATCTTCGGACAAGCCAATTCCGACGGCGACATTCACGCCAATAATGACATCATCTTCAACCAAGGCAACAACAGCCAGCATACCGGCAATCTGACGGCGGTGGACGACATCATCGTCAAGAAGAAAAACAAAATCATCGGCACCGCGGCCGGCGACGAGGTGGATAATGCCGGCACGATCACCGGCGGCTTTACCGAAAATGCCGGCATGGCCATAATTCCGCTGCCCATCTTGCCCGATTTGGACGTTCACGGCAAAGATATCACGGTCGCCAAGAGCAAAACCCGCGTGTTAGATCCCGGCGACTACGGCAAAGTCATTGTCGAAGCGAACGGCACGTTGAAGCTGAAATCCGGCGACTACAAGCTCTATCACCTGAAAACCGGTGAGAAAGCCGTGCTGGCTATCGATCTCACTTCCGGTCTGCCGATCACCATCAATGTGGACAAGAGACTGGTATTTGGCAAGAACGTCATCATGAAACTTACCCCATCCACGGCCTCAACCACGTTGATAACTTTCAACATCGACGAAGACGATGATGATGGCGACAACGACGAAGGTGACGTGGTTGTGATCGGCGAAGGGGCGCGGGTTTTTGGCAATTTTATCGCGCCGGAGACCTCGGTCGAAATCGGCATAAAAGCGCGGTTGAAAGGCGCGGTCTGCGCGGAAAACATCAGAGTAAAGAAAGACGCCCGCTTCGTGCATCACAGTTCGGCAGCGGCCTTCCCAAAGGAGTCCGAAGTCAAGGAGTCTGAGGTCGCCAGTGATCAGTCACCAGTGACCAGTTATCAGTTAGCGCAGAATTATCCGAATCCATTCAATCCGAGCACGCGGATTGCGTTTAGCATCAAAGAAAGTGGTGTGGTACAACTGTCGGTTTACAACCTGCAAGGCCAGGAAGTTCGCACGCTGGTTTCCGGCCAGATGAATCCGGGGCATCATACGATCATGTGGAATGGCCGGGACAATGCCGGCAAAATCGTGCCCAGCGGGATTTATTTGTACAAGCTGCAGGTGAATGGATATGCGGAAACGCGGAAGATGACATTCATGAAGTGATTCTAAAACGTAAAGGTAAAACGTAAGGCCGAGTCGTTTACGTTTTACATACAGAAACGCCACTGCTTCTCTCAAATGTTCACGAGAAAGGCAGTGGCGTTTGTTTTTCGAGAAAGCCTTACGCTGAAAATTGGCATGCGCGCGGATCAATGCCTCCGCCACGAATTGCGCCTGCTTCTGATAGCAAACAATTGCGCCATTTCAAATTCTTTTTTCAAATATGAATAGCGCGACATTGGCAGGACACTAAATTCAATTTTCTGCATTGCCTGAAATTGCCGGTAAACATAATTGAATAACCCAAACCACCGAATCGCTGTTCTTCGTCAAACAGCACCGAAAACTTACCGGCAAAACAAGGGACTCCCGCCCAGGGAAGGGGCAACTCATCTGGTGCGCTGTCGAGGGGTTTTCCAACAAGAGGCCATGAGGTTATCATGAAATCATCAAAATCTTTCTTCACATTTGCGGCGCTCATGCTGGCGCTGCAGCAAAGCGTGATTCATGCTTTCGCGCAGCCCTCCACGCCGCGAGACAGCACGTGGATAACGAACGGCAACGTCACTGCCGTGGCTTATGCAAAGGGATTGACCTATATCGGCGGCGACTTCACGTACGTCGGGCCGAACACTGGGCACGGCGCCGCATTGAGCACCACCACCGGCGCGCCGGATATAAAATTCCCCAAAGTAAACGGGCCAGTCTATGTCGTAACCCCTGACGGCGCTGACGGTTGGTACATCGGCGGTAACTTTACCAAAGTCGGTGATTTCACGCGAAACTGGATCGCTCACCTCAAAGCTAATGGCACAGTTGATCCCAACTGGGACCCCAACCCCGCTGGAAGCCTTCAATCTGATCCTGTACACATTCACGCCATTGTTCTGAGTGGTTCGACAGTTTATGTCGGCGGAAGTTTTACAAGTATCGGTGGGCAACAACGGCGTGGTATAGCGGCTTTAAATGCCTCGACGGGCCAAGCAACCTCGTGGAATCCCAACGCCTCTAATTGGGTCCGCGCGATTGCGATCAAAGGCACAACGGTGTATGTAGGAGGTAGATTTACCTCGATAGGTGGACAAAGCAGAAATGCTCTTGCCGCCATCGATGTGGCAACGGGAAATGCAACTGCCTGGAACCCGACGCTTTACGGAGAAGTCCATGCCATGGTTGCCGGTGATACTTCAATATTTGTTGGTGGAGCATTTATCACCATTGCTGGAGGACAAGAGAAAAGTTGGCTCGCAGAATTTGGTATAACTTCCGGTCGCTTCACGGTTTGGAATCCTGATGTCCTCGGCTCTGTTTACGCTCTTGCATTAAAAGGATCCCCGCTTTATGTCGGCGGTGGTTTTTCGAAAATCGGTGGCTTACCAAGAAACAAGATCGCTGCGCTTTCTATTTCTTCAAACACACCCTTAAGCTGGAATCCTGGCGCAAACGGCATAGTTCGTGCAATATACTTGAATGGGTCGACGGTTTATGTCGGCGGCCGTTTTGACCAAATTGGTGGAAAATACAGACATCGGATTGTTGCCCTGGATGAAACAACTGGCCAGGCCACGGCTTGGTTTTCGCATGCGCCGGTGTCAGTTTATGGATTAGCGACTAACAGCAACGGTTCGGTAGTCTATGCGGGTGGAGAGTTCAGAAGCATTGGTGGGCAATGGAGAAAACGGCTCGCCGCATTAAAGGCCTCAACTGGTATTGCGACCCCCTGGAATCCTACTGAAACTATCAATGGCAGTATCTATGCCATCGCGGTAAGCGGTTCCAACGTTTATATCGGTGGCGCCTTTACTATGGTTGGACATAGCGAAAGAAATCGCGTCGCCGCTATAGACGCCGCAACCGGTGCCTTTACCGCATGGAATCCCAATGCCAATGGTAATGTCCATGCCATCACAATAGACAACACCATCGTATATGTGGGCGGAAAATTTACCGCTATCGGCGGCCAAACCAGAAATCTTTTAGCCGCGCTTGACATCAACAGCGGCCTGGCAAAAACTTGGAATCCCAACGTCGGTGGCAGCGGCGTGTACACCATTTTAGCCAATGGCGCCACCGCTTACGCGGGCGGTGATTTCTACAAGATTGGTGATTTCTCAAGTCAGGCGCTCGCCGCGATCGATGCCAACACCGGATTAGTTACAGCGTGGAACTCTAATCTGAATCCATCCAGCATCGTTTACACCATGGCGCTGGATGGCTCAACGCTATATATCGGCGGTGAGTTCAATACCGTTAAAGGACAAACCCGCAACCGGCTGGCCGCGATTGACCTCGCTACGGCGAATCCAACCGCGTGGAATCCGGATGCCAATGGAACGGTGCGAGCGTTGGCGCTGAGCGGGGAAAATGTTTATGCCGGCGGCGCTTTTACCAGCCTCGGCGCACAGACGAGAAATTATCTGGCGGCAATCGCTAAGTCTACCGGCATACCGACCGACTGGAATCCCAATCCAAACAATTTCGGCGCCGGCCAGGGACTCATCGCTGTGGGCTCGGCGATTTTGGCAGGAGGCACTTTCACCACGATGGGTGGAAACGTTCAAGATTACTTCGCACAATTTGGCAATGCTGTGGCAACCAATAATCCTCCGCATGCGCCAAGCGCCCTCAATCAATACAATCAGCAGGACAACACTACCATTCCTGAAGGCGGGACGATCAATGCGAATCTCGTCGTTTTCAAAGCTACGATTTCCGATCCGGATGACGAGCCGGTGAAACTCCAAATCGAGCTGCGAAAAATCACCGAAGCCTTCACCGGCATCCCAACGCAAAGGGGCAATCTGGCAAATAGCGGAACGGCAGTGAGCTTGACGAGCGATACTCTTACTGCTGCCGGTTATAAATGGCGCTATCGAATGATAGACGCGCGCGGGTTGATCACGGCTTGGGTCGAATTTGGCACGCCAGGGAATACAGACTTCGTGGTTAATAGCGTTCCTATTCCCGCCGCCGCTGCTTACGGCAATATTCCAGGTGAAGACCAGTCGCATCCGAACGAAGTAACCTACATTTTCTTCGGTAAAGCCGGGCACCTCCATCTATCTTATCAGGCTTATGACATTGATACTCAAGATGAAGTACAAATCTCACTCAACGGCACCCAGGTTGCAAATGCGCCGCTCACAGCCGACAATCGGTGGAGCGGCAATCTCGGCGTGGTGTTGCCTGACGCGTTGGTCAATAACGCCAGTTCCAACCTGGTGGTTTTTGACAATATCAAGAATCCTCCGGGAGCTTTGCTCTGGGGCGTGCGCCAGGTCTCTATCGAAAACTGTTTCCAGCTTCCCTCCACCGTGGCTTACGGCAAAATTCCAGGCGGTGATCAAACCCATGCCGACCGCGTGATTTATTGGTTTCCAGGCAAACCTGGGGAGGTGAATTTATTCTACGAGGCTTACGACATTAACGACACCGACGAATTGGACGTCATATTCAATGGCACCAAAATTCGCGACGAAGCAATCACGGCCAACAATGGTTGGAGCACGATACGCACATTGCTTTTGCCAGAGGCGATGGTCAACGACACGGACGCCAACATCGTGATCTTTGATAACACCAAGAATCCCCCCAATGCCTTGAATTGGGGGGTAAGGAATGCGAGCGTTGCGTTCACAATAGTTAACACGCCTCCGGTTGCACCCACCGCTCTCAAGCAATTGAAGATGGATGGAATAACAGCCATTCCTGAAAGCGGAACCACAAGTGAGAATAAAGTCGTTTTCAAAGCCACAGTTTCCGACCTCGAAAATGATCAGGTCAAACTGCAAATCGAGCTGCGGAAAACCACCGAAGCCTTCACCGGCACGCCGAACTTACAAAGCAGCTTGGTCAACAGCGGAACTCCGGCGACCATCGCTGCGGAGAATCTTGTCTTTGCCAACTATAAATGGCGTTTTCGGGCGATGGATGCGAGTGGGCTGGCCAACGCCTGGGCGGAATTTGGAACACCAAGCAATACAGACTTTACAGTCATTCCCCCAATAGTCATTCCCTCAATAGATGTTCCAATCTACTCCGCCGCTGACAGTTCTCAGCTCGTCGGCGACGAATTTGGGGTCACTGTTTACGTTGGGACCGACACCAAGCCGGTCACCAGGCTGTTTGGTTTAGCTTTCGTTTTGGAATTTACGCAAACCAATTATATTGACGTGGTCACGCCTTACGACAATTCTATCATACCATTAATAGGATTCTTAAGCCCCAGAGTGTCACATCAAATGGTTGATGAAGAAGCGGGTAAAGTGAGCATAGGGATGAGCCGCGCATACGGTGATAACAATGTTAATGGCTATGGCGCCGTACTGCGCGTCAGGTTTGTCTCACGTTACGATACACCAGCGGGCACTCAAGTTAAATTCTCCATCTCGAATGTGGCGGCGTTTGACAGTCTGGGGAATCCTATACCATTAGTTACTGGCGCTGTGAAGAATATCACCTTGAATTCAAGCCCAACGAGAACCGTGTGGCCAGGTGATACGAACAATGATCGCATCGTTAATCCGGTTGATATCTTGCCCCTGGGACTCTATTGGGGCGCCACCGGCCCAATCCGTCCTAATGCCTCAATGCAATTCATTGGCCAACCCTGTCCGTCATGGGCACAGCCTTTGGCAACTTATGCCGATGCGAATGGCGATGGCAAAATCGATCAAGTCGATGTGGTGCCGATCGGCCTCCACTGGGGTAAGCGGTATACCGCCCCATCGCTCGTGGCCAATTCCGGACTGGAAAAAGCCTCTACACCGGCAAGCGCCACCATTGCGCCAGAGGTCATTCCACTCGAACAAGCGCCTAATCAGGAATTCTTCATGAAAATAAAAGTCGCGGCGGCGAACGATCTTTTCGGTTTAGCCTTTGAACTCGTCCATGACCGGCCACAGCTTCTGAAAGTGTTGGCAGTCGAGCCGGATAGCTTGTTCGGCAACGACGTCGTCTTCTACTCCAACATCGACACGGCCAACGGCAAGATTACGGTCGGCATCAGCCACAAAGCCGGCCAAGCCAGCGTGAGCGGAGCCGGCGCGGTTGTCCGTGTGAAGGCAAAAATTGCCGCCAACGCCACCGCCGGTGCAACGATTAATCTTTCCCTGCAAAATGTGGCGGCGAACGATGCCAACGGCGCGGCCATGAGCCTAAGTCCGCAAGCCGCCAGCCTCACGGTCAGCAGCACCACGGGGATCGATTCCAACGGAGAAACTTCGCTGTCGGCAAGTTATCGGCTGCAGCAGAATCACCCCAATCCTTTTAATGCTGGCACGTTGATCAAATACGAAATTCCGCAAGCCGGCCCGGTGTCGGTGAAAATTTACAACCTCGCCGGCCAGGAAATTGGGGAGATCGTGAATGCCGTGCAGCAACCGGGGCGCTATCAAATCAACTGGGATGGGCGGGATAGCCGCGGCGAGACGGTGCCATCCGGCGTTTACATTTGCCGCATTCAGGCCGGCTCTTTTGTGCAGACACAGAGGATGACTGTGGTGCGGTAAGACTGGTTGCTGATTGCCCGTTGGTTGTTGCTGGTTGCGCGTACTCTTTCTCCTACTCTTACTCACTTTGAAGAGCATGAGCAAAGGAGACTCATCTCGCACAGATTCGTTTATTACCAAAAGCCGCACTTCTCAAAGGAGATGCGGCTTTGTTTTTGGGGGGCATAATTTTTTGTCTGCAATTTAACATTTTTGCTGGTACGAAGCATGTAGCTTTTAACACTGATAGTTGCTTTTCTTGTCAGTGAGTCGTGCCTTTACTTTGTAATATACTCGTTGAGGGATAAAATTACCGTCATTGCGAGGCGCCTTTTGCCGAAGCAATCTTCTGATTTTCAAAGGATTGCTTCACCTGCGGCCGTAGGCTGAGAAACGCTCGCAATGGCGTTACAAAATAACCCGTACCAAGTATAAAATAAATGGAGGGACCACATTCTACTCACAACGTGAGATTTATTACTATACATTGGCTGCAGCCGTTTTCCCATGAAATCCCTTTTTCACCAATCATCACTATTGAGGCGAATTGTCGCTCTTCGAAATCTTCTGATTTGGTACGCCTTTCTGGGAATGGCTTGGAGATTCGGCGCCGTTGCCCCACTCAATGCGCAACCGCGCGAATTCAAATTCGAGCGTCTTTCCGTCGAGCACGGCCTATCGCAATGCTCGGCTTGGGCGATCTGCCAAGATCGTCGCGGCTTTTTGTGGATTGGTACGGCGGACGGCCTCAATCGTTACGATGGTTATGGCTTCACGCACTATCGCCACGACCCTTCCGACTCCACCAGCTTGTCGCACAATGCTGTCAGTGATATTATCGAAGATCGTTTAGGTAGATTATGGATCGGCACCGCTGATGGTCTCAATCGTTTTGATCGCCGGCGCGGCAAATTCATTCGCTTCAAGTATGACCCGCAAAATACCCCAAGTCGCAGTGAGAATAACATTAACGATCTCTGCGAAGATGCGCGCGGCGTGCTCTGGATCGCCACGCATCGGGGATTGACGTCGTTCGATCCTGTCACAAATGAGTGGCGCCGCTATTTGCACGACGAACAAAATCCCAAGAGCATTGGCCATAATTACGTTTCCCGCGTTCACCAAGATCGCACCGGCACACTTTGGCTAACAACGAGCGCAGGATTGAACCACTTTGATCCGCAGACGGATTCCTTCCAACATTACGACATTACACCGGGAAATAGCGAGGGAATCAACATGGTGTATGAAGATCGTCATGGAACGTTTTGGGTCGGCACCAGCATGAATGGACTCCACATATTTGATCGGACGAACGGCGTCTTCACACCTCACTACTGCAGCAATCCTCACGATTCCACCAGCTTGCTCGATGATGCGATAACGTCTCTTGGCGAAGACGTCACCGGTGCCTTGTGGGTGGGAACGAAGAATGGCTTGAATTGTTTCGATCACAAAACGGGAAAATTTTTGCGCGTCCGCCACGAGCCGCAAAACCCTTCGAGCCTCAGCCAAGGTATATGCAAACGCATTTATACCGACCGCTCCGGCATATTATGGCTTGGCAACGACGGCGGCGGCTTGAACAAGCTTGATCCGCGCCCACCAAAGTTTGCGCTCTTACAACACGAGCCGGGCAATCCCAACAGTCTCAGCAAGGATCTTCCCAAAGCCATTTGGGAAGATCGCCATGGTGATTTGTGGATCGGCATGGTTTGGGGCAGCTTGGATCGAGTCAATCGGCGCACGAGAAAGGTCACGCACTATCAAGCGACTTTTAACAATGCTTGGGGCCTTTATGGCGATAATATAGCTGCGCTCTACGAAGATCGCACCGGCAATCTTTGGATCGGTGCGACGGTCCTGAACAAATTTGACCGCGAGCAGGAAAGATTTATTCATTGCTACAATGAAACGGGCAAACGTCTCGGGCTGATGCCGGACGGCGTCATTTGCATTACTGAAGATCCGACAGGTAATCTTTTGGTGGGCAGCAACGGCTTGAAAAAGTATAATTGGCGCACGAGCAAAGTTTCACATTATCAACCGGAAGCCGGCAACCCTAAAAGTATCGGCGCGGTGGAAGTTACCACTATTTATGAAGATCGTGCGGGCAGGCTATGGGTGGGTACGGTTAATGGTTTAGAGCTATTCGAGGCGGAAAGAGAAACCTTCGTGCATTATCGCCATGAGCCGGACAATCCGAATAGCCTCGGCAATAGCTATATCAAAACCATTTTTGAAGATCACGATGGCAAGCTTTGGATTGGCACCACCGACGGCCTGAACAAGTTCGATCCCGCAACGAATACATTCACGCGCTACCATGAAAAAGACGGGTTGCCGAATACTTTCATTTATGGCATTCTCGGCGACGATCACGGCAATCTCTGGCTGAGCACGAATCGCGGCTTGTCCAAATTCAATCCCGCTACGGGCAAGTTCCGCAACTACGATTTGAAAGACGGTTTGCAATCCTACGAGTTCAACACCGGAGCGTATTTTCGCAGCCCCCAAACCGGCGAGATGTTCTTCGGCGGCATCAATGGCGTCAATATTTTTCATCCGGATTCGGTGCAGGACAGCGATTATCTCGCGCCCGTCGTCCTAACCGACTTCAAGAAGTTTGACCTGCCGGTGAAGCTTGCAGAAGAAATTAGCCAGATTAAAGAAATCAAACTGGCGTATGAAGAAGACGTCTTCTCGTTTGAATTTGCCTCGTTGGATTTTACGCATCCGGAGAAGAATCAATATGCCTACATGTTGGAGGGATTCGATCACGATTGGGTTTATTGCGGGACGCGGCGGTTTGCGCGCTATACGAACCTCGATCCTGGCGCATACACGTTTCGTGTTAAAGGCACCAACCACGACGGCGTGTGGAACGAGCAAGGCGCTTCCGTGAGAATTAGCATCGTGCCGCCGTTTTGGATGGCGTGGTGGTTCCGTGTGCCGGCCGCCATCTTTCTTTTAAGCGCTGTTGCCGGCGCGGCCAAATACATTTCCGTGCGCACATTCAGAAGACGGGTCGAAGAACTCGAGCGCCAGCAAGCCCTCGAGAACGAACGCAAAAGAATTTCCAAAGACATGCACGACGAGCTTGGCGCGAATTTGACCAAAATCGCCATTCTCAGCGATCTGGCGCAAAAGGATTTTGCCGAGCCCGGCAAGCTGCAAACGCAATTGCAAAAAATTTCCGAAATCGCGCGCGCAACCATCGACAACATGAGCGAGATCATTTGGGCGATCAATCCGCAGCACAACACGCTCGATGGCCTCGCCGCTTACTTGCGCAAATATGCCGCGAATTATCTCGAGATGACGCCGGTGCGGTATCGCCTCGACTTTCCGGAAACCGTGCCGAGCCACCCGCTGTCCGCGGAATTTCGCCGCCATATTTTTATGGTGGTGAAAGAAGCGCTGCACAACGTCGTCAAACATGCGCAGGCAACGGAATTGGAGATGAAACTCGGAACGTTTGATCACACGCTGGAAATCGTCATACAAGACAATGGCAAAGGCTTCGGCACAGAAACTTTGAGCGGCGCAAAAGCCGCAAAAAACATTGAGCCCGTTTCCGGATGCGGCAATGGCGTGCCCAACATGACCAAACGCATAGCCGAAGTCGGCGGCCGGCTGGAGATTCAATCACAGCCGCAGCGCGGCACGACAATTAAAATTTACGCAAAAATCACGTAACGCCGATGAGCCGCAAGTAAACAGGAAAAAAATTCATCCGCCGAATTTCGCCGAAATCACCGAGTGTCACCGAAAAAATCTTTTCGGCGAATCTCGGTGCCTTCGGCGTTTCTCGGCGGAAAATTTGCTTGCTTTTTGTAAAGATTCCACTTGAAATAGGGATAAAAATTTCACGCATGAATACAACACCTCGAATTGAAGTCGCCATTGTCGAAGACATTGACGACATCCGCAACGGCCTGGCCGATTTCATCAACGGCGCGGCAGGCTTTCGTTGCGTCGCCACGTATGCCAACGCCGAGGCGGCGCTGAAAGATCTGCCCGACTTGGAGCCGGACGTCGTGCTCATGGACATCGGGCTGCCGGGAATGTCAGGGATCGAATGTATTCGAATATTGAAATCCCAGTACCCGAAGCTGCAGATCATGATGCTCACGGTTTATGAGGACGACGATAAAATTTTCAGCTCCCTCGTTGCCGGCGCCAGCGGCTATATTTTGAAAAAAACACCGCCGGCCAAACTTTTGGAATCGATTCAGGATCTGTACAATGGCGGCTCGCCGATGTCCAGCCAGATTGCGCGCAAAGTCGTGCAAACCTTTCAACATGCGCAGAAACCCTCTCAGCCCACTGCAGACCTCTCCAAGCGCGAGCAGGAGATTCTCACCTATTTGGCCAAAGGTTACCTCTACAAAGAAATCGCCGCGACGCTTCACATCAGCGTCGAAACCGTCCGCACCCACCTGCGCAATATCTACGAAAAACTGCACGTCCGCACACGGACTGAAGCGGTATTGAAATTTTTGCAGAAGTAATGGGGTGTTCGTAGTTTCGCCTTTAGGCGTCCAGACTTTTAGAGAAAGGGAGATACCTCAGGGTTCCCACAACTTTCTCGCTTTGTTTACCTTTCTTAACATCTTACAATCGGGCTTCTTAATCATACCTTGAATTTCGAAAGGGATCACTACAAACATTGCAAAATACTACTTTTGTGTGATTGAATTGTCCGGCAGTTTTGCTTAAATTTATCGTTAATAAGCTCGTTGGTATTGTTGAATGCCCCATGAGCAAAAATCGAGACGCCGCTGCAGCACTAACCACAATGGGGCGAGCGGCGTTTCGGTTTTTATGGGATTTTCATTGTTTTATACTACTTTTAGGCGATTGAATTTTCCATCTATTTTGGTTAAGTTGTCGATGTATCTTTGAGCTGCATTTCAACTTTTTTCTGCACGGCCAATATTTGTGGGTAAAACATAGATGGAGAGAGCAAGAGGCTGATCGTTTGTCCCTTATCAAACTATAGGGAACTTTCTAGCAATTGAGGGATTGCAATTGAATATGCTGTGACCCGCCCATGGAAGGGGTTCTTCTTTAAAATTCGCTTCGATTTTGCAGAAGTAGTAGAATCGGTTGTTTTCACCTCTCTAATTTGCTTATATGTTTATAACATTTCGGTGCGCCGAGCATTTGAGAGAGCCTTATTTATTTCAGTTTATTGAATTTTAAACCATTTATCAAAAAAAAGGGTGCGATATGAAAGCGTTGAGAATAGCTGCTTTGTTTTTCTTTTTACTCTCGAATGTCTATGCACAAATCGGAAATTCGCCCTATCCGATTATCTTCGTTCATGGGCTGGTCGGAAGTGATGAGACATTCAAGGAAACGATGGATTACCTTAATAGATCGGAGATCTCTTTTGGCCCGATCAATGTTTTTAATGTTATTCTCAATGCAGATAATGATGCGACAAGCTCTATACTCGAACAGGATGTCAAATGGATAGATTTCATCTACGAAGGAAAACAAATACATGTTGGCCGTAAAAACTATGTTGACAATTTAGATAAATGGAATGCGTCTTCAATTTATGCTATTAATTTCAAGGAAGAGCGCATCCCGCAAGTCAAAGAGACTAATGGCCTATTTGACGGAAGCAATCAATCGGCAATTTTTAAACAAGGTTATGCTTTGAAAGCGATGATTAATGAAGTACTGCAATTTACCGGTGCAAAAAAAGTCATTCTCGTTGGTCATTCTATGGGAGGATTGGCTATTCGCGAATATTTACAACGAACAAATGATGGAACACTCAATTCTGCTCGCAGGTGGTGGATTGACCCCAGTGACTCACAATTTGGGCATAAAGTTGCAAGAGTCGTAACGATTGGAACTCCTCACTTGGGAAGTAACGCATATTTTGATCCTACTTCACCACTTTCGAAAATTCGCCCTAATTCAATACAGGATGAATTCCCTCCCGATAAGAATGAAGAAGCTATGAGAGATTTGAAATATTCTTACGATTCTTATCCAGGTTGCAATTTACTTAAGCCTGTTGGAATTTATCTTTTTGGCGGAGGAGAAGAATGTTTGAAAAGCACAACATTTAACCAAACATTTGTAAATACCGATATTAACTGTAACGGAAGTGAAAAAGATTTCATTCCAGGTATCAATGCCTATAATAGTACAACGTTTAATCAAAAAATGCCATTGCCAGCTAATATTGAATATACTTGGATAGCCTCTGACATTGGCCGTGGGGAACTCCCATGGCATCCTGCAAGCCCTGGAGATGGTGCTGTTCTTTTAGATCGACAATGGTTGTACGATGATAACCACAAGCCAGCACCATTAGGTTCTGCAGACACCCTTTTAACTCAAAAAAGGCATGATCATGAGGGAGGAGATTATTATGCAATAATTCGTGGTTTAGACGAACCCGATTCTTATTCATTAGCTTATGAGATACCTCTGGGAGTAGTAAACAAAGGTTTTATTACTTTTCAGCAATATGATAGACCCTTGGATACCGACTTTTTCAAAGTAATAACTCAACAGAAAGGAGAATTGCTTATCGAAATCAAAGGAAGCAATTCCGGAGTTGGCCAAATCGCTATTCTCGACGCAAACTTAAATCCACCGGTCAGCACAACATTGAACCCGGGCACCTATTATATTCGAGTGACCGGTAACGCGACCTCGAAGAGTTGGAATCATCCCTATAGCTTAACAGTTACGCTTAAACCGGGTGGTACCAATAATCCCCTCACCGTCACAACCACTGCGGCGACAAATGTAACCCACAATTCAGCGCAATTGAATGGAAGTGTTAACCCGAATGGTGCAAGTACGGAGTATTATTTTGAGTACGGCACCACAACCAGCTATGGTTTCAAAACGAATAGCGTCAATGCAGGTTTAGGAACAAGCGCGGTGTCCGTGAATAGTCCCATCACTGGTTTAAGCCCAAGCTCAATATACCATTTTCGGCTGGTAGCAACAAACAATGGCGGAACGAAAAACGGAAACGACCTGATTTTTACGACATCACCACCACCACCACAAGGAGCACCCATCGTCACAACCGTTACCGCGACAAATGTAACCCACAATTCGGCTCAGTTGAATGGAAGTGTGAACCCGAATAGTGCAAACACGACGTATTATTTCGAGTATGGCACCACAATTAACTACGGCTCCAAAACAAACAGTGTCAGTGCAGGTTCAGGAACAAACGCAGTGTTCGTGAACAGCCCCATCACTGGTTTAAGCCCAAGCACAACGTACCATTTTCGGCTGGTAGCAACAAACAGTGGCGGAACGAATTACGGAAGCGACCTGACTTTTACGACATCACCACAACAAGGAGCGCCCACTGTCACAACCACTGTCGCGACAAATGTAACCCACAATTCGGCTCAACTGAATGGAACCGTCAATCCAAGCGGTGCAAGTACGACTTATTATTTCGAGTATGGCACCACAACCGACTATGGCTCCACAACAAGCATTGGCAATGCAGGATCGGGAACAAGCCTGATCTCTGTTAACAGTTCCATTACTGGTTTAAGTGCAAGTTCAATCTATCATTTTCGTCTCGTGGCGACAAACAGTGGTGGGACAAATCGGGGGGGTGACTTGACTTTTACGACGTCTGCCCCACCAACACAAAGTCTACCATACGTTGAGGCTGGGAATACAGCAAATGTAACATGTAGTTCTGCTCAGTTGAATGGAACAGTAAACCCAAATGGGCTCTCGACCACGGTTTGGGTTGAGTGCTCTCAAAGTCCTGACTTAGTCAATCCAATCATCACGCCGTCTCAAACTATAGGCTCAGGCACAAGTGCAGTACCATTTAGTCAAACCGTAACCGGCTTGTCTCCAAGCACAGAATATTTCTGCCGTATTAAAGCAAACAATTCTGCTGGAACGCGGAGTGGTTCACAAATGAATTTCACAACCACAGTATGTGGTGCTCCGACCGTCGAAACCAAACCAGCAACCAGCATCACTCCGTCGTCGGCTCAACTGAACGGGACAATAAAGTCGAACGCTGGAGACACGCGGTTTTACTACGAATGGGGGACAAGTACAAGCTATGGTTCTAAAACATCCGAACAAGGTCCAGCTTACTGGACGGAGGCGCACCCTATCCCAAACTCTGTTTATGATTTGAATCCGAATACAACATATCATTTTAGGTTAGTCGCGAGAAACTCTGCAGGCACAAGCTATGGAAATGATTTGGCATTTACCACATTAGCGACACCACCAGCAGTCACAACAACTACCGCGATGAATGTAACCCACGATTCAGCCCAATTGAACGGAAGTGTGAACCCGAATGGTGCGAGCACCACGTATTACTTTGAGTACGGTGCCACAGCCAATTACGGCTCCAAAACTAACAATGCCAATGCAGGCTCGGGAACAAGCGCAGCATCCGTTAACAGTCCGATCACTGGTTTAAGCCCAAACACAACCTATCATTTTCGTCTGGCGGCGACTAACAGTGGTGGGACAAATAATGGGAAGGACTTGACCTTTACAACTTTGGCCATCCCCCTCCCCGCCACCGCCTCCTATGGCAACATCCTCGGTGGAGACAGATCGCGCCAGGATAAAGTAACGTACAGCTTTACTGGCCAAGCTGGGCCTCTCTTTTTATCTTATCAGGTGTACGACATCGACACCAAAGATGAAGTGAAAATCTTTCTCAACGGCACGAAAATTACTAACGTTGATATAACTAAAGATACTGCATGGAGCCCTAATCGTGGCGTGGTGTTGCGTGACGCTTTAGTCAATAATACCACCCCCAATCTCGTGGTTTTTGACAACACCAAGAATCCGCCGGGAGCTTTGCTATGGGGGGTGCGGCAAGTTGCTATTGAGGGCTGTTTTCTGCTTCCCTCCGTCAAAGCCTATGGCAAAATCATCGGTGGCGACCAGACTCATGCAGACCGGGTGGTTTATTGGTTTGGAGGCCGGCCTGGAAACCTGAGCTTGACCTACGAGGTCTACGGCATTGACGATACCGGTGAGTTGGACATTCTGTTCAACGGTACAAAAATTCGTGACGAAGCGATCACGGCCAATAATAGTTGGAGCGCTAAACGCACATTGCTTTTAACGGATGCGCAGGTTAATGACAAAGACACAAATGTGCTGATCTTTGATAACACCAAGAATCTACCCAATACTTTGCCATCCAGAACCTTGAATTGGGGGGTAATGAATGTAAGCGTAGCGCCCACAGCGGTTGTTGCGGTGGCAGTTGACCTTTCCCACGGTTTTAGCATCACCGGCAACAAGGTGCAAAATGTCCATTCCTTGTTTGATGGCCAGACCACCTTCCCAGAACGGCTCGAAGAGAGTGAAACCGCCGGAACCCACCGTGACAACGTTGCCGCACAGGCCGTAACCACCGTCGCGCCTGAAGGTCATCTGTTGCTCAGTTTTCCAAAAGTGCAGCAGATCGACTATTTGCTGCTTTATCCGGAAGAGAACTCGCAACGATCCTTTTGCTATCGCTTCGAGGCTTCGTTGGACGGAGAAAAATGGCAAACGCTCGTTGACAAAACCGCAACGCCGGTGCAAGGAATACAATTCGATCAGATTCCCAGCGCGCAAACCCGATTCTTGCGGATTTCCGGCCGCAGCTATATTTACGATTGGAAAAATGTAGCAATGGATGAGATGGATGAAGAAACCTACCGGCAAAAGCACCAAGAGATGATCGCCGGAAGCAAGCCTATGGATTTGGCAATTGCGGAGCTGGCGTTTTTTAAGCAGGACTCGACAGCTGCTGTTACAATTGAAGAAACAGTTTCGCCGGCCAGTTTTCATCTGGCGCAAAACTTTCCCAATCCGTTTAACCCCACAACCAATATTCGTTTTTCAACGCCAAGCGCCGGCAGGGTAAAATTGACCGTCTATAATTTGCACGGCAAAGAGGTGCGAACACTGATTAACGGCGAAGTTCCAGCCGGTGCTCACCTCGCCACTTTCGATGGGAGCGATCTGGCTTCGGGAATATATTTTTGCCGCCTCGAAGCCGGCGAATTAGTCGCCACTCAAAAAATGGTTCTGACAAAATAACTTGCTCGTCGCTGAAGGTTTTCCGCCCAACAGACAAAGCCGCACTTCGCAATGAAGTGCGGCTTTGTTTTTGCAGACAGCCATCGTTTCATCTATTTCCCATCTTTCAGTCTTGACATTTGAAAAAAATTATTTAACTTGATTGCGTCAGGCTCGATCAACTGACAACTTGAAGCGTCGACGTCAAGTTAAATTGCGCGATTGCAGTCGTTACCCCCAACTTAATTCCTGCCATGATCTACGTATCGCTTTGAACACCATTCAATAGACATGAGGGATTTTTTATGGCTGACAAAAATTTTCTCATTCTCGGCGGCGCGGGGCTGGTTGGCTTGCAGGTGGCGTTTCGTATTGCGAACGACCTCACCCCGGAGCAGATCGTTATTGCGTCTTTGTATAACCGCGAAGTGCGGGATGCCGTCGCCCAGCTCCAGGAAATGTTTGGCAATCGGTCGATTCAGTTCAAAGGCGTCGCGGGAAACGTTTTCGTCCGGAGCAGCTTTACCGACAAAACGCGCGAGTGGCTTTTGGATGGTTACGTCCGTCGCGAAGCCCTATACGATGATCTTTTAGGACCGGTACAAAATGCCTACGAGCAGTCGCAATTGGTGAAAATCATTCGCGAGCACCGGCCGGATGTCATCGTCGATTGCATCAATACCGCGACAGCCATCAGCTATCAGGATGTTTACGCCGCTTCCCGCATTGCCAAATCGCAAATGGATAATCTCTTTCGCCAGGTCGCAGCCAAGGACACGCAGAACAACGTCCACCCATTATGGAAAGAGACTGAAAAAGCTTTTGAGACACTCTTGTTATCCGAAGCCGTGCCGCAACTCGTCCGTCACGTCATCCTACTCAATCAGGCGATGCGGGAAGTGGGCACGCGCATGTACGTCAAAGTCGGCACCACCGGCACCGGCGGCATGGGATTGAATGTTCCATACACGCACGGCGAAGATAAGCCCAGCGCCAAATTGATGTCCAAAACCGCCGTGGCTTTCGCCCACACTGGTTTGCTGTTTCTCATGGCCCGCACCCAGGGCGGCCCCGTCGTTAAAGAGATCAAGCCCGGCGCCATGATCGGCTACAAAAATGTCTCCTGCCGAACCATTCACGAGCATGGCCAGACCGTGCATGTCTATACCAGCCGAACGGACCAATTGGCCGATTCTCTAGTTTTGCGCGCTGACAAAAACGGCTTCGAACAACTGCAGACGCTCGACCTGCCGGTTGTCGATACGGGCGAGAACGGCCTTTTCACCAAAGGTGAATTTGCGGCGATCACTTCGCTCCGCCAGATGGAATTTATCACGCCGGAGGAGATTGCGCGCGATGTCGTTTTGGAGATCAGAGGCAGCAACACGGGCAAGGACGTGATTGCCGCCATCGACGGCGCGGTGATGAACCCCACTTATCGCGCCGGCTATCTGCGCCAGCAAGTTTTGGACGTGCTCGAACGTTTGGAGCAGGAAACGCAGACCCACAGCGTGGCGTTGGGCCAATTGGGGCCGCCGCAGTTGTCCAAGCTGCTTTGGGAAGCCGAGCTATTGCGCATCGAGTTCGGCACGTTGAAGGAGGTGTTGGCGCACAATTCGAAAGAGATTGCCACAAAGATTTACCAGCGCGTGCAGATTGATCACCCCCTCCGCCAACTCATCACTTCGATTGGCGTGCCCATTCTCGCGCCCAATGGAAATGAGCTGATGCGTGGCCCGTTCATCCGCATCCCGGAGGTGGTCGGCGAAAAAACCGTTCCGATTCAAAAAGGCGATGTCGACAACTGGGCCGTCAAGGGATGGGTTGATCTGCGGCCGGCCAATCTTGCCCAATGGCAGGAGCGCTTTCGCGTTATGGAACGCGCCCGGCAAAGATTGCACGGCCAGGGATCGGCGGCGATCACGCGCCAGGTGTATCCATTCAAAGATATCCGGCCTGGAACGATAGTGGGCTGGATTTTTAACAACGATGAATTTGGCTATCGGATAAAGTGAGGCAAGACATGACTGTCGTTGGTTGCTGACTATTCATGCCTTAGGCGCTTTCCGCAGATTTCCAGGTTTGTGGGTAAACAGGGATGGAGATTTAAGGAGATGAGTGTCATCTTGTCAGGCGTCAATGGTCATCGTGCGTTGGTGGTCATCCCCACCTATAATGAGGCCGATAATATTAAAACCGTTATCGACCGCATTTTAGGCATCAATTCGTCTGCCATCGAAATTCTGATCGTTGATGACAATTCCCCGGATGGCACCGGCGATTTGGTGGCGCAATGTGCGGAAAAAGAGTCGCGCTTGCATCTGTTGCGCCGGCCGCGCAAAATGGGCTTAGGCTCGGCGTATGTGAACGGCTTTCAATATGCGTTACAAAATGGTTACAACGTGATTCTCGAAATGGACGCCGACCTCTCGCACGATCCGGAGGATTTGCCGCGGCTTTTGGAGAGAGCGGCGGATTATGATTTGGTCATTGGCTCGCGCTATCTCAAAGGCATCAACGTCATCAATTGGCCGCTTCCCCGGCTGTTGCTGAGCATTTTTGCCAATTGGTATACGCGCACCATCACCGGTATGCCGATCAACGATTGTACCAGCGGCTTCAAATGCATCAACAGCCGGGCGCTCGAGTCCGTTCATCTCGACCATTTTTTCTCGAGCGGTTATGCGTTTCAAATCGAGCTGCACTATCGCATCTGGCGCACCGGCTCGCGCATCTGTGAAATCCCCATCGTGTTCACGCAGCGCCGCCGCGGCAAATCTAAAATGTCGCACAAAGTCCAATTGGAAGCCGCCACCATAGTCTGGCGTTTGAAGATTCTCGATTGGCTGGGGAAAATAGTCTAGCGCGGATGATCGCCGCACGCAATTACAGCGTTTTTTGAATGAGTGAATATGTCATTCCGAGGAGCGAAGCGACGAGGAATCTTTTTAGCAACAGATTCCTCGCTGGCGCTCGGAATGACAACTTATTTGGCAATCAAAAAGCTGTGAGCCTGAAGCGTAAAAACATGATTCGTAACTTTCCTCCCCCTTTTAGCTTTTCCACACGACTACTCCACCATGACTGAAACCTGGCTGCGCGGCACAACCTCGCCAATCTGCCGCGCCTGCACGCCTTGATCGGCAAGACGATTGAGATATTCACCAACTTTCTTCTGTTCAAGACTCACCAGCAGGCCGCCGGCAGTTTGCGGATCGTGCAAGACTTTCAGCAGCAACGGATCAATTCCTTCTCGGCTCGAAACATGATCTTTTACGAACTCCCAGTTATTCCGATTGCCGCCGGGAATGCAACCTTGTTCGGCGAAATGCAAAACTTCCGGTAGAAGCGGAACGGCTTTCGCCTCAATTCGAAAGGAAACGCCACTTGCCGAGGCCATCTCGTAAGCGTGCCCGAGCAAACCGAAGCCGGTGACGTCGGTTGCCGCGTGCGCGCCCACCGCGATCATCGCTTCGCTCGCGGCGCGGTTTAAAAACAGCATAATTGAGGTGAGTTGGCGAATGCCGTCAGCCGATAACAAACCGCGCTTGACCGCGGTGCTGAGAATGCCGGTGCCGAGCGGCTTGGTGAGCACCAACGCATCTCCCGCTTGCGCGGTGTGATTATGAACGATCTGCTGCGGATGCACCACACCCGTGACCGCCAACCCGTATTTGATTTCCGGGTCATCAACCGTATGCCCGCCGATAACCGCAACGCCGGCCGCAGCGGCTTGATCGATGCCGCCGTTCAAAATCGCCGCGAGCTGATCCGGATCGCCTTTCACCGGATAGCAAGCGATATTCAGCGCGGTGATCGGCCTTCCGCCCATGACGTAAACGTCCGAGAGCGCGTTGGTCGCAGCGATGCGGCCGTAATCATACGGATCGTCCACGATCGGCGTGAAGAAATCCACCGTCTGCACCAGCGCCAAATCCTCGCGCAATTGGAAAATGCCGGCATCCGCCGCCGCGTCCAATCCGACCAGCACGCCGGGCATCTTGATCTTTTTGACTTTTGCCAAAACTTGCCACAACACCGTTGGGCTCATTTTGGAGGCTCAACCCGCGCAGCGGACTTTTTCGGTGAGGCGGGTGAGGTCTTCTTTGGTGGGGTTGGAACTCATATAGCTTGATTGGGGAAAAATTCATAACGCATTATTTTCAGTACCTTCGATATTTTCGTCAGAGCCATTAGTCACTTCGTCCCTCTTGGGAAGGATAATCCCTGCTACACGGTAGACAATTAAGCGGCATTCATCCAGTGCTTTCTGTGCTGCCTCGCGATCAAACAACTCTGAAGCTCCTATATCTGCATCTTCACTTCCATAAAATGCCAAACCACGATTCAGCGTTAAATTGTCTACAATAGTTGCAAACTGTTGTAATTCATCTTGTGTCAAGATAGCCTGTAATTTGGGATTTTTAAGTGCCTCACCAATTTTATGAATTTTGCTATACTCGATACCAGCCCAGCGCAATAATCCTTTTAATGTGAGTTCTACTGACTCCTGTGCCTTTCTAACCGTACGATGCCAATGTTCCTGTTCAAAGCTTTGTTGTGCTTCCTCAAGAATAATCAATGCATCGTTTATGTAGAGTTTGCTCAATCTTGACATCGTCATAGCTCTATCTCCTCCCCAGGACGCCAATCCGGTTTGAGATCCCAGTACATAGAGCCATCTTCCTGTACCACACGTTTAGCGCCAAGTTCTTTCAGTCGTTCCCGCAATCTTTGCAACTTGTTAGCTAAAACGCCATTATCAAAGAGAAGAATGCCATCTTCCGTGACATCAAGCAAAATTGGCTGAGTGCGTTCAATTTCTTCAACGGTATAAAGCAAAGGAGAAATCGATGGGTAAAATCCTTTATCGCGCAATACTTGAGCGGCCCGGGAATTTTCGGCTTCCCGCACCAGTGGAAAAATCATGTCCATGCGCTTACAACGAACTTTTGGCAAATTATCAAAAACCAAGATGAGGTCAATATCACTTGTTAGTTGTGCCGAGCCCCGGGCCACCGAGCCATAAAGCGCAACGGCTTTCAAATGATTGCCAAAATTTTGTCGACAGCGCCCAATGAAATCGTTAACGAGATTTTGATATTCGCGATTCATCTTACTCTATTTATCTTTTTATCCACTCTCTCCCTCCACGCCTATTACTCTAACATCTCCCCGCCTTTCCGTAATTCCCGCCGCGTCGAAATACTGCATCAGCGGCACGGCGAATTTGCGGCTGGTGTTTTCCACCAATTCTTTGAACTGGCTTACCGTAATTTCGCGATTTTTGTGCAAATAGTCAACGACTCTTTTCTTGGCTTCGTCGAGGCGGCGCTGGTGCATGAAGATGCCCTCTTCCAGGCGCACGATCTCTTTTTGAATCAGCAGCACGCTCAAGACGTCGTCGATTCCTTTTTCCGTGACTGCCTGTTTTGCCGCCAGTTCCGCGGGACTGGAGGGCGCGTACGCTTCGGTAAACAACGTCTCAGCCACTTTTTGCCGCAAGGCTTGCTGCGCTGGAGACAACTGAATCTCGTGCTCGGCCAGCGCAATGTGCGCTTCGATTTCTTTGATTTTGCCGGCGGCTTTGCAATGCTCGATAAAGAAATTGAGCAAAGCCGCATCCTGCAACGGCTGCACAAATCCATTCAGTTCGGCTTTACGCAGGCCGAGGCGGATCGGATGCTGTTGATGATAATCACGCAGCAAATTCTCGAGCTGCTGCCACAAAGATTCCAGCCGCTGGCGATGAATGAAGCCGCGCTTGCCAACCGGCAACACCTGTTGCGCTTGCACTAGGGTTTGAACTTGCTTCTGCAGCTCTTCTTTCCGGCCGCCGGTTTCCGTCGCGAGCTGATCGATGTTGACGACGTAACGCCCGGCCACGAGAAACTGTGCCGTGAGCAATTCTGCCGGATCTTCTTTTTCCAACGCTTGCAATTTAGGCAGCAAATTCGCATCGCGCCTGCGATAAGGCGAGGCTTCGGCATCGAGCATGATGCCGCCGCCAATCGTGCGCGGCGGTGAATAGCGCCGAATCACCAGCGGCTCCAAGCGCCGTGTTGCCACCGGCGTTTCGAGGAGGAGATGAACGTAGCCGCTTTGGCCGGGCGCAATCTCCGCCGCACCGATTGGAATGACACGCGCCATCACTTCTGCAGTGCCAAGATGAACGCGAACGCGCGCGCGATTTTTGAGCGGAGTGGGCGCCGAGGCGAGCAACTGTACGCGGCAATTGGCGCGGCGAGTGGGGCGAAAATAACCGGGCGTAGCAAGCACGTCACCACGTCCGACTTCTTCCGTAGCAATGCCCAGCAAATTGATCGCGGCGCGGTCGCCGATTTGAACCCGGTTGACCTCCTTGCTATGGCGTTGCAGGCCGCGAACGCGCACGACTTTTTGCGCCGGCAAAATTTCCAAAGACTCACCGGTATTGACCTGGCCGGCGAGAACGGAGCCGGTGACTACGGTGCCAAATCCTTTCATCGTAAACGAACGATCCACCGGCATCCAAAACACGCCGCGATCCTGCCGGGGCGGCAGCGCCGCGATAATTTCTGATATGGCGCGGCGCAATTCGGAAATGCCTGCACCGGTGAGGTTGGAAACCGGAATGATCGGCGCTTTCTCCAAAAAGGTGCCTTTTAAAAAAGCGCGCAGATCTTCCTGCACCAACTCCAGCCAGTCCGGCTCCACGAGATCTTTCTTGGTGAGCGCCACCAAGCCGCGCCGTACTTGCAAGAGTTGGCAAACGTCAAGATGCTCGCGCGTTTGCGGCATGATCCCATCGTCCGCGGCAATGACGAACAGCACGAGATCGATGGTGCTCACCCCCGCCACCATATTCTTGACGAATTTCTCGTGGCCCGGCACGTCGATGATCGTCGCCGCTTCGCCCATATGGGCGAAGCCGAGATCGATCGTCATGCCGCGCGCTTTTTCTTCCGGCAAGCGGTCGGTGTCCACACCGGTCAGCGCCTTCACCAGCGAGGTCTTGCCGTGATCGATATGGCCGGCGGTGCCGAGAATAACGTGGCGAGACATAAAAACACCGGATTGTTGGATTGATGGAGTTCTGGATTGATGGATTGATGGATAGATGTGTAATTCGTAAAAAGTCGAGGGCGTCAACCAGTGAACGGCTGTCCTCTGGCGTGAACGTGTGTCCTCTAGTAAATTAAGTTTTTAATTCTCACAGTTAAAAATATTTGATTTTAAAT
>Ga0247727_10003856_pt1 | contig 32695 bp, 36 predicted proteins | sample WisWelCaveWW1625_FD_202498 | JGI IMG/M metagenome (GOLD analysis project Ga0247727, IMG submission 202498) | Biofilm microbial communities from Wishing Well Cave, Virginia, United States - WW16-25 | ecosystem: Environmental > Aquatic > Deep subsurface > Groundwater > Cave microbial mat | place...
GTTTGAAAAATCTTCACCAGCCGCTTGGGGAGGGGCCTTTTGAAAGAATTAGGCATCTGACCCGTTCATACCGGCGTGGGCAGTGATGGTTGAAGGAACGACGATCCAATCGTGGATACTGAAAGACTGGTTCGGGTCGTCGCCGCGCTCAATGGCTTGCGTTGAAGGAACGACGATCCAATCGTGGATACTGAAAGAGTGATGGAAAACTCCGGGTAGCCTGGAGACGATCGTTGAAGGAACGACGATCCAATCGTGGATACTGAAAGGGCATCGTTCACGAAGTGCCTGACAATGCGCCTGAAGTTGAAGGAACGACGATCCAATCGTGGATACTGAAAGTTTTCTCGGCATACTTGAGAGATTTTTCAATCGCGTTGAAGGAACGACGATCCAATCGTGGATACTGAAAGTGCTGAGAGCGCATCACGAACGACGGCGGGCCAGTGGTTGAAGGAACGACGATCCAATCGTGGATACTGAAAGAAATGTAAAACTGACGACTGATAGCGTTTTGGGAAGTTGAAGGAACGACGATCCAATCGTGGATACTGAAAGGACTCAGTTCTTCTATCCCGACAAGCCGGACTTAGGTTGAAGGAACGACGATCCAATCGTGGATACTGAAAGTAACAATGTAAGCAAACGTCCGACTATTAGCCTGGTTGAAGGAACGACGATCCAATCGTGGATACTGAAAGACCGATCAATTGAGATGGTCTATTGAAAATCGAAGTTGAAGGAACGACGATCCAATCGTGGATACTGAAAGATTGTTGACGAAGATGATTGGTGCGGGGAATGGAAGTTGAAGGAACGACGATCCAATCGTGGATACTGAAAGGCTAATGCGCCACTTCGTGAGCGGCGCGGTTTCACGCAGTTGAAGGAACGACGATCCAATCGTGGATACTGAAAGTTGTAGCCACTAGTATTATCGGGACGAATCGTTTTGTTGAAGGAACGACGATCCAATCGTGGATACTGAAAGGCGTCAAACACAAACGTAATTTCATTCAATTCGGCGTTGAAGGAACGACGATCCAATCGTGGATACTGAAAGTGTGTCCTGACTTCGGTCTTATGACCGCTCATCAGGTTGAAGGAACGACGATCCAATCGTGGATACTGAAAGAACTTGACTGCGATATAGGCCTCGCTTCCAATTCGTTGAAGGAACGACGATCCAATCGTGGATACTGAAAGGAACCTGACGCTGATGACAAGGCCAAAGCCAAAGGTTGAAGGAACGACGATCCAATCGTGGATACTGAAAGCTTCACGACTGGCGCAAATGGCGCGACACCTGAAGTTGAAGGAACGACGATCCAATCGTGGATACTGAAAGATGAGCTATTTGATCGGGCCGAAAAAAGCGCAGTGTTGAAGGAACGACGATCCAATCGTGGATACTGAAAGGTAACCATATCTTTTACACCAATTTGAGTAGGCATGTTGAAGGAACGACGATCCAATCGTGGATACTGAAAGTTGAATGGTTTGTAATTGACAACGTGTTGCCAGCGGTTGAAGGAACGACGATCCAATCGTGGATACTGAAAGAGGTAGATAGGCGCAAAGTGGCGACGTACCGGGCGCGTTGAAGGAACGACGATCCAATCGTGGATACTGAAAGTGTGATTCAGCATGAACTTTAGCGCCTCTTCACGAGTTGAAGGAACGACGATCCAATCGTGGATACTGAAAGTGGCGACGGATGCGGTGACAGAGATTCAATCCGGGTGTTGAAGGAACGACGATCCAATCGTGGATACTGAAAGATTCGAGCGCGGTGGTATGAGGCTGGACAATTCGGTTGAAGGAACGACGATCCAATCGTGGATACTGAAAGGCGAAATGCAATGTAAAATCTGCTGAAGCGCCAGGGGTTGAAGGAACGACGATCCAATCGTGGATACTGAAAGTCACGAACTTATGCTGAAGCCAGAACTTCACCAGCGTTGAAGGAACGACGATCCAATCGTGGATACTGAAAGGCAGAACAGTGAAAACAGGGGGAAACAAGGCAGAACAGTTGAAGGAACGACGATCCAATCGTGGATACTGAAAGTTATCAATTCGGGAGTTGCCGGAGCAAGACCGTTAAGTTGAAGGAACGACGATCCAATCGTGGATACTGAAAGATAGGACGGCTTGCTTTGGGTCTTGACCTGGATGTGTTGAAGGAACGACGATCCAATCGTGGATACTGAAAGAGCGACGTCGTTTCTGTATATCTTCATTGTCTCTGTTGAAGGAACGACGATCCAATCGTGGATACTGAAAGGCAGGTAGGCGAGAGACTGGGCGGGCGTGGCGGAGTTGAAGGAACGACGATCCAATCGTGGATACTGAAAGGGCGGTACGAGCGGTTGAGGCGGCCATGAAACATGGTTGAAGGAACGACGATCCAATCGTGGATACTGAAAGGCGAGTCAAGCCCAGTCTGGAAAGATGTCGTCGCTTAGTTGAAGGAACGACGATCCAATCGTGGATACTGAAAGCAATCATTCCCAGCGTTACCCCCCGCATTGCTCCCGGTTGAAGGAACGACGATCCAATCGTGGATACTGAAAGTTCCGTCACCGGGTACGGCGGACGAGGGCGTGAGTTGTTGAAGGAACGACGATCCAATCGTGGATACTGAAAGTCAACACGATTGTGGCCTGGGTGGTCAGCCAGTTGTTGAAGGAACGACGATCCAATCGTGGATACTGAAAGGCTGTACATGCCGGAGGAAGCATGATACCGAAATCGTTGAAGGAACGACGATCCAATCGTGGATACTGAAAGTGATGATAACCCTCAACGTGATTCGGGCTTGAGCGGTTGAAGGAACGACGATCCAATCGTGGATACTGAAAGAGGTCTATCATTTCTACATTACCGTCATCGTCGACGTTGAAGGAACGACGATCCAATCGTGGATACTGAAAGGCTGTAGGACTGATAGTTAGGCGGGGGTGAGGCTGAGTTGAAGGAACGACGATCCAATCGTGGATACTGAAAGTTCTTGGGACAATCTGCCAGCTTTCCTCAACACGGGTTGAAGGAACGACGATCCAATCGTGGATACTGAAAGAGAATGGCAGTCGTGTTCAGCGCCGATGTTCCAAGTTGAAGGAACGACGATCCAATCGTGGATACTGAAAGTCCTCAGAGGACGAGAACGCGGGCGGAGTGACATCGTTGAAGGAACGACGATCCAATCGTGGATACTGAAAGTCACATCCTGCGGGGAGAATGTACGTTTCTCCAGGTTGAAGGAACGACGATCCAATCGTGGATACTGAAAGAGGCTCTTATCCGGTTCACATTGGGATAGTAATAGTTGAAGGAACGACGATCCAATCGTGGATACTGAAAGACAAAGAGGACGCGCTGTCCAGAGGTACGCCGGTGGTTGAAGGAACGACGATCCAATCGTGGATACTGAAAGACATCATGCTCCCCGGTGACGTGGACGAGGCCGGTGTTGAAGGAACGACGATCCAATCGTGGATACTGAAAGGGTTTCTCCAGCAATGTAGACAAGGCAGGGCGGCCGTTGAAGGAACGACGATCCAATCGTGGATACTGAAAGTTGCGGATACTTCCGATTTCGGGGAATGACGCTTGGTTGAAGGAACGACGATCCAATCGTGGATACTGAAAGGGCGGAGATGTGCTGACTCGGATAAGACATTAAGCTGATTTTGAAATCGTAGGGCGAGCAGTAACATAGCGATACAGCGTTGATCGAGATACGCCCAATGTTCTGCAAATCTCTGCTATCGAATTGCGTTTGTCGTTGTATAGAGATTGAGCTAAGTAAACCTTTTTAGGATCGTTCAGCGAAGCGGCTCGAGGCCTTCCCCCTTGTTTGCCCCTAGCTCGCGCTGCCTTGAGGCCTGCCTGAGTCCGCTCCCTTATTAAGTCTCGCTCAAATTCAGCCAAGGCCCCGAAGACGTGGAAGATAAGTTTCCCGGTGCTGGTCGTAGTGTCAATATTTTCGGTGAGGCTCCGAAAACCGATCTGGCGCTCGTGAAGCGAAGTGATCGTTTCTATCAAGTGCTTCAACGAACGCCCCAGTCGGTCAAGCTTCCACACCACCAACGTATCCCCCTCGCGCATAAACCTTGTTGCATCGCCCAACCCTACCCTCTCAGTGTTAGCCCCGCTTGCTGTATCAGTGAAGATTCTTGTGCAACCGGCTTTGCCCAAGGCATCCTTTTGTAAATCCAGTGTCTGATCCTGGGTAGACACCCGTGCATAACCGACTAGCATCGGTGTTCATCATCTCAAAACCCGATGCGGAATGCAATAGGTGATACGTTGATTTTGGTACGAGTTGTGAAACGAGAGAGGCGGTTTGACAGAGGGGATGAACGGAGGGGAGAGAAGAGTGTCTCAAAAACGAGGGTTTTTGAGACAATGGAGCAATTGGAAGATGACAATGTCTACCCAGAATGGCTCGACTTTGCACCGCTATCGTTGGAAGATTGAGTGCGTGTTTGCTTGGTTGCAGGATCATTGGCCCAATTGATTAATGTCTTGAGGTTCTCGTCGAGTTCAGGGTTAATGGTTGGCACTTGACCTAACAGGATACGCCCGTGCGTGCCATCCACCGTAATCCAGTCACTACGCGAGATTTTAAGGTCCCCAACGTTGAGTAGTTGCTGGTTGTAGTCAATCTTCAGCGCATCGCAGCCGACCACACAGCATTTGCCCATCCCGCGTGCGACAACAGCCGCATGGCTGGTTATTCCCCCGCGCGCGGTGACAATGGCTTGCGAAGCAACCATCCCATGAAAGTCGGTAGGGCTGGTATCGTCACGGACGAGAATGACCTTTTCACCGCGGGCGGCACAGGCCACGGCCTCATCAGCAGAGAAGATCACAATGCCCGAGGCCGCGCCTGGGGAGGCGGGCAAGCCACAGGCCACCACCTTGACATGAGCCGTTGAATCGATAATGGGATGCAAGAGTTGATCGAGTTGCTTTAGGTCCAACCGTTGTATCGCCTCCTGTCGTGTGATCACTTCTTGGTTTACCAAATCAACCGCGACACGTATAGCCGCATTGCCCGTGCGCTTACCGCTGCGGGTCTGAAGTATCCACAGGCGACCCCGCTCAATCGTAAATTCGATATCCTGCATATCGCGGTAATGTGCTTCCAGGCGATGAGCAATGTCGAGCAGTTGCTGGAACGTGGCGGGCATGGCTTCAGCCATGTGCTGAATCGGGAATGGAGTGCGGATTCCGGCCACTACATCTTCGCCCTGCGCGTTGGTAAGATATTCGCCAAACAGCACTGGCTCACCTGTGTTCGGGTTACGCGTGAAAGCCACGCCTGTGGCCGAATCGTCGCCCGCGTTGCCGAAGACCATCGCCTGTATATTAACGGCTGTACCGACATCGCCGCTGATGCGGTTGAGAAGACGATAGTCTACCGCGCGGCGCTTCATCCATGAATCGAACACGGCGGCGATGGCCAAGCGTAGTTGCTCTTCTGGATCTTCAGGCACTTCCTGATGGTCTTCGGCAAAAATAATTTCCTTGAAGCGGTCAATGATAGTACGTAGTGCGTCCACATCGAGATCGGCATCGCGTTGTCGGTTGACCCGCGCTTTGACCGACTCGAAGGCACCGTAGAGTTTTACCTTCGGCACGCCTAGTACGATTTCGGCGAACATTTGCACAAAGCGGCGGTAAGCATCCCAAGCAAAACGCTCATCCTGGGTGAGTTGAGCGAGGCCTTTAAGAGTTTGTGCGTTCAGCCCCAGATTGAGGACAGTATCCAGCATACCTGGCATCGAAACCGGTGCACCGGAGCGGACGGAGACCAGGAGGGGGTTCGCTGGGTCACCAAAACGTTTGCCGGTTTTCTCTTCGATGGCCTTTATTCCAGCGTTGCTTTGTGACCACATACCTTCAGGGAACACTTTCCCCTTGGCATAGTAGGCGCGACATGCCGCTGTCGTAATAATAAAGCCAGGCGGTACAGGCAAACCGGATCGCATCATTTCGGCTAGCCCTGCACCTTTGCCGCCAATAAGCAGGAGATTGGAGTGATCGCCCTGTTCAAATGAGTATGTCCATGTTTCCATTCTTGCTCTCTAATGTGTATAGATGATGTGGAGCAACTACGGAACTAAATCCTATACTTTTACTAATACACTATGTGAGGCAAACTTCTTCGTTAACTACGAAACTCAAAAAGCAAATTGGGCTTCCGATTCACATTCAATTTTTTTAGCCGTCGTCACTGAGGCAAGAGGGGCTTAGAGGAGATTGCGAATTTTGTTCCATCCTCAACAATATCCCAGTAAACACATCGGTAATCTGCAAGCCGAGACCATGACAATACAAAAGCTTCCCAGTGACGATGCCGCGTTAAGAATTGGGAAACGAGGAACGCGTCATCATACCAAGTCTGAAGCTGCGAGAGATCTAATGAGAAGTTCCAAGGCTGCCATAAATCGTCGTAGCCCATAGAGCGAAGCCATTCTTCAGCGAACAACTCGGGGTTTCCCTTTACATCAACGCCGCTATTGGGAAGGATGCTGATACCCAAGTTGCGAAGGCGCAATCGTCTCCGTTCAGTCTCATTGAAATAGTTCGAAGTTCCCTTTACGTCTGCTATGCTTAGGGTCACGTAATCCAACCAGTTCACCGCATCACCTTGGATCACGTACTTCGGTGGAACTCCAGCCCTATTAAGGTCCGAAGCATCGTAGCCCGGCCCCAGGATTTCAACAACAAGCCCTGCGCGACGACTAGCAAGAAAATTCACACTCAGTCGATTTTGGAACCTATTTGTGGGTTCAAGCAGAATAACTGCTCGGTTAGATTGCAGCAAACTCAACGTAAGCTCAACGACCTGGGAGAGCAATAGCGTATTACCCCCCTTATAGTAATCCGTGATCTCCCGTCCACCATCAGACCGGACCAATAGCCTAGTGACTCCTAGAAGAGACGAAAACTTATCAACTAGTGCTTCAACATGCGATTTGGATGTGCCTGGCAAAAGGAGGGCACCATCAAGTGTCGGAAGATGCAGACTGCGAAGAAGGCAGAGTGTATTCCACTTAGGGAAATGAGTATTCTCTGCCTCCCTCTCAAGGACTGTTTCAGAAAGCTGACTGAGGATCATTGGATTTTGAGAAAACATTTTTCAGAACAATGCCACTATGAAATGGCGACCCAAGCTCACTCCGTGTTACGATCATGTTCTCCGTGAAAGGGAATACGCCCCAGTCATAATAGTCTTCAAGCTTCAAGATATTTGCGCACACGCGTCTAACAAACTGAGAAGGAGTGTTCTCGGAACAGGGCCAGACCCAATACACATGTTTTAAGGGAGATAGAAAGATGTAAGCTTGGTCTTTCCATTGGCAAAGTTCATTGATATTGATGCTTGTCGGGATTCCTGCTGTCTGATCGTAGACCTGTGATACTTGATGCGGATCGCAGGGAATGAGATGCCAATGAGCGTGGTCACAGCACGCAGCACTCCTGGTACCCGGTTGACCTGGCCCATGCTCTGCCAGAATCGTAGGGCCAAATCGACGGGAAACTATAGAACGGACCTGCTCGGCGATATCAAGGGCAGTGGAAAGTTCAACCGATGACAGATCGGCAAATGATCGCACATGTTGCCTCGGCATGAGTAGGACATAACCTGGGGTAATGGAACCGATAGAAGGCAAGAGAACGAATTTGTCACCTTCCCAAAGAATGCGGTTCGGGCTTTTGGGAGGGTCTACGAACTCTTGGCAGAAAATACAGGCGCAGGTATTAGGAATTTTCATTTGAAGTAACCTCCCAATTTCAAAATTCCTCGAAAAACCTAGATCGAAGATCGATCCTATCATCTGGTTGAGAATTGTAGTAAAACGGAATGGATCCGATTCCCTGTTCCGGATCTGTTCCTTCGGTTCGAAAAAGTACAACCTTAGCAACGGGCATGCCTTCCTTCAACCTCAGGATGTGGCCGGAAACATTCAAAATCTCCAAACAGAGGTACCCACTGAAGCGTGGCCCGACGAATGGACTCGCAAAATGCGCGAATAACCCGAGACGCGCGACATGGCTAAGTGTGCCAATGGCACCAGCAATGTCCGCTGGGAGGCGAATGTGCTCACGTGCTGAAATAAGAACGCTGCGCCTAGGGAGAAGATCGTAGGTTTCCCAATCCCGCTTCGCCGACGCATATCCTTCGCTGGCCGAAGCTTCCTCCCATGGCTCAACGACTAATCCTGGGCGGTCCGTAAATTCTTGCAGGTTTCTTCCCAAGGTAAGAAGAAGCGAGTTTCCTCGGACAGCACCCGAAAAGGCTATATCTGTGTTCATAATGGCTGAATGGATTCGTTGGCCGCTCAACATATCAAGTCTCCCGTGTTGCAATGAAGCAGAGCTAATTCTATTAAACTTGATTACCGACGTAACTATGTTCCTGTTCTGTCATAAAGTCAACAACTTCTGGTGGATTTGACAACATAGGTCGTAAAGGAAGATATGTTATAAAATACATATATAATGGAAATTGGTACACTTTGGGGAGCATACCTGGGAAATTTTGCGAACCAATTACGGGGTTACGATATAGCTCAGGGATTCAGGTTACGATATTTTGATGTCGCAGTTGTGATAGGAGGGCTCTTATGAGCAAACTTCAGAATCTGCCCAATGCGATGCTCTCTCTCACACTGGATCAGCTCCGCACCCTTGTGCTCATTCATCAGACAGGATCACCGCGCAAAGCAGCGTTAATATTGGGGCGTGATCAGTCAAGCGTTATTAAACAGCTTGATAGCTTAAATGAGTACTTTGAGCAACTGTGCGGGGAGCCGCTTGCGACCAAGAGAAATCGCGGCGAAGATTACGCGTTGACAAAAACGTGCGACCTTGTCTCAGAGCTAAGTCAACAAATGCTAAGCTCTTGGGATGAGCACTTCGAAAATCGCCGGCAGGAAGTAGGGCAAAGTCTCGTTGTCGCCGCAACTACCTTTACTCTTGGAATCCTAGGACAAATATGGGATGACGTCTGGCCGCAAATTGGGAAGCGAGTGGAGTTGAAAGTGATCCACATTCGTACGAAGGACTTCTGGGCACACCTCCTTGATAGGAGGGTGGATCTCGTCATTGGCGGACTTATTGCTCAACGCGGTCAACCGCCGGATACAAGAGACAGTGACTTTCTAGAGTGGAGTCGAGAAGACATTTGTCTGCTCACGAATATATCCCAAAAGGAGTTACCGAGCAATACAATCGATTTGCGGAAATTTCGACAATATCCTCTCATACTTCCCGAGGCTGGTATCGTTACCGACGCTATTCGCAAATGGTATGGAGAAGACTACAAAAAGTATTTGAAACTTGAGCCGCCAGGTTTAGATGTTTCCTGGATAATGCAGCTTCTCCAACTAAACATTGTCGAGGGTTTTATGGTTTCGACTGAAACCGTGGCAAACCTTGTAGGCTCAAAACTGCGCAGGATAAGTTTTGGGCCTAGCTTTGAACCTCTACAAATCGTTAGTGGGCTTCATGGACGTAAGGGTGAGCGAGAACTCTACGAAAAACTGGATAAGCGGCATCCGATTGCGATTTTCTGGAAGGTGTTTGCGGAAAACGCAGCCAAACAGCAAGCAAAACGCCTTCGATAGTGTTTGATACGCCCATGCCAATTCTAGCCAGCATCAATTTAAACAAGCGTATGAAAAGCCAGACCAGCAGGGCACGGCTCGGACGCTGGCTTGAGCTCAATCGCGTTCAATTTTTATTTGCGCAGGAGCCTTGGAGAAGTCGAACAGGACTTGATGCCAACTTCATTGGTTGGGTACCCGTGGGCGGCAATGAGAAGGTTTTCGCCTGGATCGACTCGCGACTTGAACTGCCAGACCATAAGCTCATTGAAATATTCTGGCAACGAATAGAACTTGGATATCTTGTGATTTATAACGTTTACCTGGATGCGTACCACCAGACTACGCGTGCCTCCCAATTAAGACAGATACGACAGGGGGTCATTGATGAGAAAGATCGACCTGTGCTGATTGTAGGAGATTTCAACCTTGCACCCAATCCAATCGATGGTCTCTTCGGTGCGCAGGAAAGCATTTTTAATTCAGAGGTCGATCGTGAACCATTTCGACAACTCTTGGAGTCGGGGCACTTAATAGATTTAGGCTATTCCAAGGAACAACCACTGTGGACAGTTGAACGAGAACTGCAAGGTAGTAAAGTTCAGTTCCGTTGCGATTTAGCTCTCGCTTCAGACTATATGGTCCATGAACTTAAATTACATTATGATAGTTCTATAAGATCAGGTGAAGAGGCATTTACAGACCACTCAGCGTTACTTATTGATATTCCCGTGAACATACGTGAGACGGAACATCAACTAGAGATTTTTCATCGCGGGTCTCTTAGCTCTGCATCTAATGGTGGCTTCAAATTCAAACCCGAAATGACTGCAATTCATCGTAAGGAGCCCAGTCCGATAGCCAGGAAGTTGCTGGCAACGTTTCATAATAATCCAACGGTGAGGTCGATTCTGGATTACGGATGTGGCTATGGAGAGGACGTCCGGTTTTACCAAAGGATGGGACTGGAAGCAGATGGTTATGATCCCTCCCCACCATTTGGTTGGTCGAAGAAACCTACAAGGAAATTCGACATTGTGACCGTGATTTTTGTCCTTAATGTTTTGCCTAATCCTTGGGAGCGCCTGAAAGTGCTTTGGGATGCAGCGCAGTACCTTTCTCGCCAAGGCTTAATGGTTGTGACAACCCGTTCAGACAGCGAGATTCAGCAAGAGGCTAAGAAAAAAGGGTGGTCGACTTTCAATGATGGATATTGGTCTCATGAAGGAAAAGGTACTTTTCAACGGGGCCTCTCCCAAGAGGAGATTCTTATACTCGCGAAACGAGTAGGGCTTGCATTGAGTTCCGATAATCAGCGCCTCGGTTCATTCCCAGCAACGACATGCGTTGTGCTTCAGCGTAGCTAATAGACTTTTGTATTGAGTCTTGCGACATTTGTTCTGCTCAATCAATGTCAATCCTCTGCTCAATCACGGCATAGATTTACTCCACCACTTGGGGCAAGTCGCGTCCGTCGCATAGCCCAAACGAGTCAAAAACTCGGTATACCCTTCCTCAAAGGTTGGCTCGCGTGGTTGGGTAAACAGCTTGACCGCGCCCACGCTCTTTTCCACTATCCGCCAAATGGCGGCCAACTCTTCTTGCCAGTCCGGCTCTCTCCTTCTCGTTTCATCAAAGTAACACTCCCATAGCACGCCATAAGTTTCGCCAAACCAGGCCTGCGCTTGGCCAATCGGTTGCAACTGGATTTTGAGGTCGCCCACCCTCTCTACCCTGCGCCTCTCGGTCGCCACATTCCACGAAACGACGATACTCGGCATCGGCCAGGGCCGGAAGAACTTGTAGAGACGGTACGTAGTCAGCGTCAGGTTAATCTCCGGCGACAGGCCATAAAACTGGTTGCGTCGCGGTCGCTCCTCTTCGGGGCGCATTGCGGCGATGTAGAGTGGCATGTTGCCCCGGCTCATCCGCTCGACGAGTTCCCATTCCTCTGGGAAACTCACCAGAATCTCTGTCGCAGCCGGATAGTCATTAGCGGTGGCTTCGATCAACTTGGGTCTCCGATGTTCTCTCTCCATATAGATTGTCTTGCTTAGGGCGCAAGGCTTATCCCACTATCTTTTTCCCTTTGCGAGTTCATTCCTTCCCCTCACTCTGTTGATGTGGTCTGACTTGCACCCGGTAGGCACTCGTGCGCTCAACAGATTTGAGAAGTACCACCACAAACTCCTTCTCTGGGCCGTATTCCCTCACCATTCGATTGATGTCTTCGTCGTGTCGTGGCTCAAGGTCTACTTGGGAGAAATAGGCAAAGGGATTGCCTCTGCCTGGAACTGGCTGGAGCGTCGTATCCACTACCAACGCCCCTCTCCCCTGTTCTTTGAACGCTGCTGTGGCCGCTGGCCAAAGGATATGGAGGTTTTCGCCTATCCACCTCATATCACGTCCGCGCTCACGTTGTGCCCAGTCAGGAACATTATTGTTGGGGTCATGAGAATGTCGCTTATTCTCCGGCGTCATAGAGCGTCTGCCACACAGGTGCCGCTGTCTCCCAATCTATCAACTGCACTGGGACACTGGGACAGCCGGCCTCATGGGCTGCATTAGCCACATTAGCACATGGCATGCCATGAATGCGAGCCAGTTGGGCTTCAAGTTCGTCTACTTTGGCAGTGCTCACCTGGTATGGTGGGATAGGCTCTGTTCTCAACCTCACCACCTCGGTCCCGCGCCGCTTGACCAATGCCGTTCGCGGGGGAAGCGACTGAATGGCGGCTACAGCTCTCTCCCACTGCTCTATAAGCGGTGAGTACAAAGGGTGCTGAGTTTCTGTTTGGGCTTCGTGTTTTACCTCTTCGGTATTCATCATAAATAACTTACGGGCCATCACCTCGGCATCTTCCCGGTCAATGGCAAAGACCACTTTGATCCCCACATTGCCCAAAGCCGAACTGACCCGCTGTTGCACCTGCCCCAACGTCTGATGAGCAAGATGAAGATGCAAGCCGAATTTACGGCACTCGGACAAAATCTGCGCCAGCGTCTTGGCCGCCCCGTCATTGGCACAGAAATCTTGGAACTCATCCAAAAACAGATAGAACGGTCGGCGCGAACCGGCAATGTCTTTGCGTGACAACGCGGCCATTTCCATCCCCGTCACCACTAGACTCCCTACCAATCGTCGAGTTTCCCCGTCGCAGTTGCCCAAATCTACCAGCAATACTTTCCCCTCATCCATGATGGCGCGAAAATCCAAACGGTTTTCGCTTGCGCCCAAGCAACGCCGTAAGTAAGGGTTGAGGGTAAATGCCGTAACCTTATTGAGCACACTCTCGATCATCACCGCCGCTTCTCTCCCCCACTGGTCAAAGCGACTACGAAAGAAGCCCACGACCTGCGGATCGCGCACTTGCTGGAGCAGGTTTTCGCGGTAATCGCGATTGATCAACACTGACGGCATCTCAACCAGGGATTGGCCGGTTTCAATCAAAACCAAGAGCGTCGCCAGGGCGATGTTCGTAAAACGGGGGGCTTCCTCCAGCGCATGCGGCCAGGTGCGGCGAAAGGCTTCAATGACCTGTTGGGCAATGGTGTAGGGTGGAAGGTTAGCCTTGAGAATGTTGAAAGGGATCACATAGTCACTGCGGGTGGGGTCGAAGTAAATCACCCGCTGGAGCGTGGCAGGATCGCGAAAGTAGCCTTTGGAAAGCAAATGGGCCAACGTATCGCGGGCCAAATCAGTGTGCGGATCAACAAGTCCGCATCCGCGCCCCGCCCGAATGTCGGCTACCAACAAGCTCTCAATGAATTTGGACTTGCCCTGGCCGGTGGTGCCGATGCAATAGCAGTGCGTGTGACGGGCTTTCGCCGGAATCGTATAAGGGATCAACCCTAACGGACCGACGCGCCCAAGCGGAACGGGATCACGATACAGCAATGAAAACGGCCAAATCATAGAGAGGGCAGAAGCCGCCATTCTCAGGCGGCAATCTCTAAGTATGACCATGATGATGGAGGTAGGGGATCGGCGTCAAGCGTGAGTTGCGAAAAAATGCGTCGGGGAGAGTCCCTCTCCCCGACGCGCCGCCCGATTTCTTTGAGTTGTGAATCTTAGAACAATCCAAGCTGTGCCTCTCCGCTGATCGCTTGACCTTTGCTATTGCGCCGCTTCTGGCGCAAGATGGTTTCTCGCTTCGCCCATAAGTCATTGAGTGTCGCCAGCATCGGCGAGATGGCGATAGGCGAACCAATGGGCGAGTCTGTCACCATCTCGTGTGTGCCACTGCCAAATATCCCTTCGGCTCGCCCTACCTCAACCTGACCAAGCGCCTGGCGCAAGAGACCATGCAGTAAATCGCTCTCGTCCTCTTCCTCAACCAGTGCGCCATTCACGTCATCACCGTAAAAGATTTGCGCCGCCTTCATCTTCGCGCCCAAGAGATTGAGCGCGCCTTCTTCAAGCGTCCCTTCATACACCGGAAAGTACATCTGCACTGGCAAGAGCGCCCCAGGCCGGTACAACCGCCGCATCGCCTGCCACAAAATGTAGAGTGACCACTCGTTTTCAAAAAAGATGCCGGTGTTGAACATTGTGAGATTCAATCCCACCTCGACTAAACGCGCATTGGTGAGAAGCACATCCATCTTGCCGACATTCTGTTTTATCCACGTTGCGCGGTGGGCCGGTGCGAGAGTGGGCCGGAGAATGGCGGGCCGCAAGCCGTGACCTTTGAGTATCTCGGCTAGTCGCGGCTGAATATCGCGAGTTCCGGTCTGTCGCACATACACCAATGTCTTGCGGCCCCTCTGCATTTCTGCCTGGCATGTCTTTGCTAACCATTCCTCTTTGGGCAAGATGCCAGCATCAATCGCCGCAAACTCGGCTACCAGTTCTTTGCGCCTCACCGCATACTTGCCTCGCCCCTCAAGGCGGCGATTGAACCAGACTTGCTCTGGCCGGAACATCACATCCGGGCGGTTGAGGGCAGTATTAAGCCACACACTGATTGCTCCTTTGCCATCCGCCTCTTTTTGCGTGTTGAGTGCCCATGCAAGTAACCCTGAGGGCGGCTCGGTCTGACTGCCATCGGCCTCTGCAATCTGCTCGGCCATCGCGAGTGTTAGTGGGATGCGGACAATCTCCTCCGAATACTGCGGCAAGGGCAAGCCAATGTCTTTGAGTGAGGAGAACGTCGCATACTCCAATCCCAACCCTACAATCGCGGGCGAGATACCCGGTAATTCTGAGACCGTCTCGAAGTGCTTCGTGCCGGTGTAAGTGCCGTCTTCGGCCAAGTCATCGTTCTTGTTGATGTAGAACACCGACTTGAGCAAGCCATACTTCTCTGCCCATCGCTGTTCATCGTCAAACTTGAATTCGCGGCGCACTTCGGGCGAGAGGCGGTACAACAACCAAAAAATCGAGGTCGAATAGCCGCCAAAAAATGTGCCAGTGAGTCCGACCGTGTAGCGCGTGACGTTGTTGAGGGCCTGCAAGACCCATCCCACACCTGTGCCTTTGGCCTTGCACTTGTGGATTTCGTCCACGGCCATGCCGCCAAAGAAGCCTTTGAGTTTCTTGAGTGCAAAGCGGGCGGCGGCCTCTCGTCTCAACGCCGTGTCTTGAAACAGCGGTTGCCCACATACGTAAGGCTCGCCCTCCGAATCGTGCGTCTTCACTACCATGCGCCCTCGTTCGTGGTCGTACACCCATTTGCCTGGTGCGTGCTTCTGCGTCTGTGTGTTGAAATACATGAGAGGGGCTTTGCAAAATCGCCGTTTGCTCCCAACCCACTTCTCGGCTTCGGCAACCCTCACTGGTGACAAGGGTGCGCCGGTTTCAGCGTCATACTTTTCAGAGACAACCGCCCCACAATGCGGGCAGGCGCAAACGGTGGCAAACTCTGTCCATGCCTCGTCTGTCTCTTCGTCTCTGTGTTCAACTCGGATGTGCCGATATGACACTGCCGGGACTCTGCCCGCTCCCAGCTTGGCGGTTTCAAACGACATGACAGCGAAGGACTTTTCCGGCAGTTGCCCACTCTGGTATTCCCTCACGAACTGTGCCAGCGAATATTCACTTGCCAGTTCTTTAGCATCCGCTTCATCACGGCAAACCTCCAACCCAAGCCAGGCGTAATCGTTGCCGATTCGCCCATCAAGCAGGTTAGGGGTTGTTACTCCCTTTCTACATCTCGGCGGTTGGTGGACAGTGTGCTTGAAAGAGGCGGCGAGTGCCTTCTCTGTCTGGTCTGAAAGCGGGAGGCCTTGCTCAAGGGCCAACGCGCGGACAGTTTCAACGGCCTCAGTGATCACTGCCGCTATGTGCCTCTTGGCCTCAAGGAGCGAATCGCCCCTTCCGTCGAGTTCTTTTAATTCAAAGGCTGTTTCATCCTCAATGAGAATGCCCATCGCCTTGAGCCAGTGCCCAATTTTGGCCGGCCTGGGGGCCGGTTTGACGCCCACTGTGATAGTCCGGCTGTCTGTGTTAGGCACCACCTCACGGATTTCCTTCGGCCAATTCTCTTGCCCGGTGACAATCCCCGGCCCAACGACGATAGCCGGGTACGGCGATTTCGCGCGCTTACCCTGTCGCACTACCAACGCATGGTAGAGATATTCAATAACTGCCAAGAGAATGGTCGTCTTCCCACTCGCCATTTCCGCATTCACTACCCCTGCGCCGTGTGCAATTGCTAACCGCCCCATTGCAATAGCAAGGTGGCGTTGAAAGTCAGTGAGGCCGGTTTCCCTTCGCCCTGGTAATGCTCTGCCCCGTGAGAGTGAATTGAAGACTGCCCACTCCCATGCTTCAGGCTGGAGGTTGTAGCGGGGAACATTGCGCACTTGCACCACCTCGGCCAACTCTTTGACGTGTTGCTCAAGCAGTTGCCCTATCTGCGTCGGGTCACTGTGACGCTCAAGCAGGCCGTCATGGGTGAGGGTCGTCATCATCGCTTCAAATTTCTCTTTGAGTTCAACCCGTTTGAGTTTGTGTTTCTTGTCCTCGCCGTCGAAAAAGTCACCCTCCTCAGCAAGGTCTGCCTCTTCTCCGTTCGCTTGGTGCGTAGACTTCTGGATATGGCCTTTGAGGAGAAGCGGCTTTCCGGTGTCGGGTGCGGTAACAGAGTTCGTCCCTAGTAACCCGCTCAACATCTGCGGCCCGATGTGCCCTTTCTTCGGCGTCATCGCGGGGGTGATGATTTTCGGCTCGGTCGGCGGGACAAGATCACGCCACTCCCGGTTTGCCTGCAAGCGGAGGGCGGCGGCTTTGGCTTCTCGTACCATCGCTTCATCGGACATGACAAGGTATTGGAAGCGAAAGCTCGCACCATGTTTGCCTTTGAGGGATGTTACCGGGATTGTGTATTCACCTTGCCCTTGTGACAATGGCGGCACTTGTTTGCCTTCGGCCCATAGGTGGACGGCGCGCAGCGCATCCCCTGAAGCGGGTTGGTAGTCGGAGCGGCGTGCGCCAAAGACGATGACCTGCTTGAAGAGATCGTATTCCTCATCCGGCAGTTTGAAACAACGCAGATTGCTATACCATCCGGCGAGGTGGCGGGCAATCTTCTCATTGATCCGGGCGTGCGGGATGATATAAATCAAAATCCCGCCCGGTGCAATGCGCGAAGTGGTATTGAGAAGAAAACTCTCCTCCATCCGCGTTCCCTGCCCCGTCTCACCCTCACCATCGTAAGGAGGATTCAAAAGTACCAGCGAGAAAGTCTCATCCGTCAACATTGCGTATTCGTAGCCAGTGGTAATAACGTGCGTCAGCACTTTGCTGGCTTCGGCGGCGCGAACGTCTGAGAGTTCAATCCCGTAAGTTTCGGCTGGCCCATGCGCGGTGGCGATGGCGGCTAAGGCTTCGCCCTTGCCACAACAGGGATCGGCGTAACGGCGCAACCCCTCGCCAGTGATACTCAACCAAGTCATCAGTAGCGAGAGTGTCTTTTCCGGTGTGGGGTAGTAACCGAGTTTGGATTGCCCTTCGAGTCTCATGGTCATTGTCTCCTTGTCTATCTTTGCCTATTGCAAACTCACATCAACTGAACGACATCAACGCAGATTGCACATATAGGGTTTACTTGGCTTCTTGATTTTGTTGATCGGCAGAGTTTGTCGGATCGGGATCAAGCCGCCATCTGCCTTCACGTTCCCACCGCTCAATCTCGGCTGGCAGAATATTCACACCGTTGAGATACCATTTCGCGGTTGGGTTTTTCAGCGCCCATTCAAGGGCTTGCTGGTCATATTTCTCCATCCGCTTTACCGTTTCGCTGATTGCATATTCCAAAAGGTTCATGGTTTCCTCCAAGTGACCTCGCCGAGCGTAATCTGCCCTGATTTGATGCCGTCTGAAATAATCTCTTCCCAGGGCGCGGATTGAATAACCCATCCTTCCGGTGCTTCCCCACCTCGAATAAGCGGCATGGCAAACTCCCGCTCGCGGGCTTCGGCAAGCAGGTAGTCGCCCCACTCAATCAAGATGGGGAGGGGCGAGTAACGCTCTAACATGGCCGCCAGACTCGTAGCCGGACTGAGAGAGTGTTCCACTCCGGCATGGTCTTTCCACTGCCAGGCAAGCGTCACAAACGGCTTGGAAAGTCTCTCAATCTGGCAAGCAAGCGGCGCAACCAGGCGAAGATGCTTCGGCCTCGCCCGTCCGGCAATGCGGGGAGCGTCCATCGTCAAGCGGTGGTAGCGGCGGTTGAGGCCGCGCACGATGAGAGACTCCCCTGCTTCGGGATCACTGATCACCAGCTTTTCCTTTGTCCCGTTGACAAGGCTTGCCCAAATTGCACCCACCGCTTTGGGGTGCTGGGGCGCAAGTTCGAGATAGACCACGATTGACTCTCCTTCTATCTCCGCCACTCCGTAGCTGTACACCACCACACTTACTGAATTGTTAGCAATCCGAATAACGCCCATGTCGCCTCCGCCAACGAGTGCGCGTGAAAAAACGCACCGCCTAAAGGAAGCGCATTGCCGAAACGAGGACGGTAACCCGGAGGGGCGCAACGAGCGAGTGATGAGCCGCCAAAAGCGGCGGCGCAAGCCCGGAAGGAGCGAGTGGAGCAGCGCGGCGATGTGGCTCGACGCGCTTTACCGCCCGCAGTGTAGGCGGCATAATGCGCCAGGCGGTGCGTTCCAAAATAGCTGGCGGCATGGTCGCCAGCTATGCCTTTTTATTTGCGGTTTTTCAAAGAAGGAATTGGTAAACAGCGAGAAGAGGGCAGTGAAACGGCGGGGGCAAGGTGCGAGAGCGGCGCGTCTGGGTCGCCAGCACGCTCTGCGTGCCGGAGTGAGGTGCGAAGCCACGAGTGCAGGTGACGAGTGGTTCGTCCCGAACACAGGCCGCAGTGCGTGCCAGACCCGCGCCGCGTCAGGCCAGCAAAGGCGAGGCTGAAGCAACAGCGAGGGGCGGGGGGCGCAAGCGAAATGGAGCGGAGACCGGAAGTGAGGCAGAACGATTAGCGAAGCGCCGCTGGCAGGCACTTGGGTGAGTGACAACGAACCGATGTGCCGTTGCCAAGCGGTGTGAAGCGGCGGCGCACGTTAGTGGGCCGCAATCGTGAAGCGAACTGGAGGCCGAAGCGACTGGAGCGCCGAACGAGCGGCCAACGACAGCGAGGGGCGGGCGAGCCGGGTGACAGGCGCGCGCATTGCTCGCGTGGTGAGCGAAGCGAACTCGCCCAGCGCGCCTTGTCACCAGCGGAATACTTCGCGCTAGCGAAATCTCCGCGTCGGCTCTGTCCGCCTGGAGCAAGGCCGGACGCGAGTGACGCCGTCCTGCTCCGAGCGAAGCGAAAGGCGAGAGCGTAAGCGACCTATTGCTGGCTTGCGAGCACCGGAACTTATAGCTTACGCAGGTAGTAAGTTGTGCATTTGCGGATGGGAGATTTACAAACTCGTGCGAGAGGCGGCGCGGCTGTTGGCGCTCTTCCAACGGGCGCGGATAAAGCCGTACCCGCAGAGGCCGTTGCGGAGTGGGTGCGCGGAAGCCGCCATACGCTTTGCGTAGGGCGCGGCGAAGCGCACGAGAAACGGAGCGGGCCGAAGCGGGGCGAGCAAAAACAGAAGACAAGAAAGCAAGCCCCTAATCAAAAAGGCGGCTCATCAGGGTCAACGCTGGTAGCTTTAGGGGGAAGTTTGGGTATCCCAAGAGATTCAGCGCGTTTTTTCATAGAGCGCCAATAGAGTTTTTCAAAGTAGTCATCGGCCATCTTGCGGGCAAGTTGTCCCATGTCTTCATCGCTCACTTGGCTGGCATCGAAACCCAACTCTTCAAGATCATCTCGCGCCAGGCTGGTGATGGCGAAAAACTCCCGGTGTGGTAAAGGACGGATTTGGCCGATGTCCACCAAAGCTTCTGTCAACCCGACTTGTTTAGCCTCATCAACAGTCAACCCCTCAACTCCTATTTTCCCCACCAGCCCATGAAGAAAGGCAAATACCGAATCGCTGGCCTCCACTGCCTTGATCGCGCTGATGACCACCATCCCTGAGAGGTTGTAATACACCTCGAACTCCATCGGCGTTGGCTCAGGAGGAGGCGCGAGCCTGATTCCTTCGGTGGGAGTAGACATACAGATAAAGTTAGCATAACACCCCAGACCAAGCAATTGCAAAGCAGGATGTCAACCCGCTACAGTGGAAGCACATGTCCTACCGAGAGTGCATCCAAGTGTTTCACCCCGTTGATATTCAGAAATATCTGGCTGTGCTCCAAACAGAGTTTGAAGCCCGCCCTCACCCTCAGGAACCGGGTGCTTTTCTAATTGACACTCCCCCACTCCCGTTTCGCCAGCCCCGAATCATCGAAGAGCATTTGTCTATCCTGAGTTTCAATTACCTGCCTTTGTCCGCCAATCTCATTTGGGCGCTCATCAACCATCCTGAACTGGCCCTGGCGACAACGATAGTGCTCTGGACAGCCGAACAAGACCTCGTCATCAAAGGTGCGTTGGAAAGTCTGAAGCAACAACTGGGGAAATAGAGCGTGAGAATTCCAGACTGACTCAGGGTAGCTGGGCCCCGTCGTCTTCATCGTACTCTTCACGCGGTCGTTCGTAGCCAGGGGCCGCCGGCCCAACCCGACCCCACTCCTGGCATGCTTGAATAGAATTGGCAACAATAAATGCCCATTCAAAGACCTTTACTGCATTATCCATCACCGCTTCTATCTCGCCGTCGGTCAGGCTGCGCCCCAACTCTTCCTGTGCGATGCCCTGTATATCCTTCTTACTAAGAGCAAAGAGCGCCTCGTCTCCTTTGGCGTGCGAACTTACACGCTCCTCAGTTTTTCTCGCAATGGTTGAAAAAAGTGGCGTGCCGTTCGGCTTAACAATGCCATCGAGGCCCTTGATTGGCCTGCCGAGAAGCGCATATTCTTCCACAGCCGCCTTATCCAATTCGCCCCAACTGATATGCTGGCGCCTGAGCGCCTCATAAAGATCCATCCCGGCATTTTCATCATTTGACGGGTGATGGACACAAACGATCAGCCGATCATAATGGCCCTCCAACTCCATTGCCTCAGACAACCACCAGTAGCGCACTGGATATCCCAGTCGTTGGGCTTCTTCTATTACGGCGGCGGCATGGTATTTGCGCGTTTCGGCGTCATCGAAGACATAAGCGGCATAGAAGTGATTGGGAGCCAAATACTCCGGTGAGGGTTGCCCTTGCTGATCGGGCCGAGAAGGCAGTTCATGGTTGGGCATATAGCCATGCTAACAAACACACAGCGGGAAAGCAAAGCGAATCGGCGTGAAAGGATATTGGATTGAGATTCAGCATCTGATCTAATAAAATCTGTATAGATGCAAAAACTTTACTGCTATGTGGATGAGAGCGGGCAGGATACGTTGGCTCAACCTGGGCGGAAGATCATTTTTGTGGTGGCAGTAGCCGTTTTCTCAGACAACCGTGATGAACTTGAAAAAGCATGCCTCCAATACGAGAGGGAAAGCGGCAAAAAGAAGAAGTGGAATAGCACGAGACGTATCAACCGGATGAACTATCTGCGTTTAGTTTTTGGTGACGAGCGTTTTCGGAAAGCCTTATGCGTTTGTGTATCACAACCAATCGAGCATCCAGACTACGACGCCAGAACCATTTTAGGCATTGCCAAAGCAATTACCTGGAAGCAGCCATCACAACCCTATACCGCTGAGGTGTACGTTGATGGCATCGCTCAAGCCAAACAAGCAGAGTACACAACAGAACTTCGTAGGGCTGGCGTGCGAGTACGGCGTGTACATCGAGCCAGGGATGAAAGTTATGCGCTTATTCGGTTGGCTGACGCGGTGGCCGGATTTGTGCGTGAGGGGGTGGAAGGAGAAGATAAAGAAACCATTGCGCTATTAGAGCACGCAAAGCGACGAGGGATGATAGCTGAGTTATAAAACAAGGCCACCCCGGCAATGCGGGGTGGGTGGGTCAACCTACTTTCAAGCTATTCACCGGTCTGCTTGAACTTCCTCACCAAAAAGGGTGACTTTTCGGTTGTTGCTGGTAACAGTATAGCATTCGCCATCAAGCAATTCAACCATCAAACGAATTTAGAGCGAAGAGATCAGCCAAGGAAAAGTTGCATAGAATGAGTCAATCAGTATCTCATCGCCGCACGCTATGTTGCTCCATCAACTTCCCAAGCGTCTTCGGCTTGAAGTACAAATCGCGCTCAATTGGCAAGCCTAACGGCCCGGTAACTTGTTCCAATTCCGCCAGCGAAAAGTAGCCCAGTTCTACTTCCAAACCGGCCACTAACCCAAAGAAAATAAAATCGATCTTCTCTTTGTCAGTGTCATAGACTCCGTTCTCGTCTACAGGGGAACCTTCCGAGGCATACCATGTCCAGTTACTATCCGGGGTAAAGAATTTGACTAAGGCTTGAGCTTCAAGGCCTAACTCTTCTCCGCTATAAAGTTTCGGCAGCCGCTCCCGGACTTCTTGAGGGAATAGCTCATGCCCACGAGAGATTTTGGCAGGCATATGGGTGTAGTTTAGCAAACTTTCACTCGTCGCATCAACTCAGCATTTGTTGATTGCGATCTGGCTACTTGCTATAGTGGGCGTGTACATGGCTCAATTCGTCTCATATGCCACTGCAAGTTGATGCACCTACATCCAGCCCCAGCAATGTTACTCGTATCATCTTGGCCTTCCTTCAATCACCCTGGTTGGAAGCTCTGGTCGAAATATGGAAGCAAAGCCGCAAGAGATGGCGGGGCTGGGCCGAGGAAGGGATGTACGAAGTGCTCGATTGTGAATCAACCTTGGAATTGCAGGACAAGCGCGGTGAGCATGCCCTTGTGCATAAGCACCAAAAAGTGCGTTACTTGCAGAACAGCATCATTGCCTATCAAGATCAAGCCTGGGGCGACGGCAAAATTCTTATCAACTATCGGTGCACGCCTGGCGTGCCAGTGGATCGCTACCGCCCCGGACAAAAAACTTACATCCTCATTTCACTGCGCGAGGTGAAAAACCGAGGGGACGAAGATGAATTTCACATCGAATGGGAGATGCAACATGGCTTCACCCGGCCTACAGAATTGTGGGCGACTGAAGTTAGTCACCGGATGCGTCATCTCAAGCTTCAAGTCATCTTCCCGCCTTCCCGGCCACCTCTGCGAGCGGCAGTGTTAGAGGACTCAACACAAAAAGTGGCCCCTCTTAAGCCAGAGGCAATACACCGCCTGCCTGACGGTCGATATGCCGTGACCTGGGAAACGGACAAGCCCCGACTCTATGAAACCTACGCCCTGCGCTGGGATTGGTAAGCTGGGAAGTTAAACAGAAAGGCGACAGACCCGGGTATCTGTCGCCTTGATGGCCTCTACGAGCCGGTTCCGCCACTCATGGTCTCACTCTCCTTTTCACCTTACAAGTTGGATGGCCATCGCGGAAGAATGCAAGTGAACCAGGAGAATAAGCCAGCAAGCAATGAAGCGGCTTTAGAAGCCGCCCGAATTGTAATCGAATTCGATTATAACTGTCAACCTAAGAAAAACGTCGGTCAGGTGTCCTTTTTCGGTTTCGGCCCTGGCCGACGATCGCGGGCTAGATATTCTCTGACTGCCTGAGCGGTCGTAAACCAATTGTGACCAAGTCTTTTGCCCCAGATAACACCGCGTCTGACTAACAGACGCAAGTGAGGCGAGGATAGCCCGCTTAGCTCGGCAGCCTCTTCAAGGGTGATCAGCTCTTCTAGTTTTGGCTGGTCGCTGTCGCCCTTTTTGCTTCTGCCAGGCATCAGGCGTCAGAGGTGTACAAATCTGTGCGCTATCAGTACGGCTCCCTTTGAAATCGAGGCTGGACGATATACCGGATGGTTGAATTTGTCAAAAGCATTAACCGGGCGTGTGCAAATCCAAGTTGGACAGTTTCTACTGCGCCTCCTGCTCCGAGAATAATTCTGTCTGATTGCCATGTGCTACCCATCCCTTGCGGGCGGCTCTAGCAAATAGCTCCACTTTCGTGCCGGGACAAAGTGACTCAACCAACTCGTAGAAACTGTCGGGCTTGCGTGAATGTTCGCGCACTGCGCCACGCAAAACAGTGGTTTGATTCGTCAGGGTGATCACGGGGCGCCCACGCGCGGCAAGGATGCAATGCTCGGTTTGACCGCGTAGCCAATCCCCTGTCCCCATCTTGTCCTTTACCCAAGTGAGAATGGTTTTAGACTCAAACCCCCACGCTTTAACAACTTCAAACACCACCTGCATATGCGCGTTGGTTGTCCAAAGCCAGAGGACAGCGTCCTCGGCGGCCAAGCCTCGTACAGGCAGAGCTTTGATTTCCTCCAGCGCCATGGCTGGATACGGCAAGTTTCCCCGATGGCTGGGATCGGCGGCTCGCTTTTCATACTCCCACGGCGGATCAGCGACGATCACACGAAATGGCCCGGTGGGAAGCGGCGGCGGTTCTTTGGCAATCACTTCCGCCTGCTGAAGTGTGACTAACTTTCGGTAGATACCGTTGACTCGGCCTGTTCTGTCCATCTCCTCGACGAGTGGGGTGAACTTCTCCGGCTCGCGTTCGGCGGCTTCAACCACTTCAACCGCCCGTTCTAGGGTACGCCCGGAAATTCCTACATAAGCCGCTACCCTATCACGGGTCTTGCCCTTCTCATTCGGCGGTGGTAACTTTCCCCGACCGAAAATTGGTTGGCCGCCCATCTTTCTCCCGGCCAACTGCGTGGCGCGTCGCCTCTCTTCTGCCGCCTGGCGCTCTATCGGCTCCAGCGCCCTCGTGATCGCCACTGTCTCACTGGGCACAAAGTCTTTCCTGACGACGTTCTCCGCATACTCGCCCCGGATGATTTCGACCATGTCCACCAGACGCACCGGAACTTCACGCCACCCCAACCGCCTGCACGCTTCCAGCCTGCGCTGTCCGGCGATCAACTCCCCACCAGGAGTGATCACCAAAGGATGCAACAGCCCCACTTCCTTGATGCTTCTTGCTAAAGCCTCAATGTTGCCCAAATCTTTGCGATACCGTCCACCCACCTTGATGGACGCAATCGGGCGAACGGCAGAGCGAGCATCATCCCCCATTCTTTCATTACATCACACGTACCCGTTAGAAAAAAGCGAGGCATATCCAACTACAATAGCGCCTGACGGCCAGTAGCCCCCGCGCGTAGCCACATCGGGGCGGTGAGAGCGTCCATTTCAGTCAACTCACTAAATGGGGCGAAGAGAAACATCTGAGCGGCTTCCAGTGGGCCGTAGCGCTCGGCGGCGGCCTTGAGATGTTGAGCACGATCAATGGATATTGTGGCCGTGAGAATGCGAAGTGGCGTTTGCGGCCAGGCCACACCATACTGCTGGTGAAACTTACCGCCGAGAATGTACTCCTTATACCCGACAATCTTGCGTTGCCACGTTTTGCGTATGGTCTCGGTTGAGCGATCCATCTCCAGAAAAAAGTGCGCCCGCCCACGTGGACTAATCAACACAAAATACCCGTCAGGCATAATCGGAATCCTTTCCTTCTGAGTATCTGGCGATAACGCGACATTAACCGCCTCTTTCTCTTGAGGGTGTCTGAACTCCATCTCATCCCGCCACAGTTCAATAGTCAAACCTTGGCGTTTGGCAGACTGCTCCACCGCTATGCGGATGTCGGCTAAAGCAATCCCGTGCTCCAGGAACATGGGCTGCACTCGCGTCTGCCGCGCATCTTTGTCGTCTCCCCTACCCCAGTAGTGGAATTGACTGAGTGACACCTCCGCCCGCTTAGCCAAAAACTTCGCCCCGTTCACGCCCAACCGATATACCGGGCCTTTACTTCCCTGTGATGGATGAATGGGCCGGGGAACACGCTCCAGATACCCGTGTTGATACAACAGCCGTAGTCGCTCTCGCGAACGGTTGGTGTTGGTGCGCTGGCCGGGGGCTTTTTGAAAAAACAGAGACTCTACTTGTCGCCGCTCCAACATTCGGTAACGATGGATGGCCTCAACAACGGCAATATCACGGCTGGTCATCTGAAACGGTGAGGCCGTTGCAATGCGCCGCCTTCGGGGCAAATATAAGTCAAACGCCACCATGAATGAAATTATTATACAGACGTCCACTACAGCAAATTGCAAACGGCAGCCTCAATCAAATTGTTCCCCATTCAAGTGAACGCGTGAAAATAAGTGGCGCGCGAAGGCCCAATGGCCTTCGCGAAGCGGCGCGAGGCGGAAGGGGGTCAAGGGGGAATTCCGCCCGCGCCGCAGGCGTCGGTGGCGTAGCCCGAAGGGTCGGAGCCCCGCGAAGCGGGACGCAGACCACCGACTCCCCGCCCTGAGCGAGGGCGAAGCCCGCAGCGTGCGCCTTGTCTCGAAGAGACAAGGGTAGTTGCCCCGTAGCGCACTAGAGCGAAGCGCTAGGGCTAGGGGCAACCGCCAGGGCGGGGAGTCGGTGGCGGAAAGTTAGGCAATATGGATGCTTGGCAACGCCAGCATCATCTGTTTCAGTCTTGCCGAAACAGATGGGTGGACTCGCCTGACAAGACCACCCCAAGACACGAAGTGTCCGCCAACTTGAAGCCACCGACGCCTGCGCCAAAGCCCGATTCTGCTCCCGTCGCGGAGCGGATGAGGGTTTTGGGATTCCCCCTTGCTGGCCGCAAGGGCTCGATGCCCGCCGCGGGCGGACCAAGCAGGAGGCCGGGTCGGTCTGTGTTCGTAGCCTCAACCTGACTACAGAAATTGTTCACCGGTAAAGGCAGTGCAAGTCGGCAGGTCAACTTGCCTCATCTCTTGACATTGAGTTTCTCAAAGTTCATTATAGATTGGTGTACAACGAGTTCTTTGGTTTAGCCGAAATCCCCTTTCGGATCACCCCTGACCCGCGTTTCCTGTGGTACTCCCCGCAACATCGGAACGTCAAGGCCAAAATCATTTACCATATTCAAACCCGCAAAGGGCCGGTGTATGTATTCGCCGACGTGGGCACGGGTAAAACCAGCATCGCCAAGCGTGTGCGCGAAGAGTTGGGCGAGGACAAAACCAAAAAAGTCGTCTTTGCGTTCGCCCCCAACCTCAAAACCAGCAATGCGTTTCTACGCTTCGTCATGAATGAATTCGGCGTCAAGACCGACCGGAACTACGCCTCTTCCCTCAAGAACTTTGAGCAATATTTAGTAGATCAATACAAAGCTGGCATCTCCCCTGTCCTGCTGGTGGACGAATCTCAGAATGTGACGTTGGACATGCTCAGGCTCATTCACCACTTGTTTAATTTCTCGACGAATACCGAGTTCCTTATTCAAGTCGCGCTCTTCGGCCAAAATGAGCTTCACGAAAAGATTAAGCGTTACGAGTCACTCAAGAGCCGCATGGCCCCAGCCAAACTTGACCCACTTGATCTTGAAGAGACGCGGCAGATGATGGAGTTTCGTTGGCAGGTCGCTGGTGGCAGCCGGTTCCCTTTTGACGCCGAAGCAATGGCTGAAATCTTCCGGCTGACGGGCGGTAACCCGCGCGAGATTTGTAAACTTTGTGACGCTACTCTGCTCCGAGCATTCGTTGACAAGCGGAAAGAGATTGATAAAGACACCGTGTTAGCCGCCGCATCCGAGGCATTTATTGCTGAAGAAACCGTCTAACGTATGGGCATCTACGACCAGCTTGAAAATTTGAACAAGGCCTCCCCTTCTCCAAAAGCCCCTGTGGCGGCACCGGATACCTCCAAAACGGCTCCAAACGACGAGAGTGGGCAATCCCCCCCTCTTTCCAATAAAAATCAACCGTCTAAAAGCCCTACATTGCCTGAGGCTAAACCGAACGAGGCCGCGACCGTACGGCCTGCCGTGCGCCTGTCAGACCACAAGGGTGTTCGGGCGGAAACTCGGCCAACCGCACGACCGAGGAAGCGTGTCACCCTTCGCTATGCATTCGAGTTTTATCGCGACCAAATTGAAATCTTTCGCCGTCTCAGTTTGCAAACCAAATTGGAAGGGGATGACCTCTCCATGTCTGAAATGGCTCGTGAAGCTTTTGATGATTACATCACCCGCAAAGGCCTGCGGGCGTACGAGCGTACGAACTAACGTACGGTGACTCAGTCAACTGGCTTATGCAAAGCATCGGCGAACTACTCAAAGAAAGACAAAATATCCTGTTGAAAGGATTCGATCCCGTCAGTGCTGGCGGCTTCACTCAGGTGCCGAATTTGCTCCTGCACACGCCGGGCCTCTCTAACAATGCAAAGGTGGTTTATGCGCAACTTCTTTCCTATGCCTGGACGAACGATCTCTGTTACCCTGGCCAAGAGCGAATGGCTGAAGACATTGGCACGTCTCAGCCGACCGTTCACCGCGCTATCAAAGAACTTCAAGAACATGGGTGGTTGGAAATTGAGAGAAGGGGACAGGGCAAAACCAACATTTACATTCTCAAGTACGTTGTGGATAAACACCTCAAAAAGCGAGGCTGATATTCATGGGTGAATATCTTGATATTCACCGGTGACACATCTAGTTATTCACGGGTGATGAATCAGAACGGCCTCAATTTGAAGCTGGCCAATAATACCCAGTATAAGAATACCCAGATCAAAAATACTCAGGATAGAACCGATTTGAAAATTTTTGTGAATAAGTTTTCGATTTGCGATAAGACGGAGATGGTAAGCCTCGCCGGAAACTCGCATTTACCACTTGACCTGCCCTGACGCCATCTGCTACTGTAGCCTGGTGCATCAGCGCCACACCGTTAAGACGCAATATCGCCAGGGCGCTATGGCGCGTTCATGTCAGCCAATACCAAACGCACATCTGAGCTTGAGCCGCAGCGGATAAAATTGACCGCCAGGCTGTCTCAGGCCGCCTATGCAGCCATTACCGAGATTCAACGGCGTCATCGCACCCATACCGGGCGAGCCTTGCCACTTTGGAAGGTCCTGGATGACGCCATCATTGCCTATGCCCAAACGCAAGGAGTCACAACAGAGGAGTGAGCCATCGGCTCAGGAACCCTTCGTTACCATTGATGATTGTATCCAGTCGGCTCGCGAGTTATTCTCGCGCCTGAGCCGACTAGGGGAGTATAAACACCCGTTGGAGGTGCGAAAGGGGGTGACGGTGCCAATGGCAGCCCAAAACGTCAGCAAAACGATCAAGGCGGCTTCCAGAACTTACTTTTTTGACCTTAGGAAAACCAAAGACGGCAAGCCTTACCTGGTGATCACCGAAAGTCGGCTCAAGGAAAACCAGCGCTCCCAAATAACGATATTTGGAGAAGAGGCAAGGGCGTTCTTAGACGCGACTCGCGAGATGATCGAAGCTATCGAGGAAAAGTAAACCCTTTTTCTAACCCCTTCGGTTTATTCTTCGCTTACCTCTTCGGTCACTGCGAAGATGCCCGAACAATCCCCATAGCTCTAAAGCATGTAAAACGCCTGAAATTTCCGAGCCAACTTGCCTTAACACACAGGTTTACGCCGACGTACCGACCCCGACTGATTGGGAGCGTATGCGATAAAGCGCGAGGCGATGTTGGAGAAAGCAACGGCTGTGGGCGTTACAAGATCATCAAAGCGAAAGGCATAGAAGGGGCAGAGTCGAAGTTGCACGGCAAGTTAGGGATTGGGAATGTCGGTATCAGATGAGCAGCAGAGTCAACCATCATCTTGGCACTTCTATTTCCCAGGCGGCTTCCTGAATACGTCCAGCTTGGTAGACAACCATCCTGTATGTCAAAACGTTGCGGTCAGGATTACCAAGAACACGGAAGGCGAGGTCTAGCCTTTCGCCTGATGTCATTGCTGTTATATTAAGCCGATTGAGACCGTTCGAGTAACACCCATCACTGGACCGCCCATAATTCCACCACACATTGTCATATCTTCGGCCAGCGTTGTCGAACACAGAAAAATCCGATCCAGAGATATTGACAACAAGCTGCCCGCCGGTGTTATTTGCTATGCTCATTTCAAATCCGAGAATGCCCCCACAACCAGGAATGAAAGAAACGTTCCTAAGACGCATTTCCATATTCCCTTGATACCAAACTTCACCGGGTCTCAGAATGGTTCCGGCCAGCGTATCCGGCGATGTTGACGGCTGGGTGAGCAGAGATGATGCATTGGTCGGTAAAGCTGGAGGGCTGGTAGGACGCGGGGCAGGAGCATTTGTCGGCGGTTTAGGCGTGAATGTGTCAGTTGGAAGAGGCGTATCGGTAGAAGTGGGTGTAAAAGTAGCCGGTTCAGGTGTAGCCGTCACAACTACAATGAACGTTGTAGAGGTTGGTTGTGTGTTTGTAGAAAGTGGAGTAGAAGTTGGCGGGGCAGGAGTAGCTGTGATAACCACGACTTGAGTAACAGGTGTTAGCACTTCAACGATTCGAGGAAACAGATACCATGTGGCGAGGAATGTCAGGACAATAGCCAAGAGGATGATCGCTATCCAACGCCACAAGGGAAAACGTCGGAGTACTTCCCCAGGGAGGTACTTACCTTTCGATTCATCTACAATAATAGGTTGTTCCTGTAGCCGTCGTATTTCTTCTTGCCTTTGCCACGCTTCTAATAACCTTGCCCTCTCTGCTTCGAGTTGCTCCTCGCGTCTCTGCAACTCTCGCTCTCGTCTCTCCCTGTTCACTTGCCTAACCCTTTCTTTCTCTTGTCCTATCTCTTGCCGTCGTTCTAACTCTTCCAATTCTTCCCGCAAGGCCTCTTCTGATTCTTTTGCAACCAATAAATGCGCGCGGTTCATTTGTTCGGGAGTCGAAGAAGGAGGCGAGGGAGGCAGGCCGGGTTCAAAGACGATCTTCGGTGGCCACTGATTTAGCCTTTCTGATAAGGTCTCGCCGGGCATGGCGGCTAACAGTTCGTCCACTAGCTGGCCAAAATTTTCCTGTAACTCTTTCACTACCTGCTTGGGGTGCCGCCGTTTAAGGTCGTCTGAGCCTACAAGCCCTAATTTGGCGTAGACTTTGGAACTCGTGTCTTCATGTTCATCCTGAGTAATGCGGATACCCCACTTCTGAAGTTCGCTTCTCTGAGCTAGATACTTCGCCCCCTCGCACTTGACAACCGTGAGAGCAAATTCCAGCCTATTGAGAGTCAAGAGTCTCTGCAATCTCATGCTCTCGGCATTGCTCTCGGAACTGTCTTTAGTGGACATGCTCTCCCACTTGCTCTTAGCTATTGACTGCCAAAGCGAATCGATTAGTATTTCTAAAACGCTTGAGCTTACCCTCACTCCAACACTTTCGGCGAGGGATTATAAACGGATAAGCAAGACACAGAAAAAAAAGGAGAATTGAAATGAAACAAACTTATGACTATCAAGGGCTTCGCTTCGCCCGGCCCACTCATCGTACCATGAACCGGCTCATTGTTATCGGGCTGATTCTAGGCCTGTTTATGGTGCTATGGGCGGTTGTTCCGGTCAGCACTTTGTACTGGCTGTTACTGCCAGGGCTGGCAATTTTGGCTTGGATGGCCAGTTACGGTTGGCGGCCAGCGCTGGCCGCCTTGCGTCGATTTCTGCAACATCTGGAAGAACTTTAGAAAGGAAATTTCCCATGAATACCAAAAAAATGTCTGCTACCTTTGCTGGCCATGTGGTCGCCCTGCTCAGCCCGGAAGCCAGAGGCTTGATGACTCTTGGGCAAGAGCGAGGCTGGGACTTTTTCGTCCTGGGGCAAGCGCCCCTGCCTCGCGAACAAGTCCGGCTCGGGGACTGGATGATTGTTCCCGTCCATCAAGACACTAGCACCATCCCGGCCCGTGCTCTGGAGCGGGTGCAAGCCATCTATGCGGCTGGCCTGCGGCCCCAAGGCTTCGTCCTGGTGCATGAAGCGCCCAAGTTGCTGTCTGCCCCAAAGCAAAACGAGGCCCAACCTCCACGCCTGCCCCTGCTTTCGCCTCAGCACCAGTCTGCCATCAAATGGGCAGGCAGTGCTTTAGCGATGTTGACGGCGGGAGTGATCGCCCTGTCCGGATTGGTCTTACTCGCTATCGCAGCGTTCGTCCTGCTGGCGCTTCTGGCCACGGTGATACTGCCCATGTTTCTGCTGGCAGGTGTGGCCCTGTACGACCCCATCCTGATTGCCGTCACTGAAGACGGTTACTGGGTTGAGGTAGACCGCTGGTTGACGCAATAGCTTGGAGGCTACACATGTGGGCATTTCTGATCATCGGCGTTTGTGCCTTCTCTGTGTTGCAAGGTGCCATCGGGCTGGTAGCTATTTTGCGCCTGCTGCCAGCCCTGCTAAGTCTGGCGCGGTATCTCACCCGCCTGTTCTTCGTCGGCTCATTTCGTTTGTATCGGCTGTTGCTCACACTCACGGCCCGGTGGCTCAAACGCTTTGCCGGAATTGACGTCCTTACTGGAATGCCGCGCTTGATTGTAACACTCATGTTGTCCGTATCTCTCTGGTTGACAACTTTGCTTTTGTTACGCGTCAGTCTGTCGGTTTGGGTTTTCATCCCCGCCGTTTTGCACGGGCTTATTGTTGGCCTGCTTTGGGATGATCTGGCGCAACCCGGTGAGCTATAGATGTTAAGAAAACTAATTAGAAAGGTGCTGGCCGTCAGGTCGCCAAGCCCACTTCGCGGCAGTAGAGTCCAAACAAGTTGAGAACCGCCTGG
>Ga0247727_10003857_pt1 | contig 32680 bp, 27 predicted proteins | sample WisWelCaveWW1625_FD_202498 | JGI IMG/M metagenome (GOLD analysis project Ga0247727, IMG submission 202498) | Biofilm microbial communities from Wishing Well Cave, Virginia, United States - WW16-25 | ecosystem: Environmental > Aquatic > Deep subsurface > Groundwater > Cave microbial mat | place...
GAGTTCGACGATGAATTTCTTGGCTGCCATCTCGATCTGCCCTGTCGGTTGTTATCCCGACAGGGTAAGAATCAGTGTTCGCAGCGGCTGCACATGAGTCAAATTAGCCGGTACAAGCCACTAGCCGGCGGGGGGCGCGTTTTGCGCCACCTCGACCAGGCGCGGCGCTGCCGATGGCAGGAACCGACGTTCCGATCTTGCCCAAATTGCGCTATAAGCGATTTGTGCTTGCGTTCGTATTTGCCTCCGTCCAACAGGCAGCCTCCCGAGCAGGATCCATGGGCGAGGGAAACCGCATGGCCCGACGACTCCTCATGGCACTCGCGATCTCGCTGCTGGCGGCGCTGCCGGCGGCGGCGCAAAGTGATTCGAGCCTGTTGCGCATTCGCGAGGCGGGTGCCGCGCTGGTGCGCGGCAACGTCGGCCAGGCCATCACGCTCTACTCCGAGGCGCTGGAGGAGAAGACCCTTCCCAACGATCGGCGGGCGACCATCCTGAACGATCGCGGCGTCGCCTATTCGCGCAACCAGCAGCACAGGGAGGCGCTGGAAGACTTCAACAAGGCGATCCAGCTCTATCCGGAGTACGCCGCCGCCTACAACAATCGCGGCAATCTGCTGCTGGCGCTGGGCGCATTGCGGGAGGCCGTCAAGGATTTCGACCGGGCGTTGGTGCTGGCGCCGGGCTACGCCGCCGCCATGAGCAATCGTGCCGGGGCCTACATGAAGCTCGGCCAGATCGACCGGGCGATTGGCGACTACAGCAAGGCCGTGGCGCTGACGCCGCGCAGTGCCGCCGCCCTGAGCGGTCGGGGCCGTGCGCATCTGGCCGCCTATCGACCGCACGGGGCGATCAGGGACTTCACCCGGGCTGTCGGCATCGACGCCCGCTTCGGCGCCGCCTACCGCAGCCGCGCGGAAGCCAAGATGGCGATCGAGCGCTGGGACGAGGCGATCGAGGATTTCAGCCGCGCCATCGCCTTCGAGCCGCGCGACGCCGAGATCTACGCGCTGCGCGGGCGAGCCTATACGGAGGCCGACAACGCCGCCTCCGCCATCAAGGACTACGCCAAGGCCATCGAGATCTCGCCCAACTCGGCGGCGTTTCATGCGGCGCGCGGGCTCGCCTATGCCAAGGCCGAGGCCTCCGAGGAGGCGCTCAACGACTTTGCCCGCGCAATCGAGCTCGAGCCGCGCTCGCCACAAGCCTATGCCTATCGCGCTTGGACCTACCGCCAGCAGCAGCAGCCCGAGCTCGGCCTGAAGGATGTCGAGCGCGCCATCAAGATCGATGCCAACAGCGCCGAGGCCTACTGGGCGCGGGGCGAGATCAACGAGGCGCTCGGGCGCGCCGAGCTGGCGGTTGCGGACTTGCGCAAGGCGCTCGCCCTCGATCCGCGCTTGCGTGATGCAACCCGCGCGCTCGAGCGGCTCGGCGTCGGCGTGCGCACGAACGATCCCGAGGTTGCCGATGCCGGGCTCGAGCGCTGGCGCGTCTTCCGCAACGGGCGCCAGTTCATCGCCACCAACGAGGAGTTTCCGCGCCTCAGGATCAACCTGGAGATGATGGGCAAGGGCCAGCCGCGCATCCTGGAATGGGACGTCAAGCAGCCGCCGTTCGCGGGCATCGCCGTGTTGCGCTTCTACGCGGGCGTTGCGGATGGTCCCAATGGGCCGGAGGATGTGGAGCACGCAGCGATCGTCGATCTGCAGACCAACTCGGTCGTATCGGTCGAGGTGCAGCGTCAGGGCGACAAGCTCGCGCAATGGACCTGGGACGACGGCAAACTGGTGGTCGCCAGCGCCGACGGCCTCACCGACGAGTTCCAGCTGCGGCAGGCCAAGCCGAAGGAGCTGCCGCCCGCCGCCCAACCCAAGCGCACCGCCGATCCGTGGGGCTGGAACAGCGGACGTAAACCGAGGACCCTATTCGATCTGCTGTTCGGGAATTAGCGGCGCCTTCAATGGCGTGCCGGCGGTTGCCGGCAAGGACCGGATGCCAGGTCGCGAGACAGAGCAACGGCTATCGGGCGAGCCCCAATTGCGCGCGGCGGCGGTCCCACTTCGACTGCGCGAGCCGTTAGACTTGTGCCCCAAGCCTGCTATCGCCACCGGGCTTAGTTGTGTATCTGTTTCATGGGCGTCTGAAGCGTGAGTGCAGGGCATGGGTAGAAGCTGGTTCGACGGCCGCCGGTTCGGCGTGCTCGCCGTCGTGGTTGCTGTGTCGGCGACCGCTGGCGGCTGCGATCAGGGCAGCCAAACTCAGGCCCAGCCGCAGCAGAAAACTGCGCCTGCGCTTCCCGTGGTGACGGTCAGCAAGCCGGCGCAGCGCCATATCGTCGAGTGGGACGAGTACACCGGCCGCTTCGATGCCGTCGAGACCGTGGAGGTGCGCGCGCGCGTCTCAGGCTACCTCACGGAGATCCATTTCAAGGACGGCCAAGGGGTCCAGCGGGGTGACCTGCTGTTCGTCATCGACGGGCGACCATTCGAGCGCACATTGGAGCAGGCGCGCGCCGAGCTTCTGCAGGCGCAGACCAAGGTCGACAATGCCAGCCTCGACGTGGAGCGCGGCAAGCCGCTGCTGGAGCGGCGCGTCATGTCGGAGAAGTCCTTCGACGATCGCGCCAATCTGATGCGCGAGGCGCAAGCGGCGGTGAAGGTGGCCGACGCGAAGATCAAGACTGCAGAGCTGGAACTCTCCTTTACGCGCATGACGTCGCCCATCACCGGCCGCATCAGCCGCAGCCAGGTGACCGCCGGCAACTGGGTGAGTGCGGGCGGCGCTGCCAACGCGACGCTGCTGACCACCATCGTCAGCGAGGACCCGATCCACCTCTACTTCGACGTGAGCGAGAACAACTACCTCAAGTACAAGCGGCTGGCCGAGCGCGGGGAGGGAGTCGGCGCTGCCGATCTCGGCGCGACGGTGGAGATCGCGCTTCCCGACGAGCGGGGCTTCCCGCACAAGGCAAAGGTGGATTTCCTCGACAATCGCCTCGACCAGAGCACCGGGACGCTGCGTGCCCGTGCGGTGCTGCCGAACCAGTCGCGCCTGTTCTCGCCCAACATGTTCGCACGTGTGCGCGTGACCGGTTCGGCCCCATACATGGCGGTCCTGCTGCCGGACGAGGCGATCGGCTCCGACCAGACCACCAAGTACGTCTATGTCGTCGGCGAGGATGGCACGGTCGGCCGCAGGAACATCAGGCTCGGGCCCCTGTACGAAAGCCTGCGCGTGGTGCGCGAGGGTCTCTCCGCCGACGAGTGGGCGATCACGCGCGGCCTGCATCGGGCACGCCCCGGCATCAAGGTGTCGCCCAAGCGCGAGGCGCTGACCGTCTCGTCGGGGCCCGGCGCGGCGCCACCGGGCAAGGCGCGGGATTGAGGCTCGGAGCGCGAACCCGGTGAACATCAGCCGCTTCTTCATCGACCGTCCGATTTTCGCGTCCGTCGTGTCGCTCGTCATCACCATCATTGGCGCCATTGCCTACACCGGCCTCGGCGTCAATCAGCTGCCCGACATCACCCCGCCCACCATCACGGTGACCACGAGCTATCCGGGCGCCAGCGCGCAGACCCTTGCCGATACGGTCGCGGCGCCGATCGAGCAGGAGATCAACGGCGTCGAGGGCATGATCTACATGGCCTCGCAGTCGACCGCGGACGGCAATCTGTCGCTGACCGTCACCTTTGATGTGGGGACCGACGCCGACAGGGCGCAGGTGCTGGTGCAGAATCGCGTGAGCGCCGCCGAGCGGCGCCTGCCGGACGAGGTGCGCCGCAACGGCCTGACCGTGCGCAAGCGCTCCCCCGATCTGCTGCTGGCGATCCACCTGATCTCGCCCGACAAGACCTACGACCAGGTTTACATCTCCAACTATGGCCTGCTCAACGTACGCGACAAGCTGATGCGCCTCTACGGCGTGGGCGACGTGTTCCTGTTCGGCGTGCGTGAGTACTCCATGCGCATCTGGCTCGACCCAGAGCGCATCGCCATGCGCGGCCTGACCGCCGAGCAGGTGCTCGACGCGCTGCGGGCGCAGAACGTACAGGTAGCGGGCGGCGCCCTGGGCGAGCCGCCGATCGACCAGAACAACGCCTTCCAGGTCTCCCTGCAGATGAAGGGGCGGCTGCGCGACGCCAATGAGTTCGAGAACATCATCGTCAAGATCGGGGCGGACGGCCGGGTCGTGCGGGTCAAGGACATCGCCCGCGTCGAGCTCGGCGCCTTGAGCTACTCCGCGCGCGGCTATGCCGACCGCTACCCCGCCGTGATCATCATCGTCGATCAGCAGCCCGGCTCCAACGCCGTTCGCGCCACCCAGGGCATCAAGGATGCCATGGCCGAAATCGCCAAGGGCTTTCCAAAGGGGCTCGAGTACCGCCTCACCTACAACCCGACCGAGTTCATCGAGGTCTCGGTCAGGAAGCTCTATGTGACCATCCTGGAGGCGACGGCACTGGTGGTTCTCGTCGTCTTGCTGTTCCTCAAGACATGGCGCGCCACCCTCATACCTGTCGTCGCCATTCCTGTTTCACTGATCGGCACCTGCGTGGTGATGCAGGCGTTCGGCTTCACGCTCAACATGCTGACCCTGTTCGGGCTGGTGCTCGCGGTCGGCATCGTGGTCGACGATGCCATCGTCGTCGTGGAGAACGTCGAGCGCAAGCTCAAGGAGGGCCTGGCGCCGTTGCAGGCGGCCCGCGTCTCGATGGACGAGGTGGGCACGGCCCTGGTTGCCATCGCACTCGTGCTGCTGGCCGTGTTCATTCCGACCACGTTCATCGGCGGCATCACGGGGCAGTTCTACCGACAGTTTGCGGTGACGATCGCGACTGCAACCGCCATCTCGCTGTTCCTGTCGCTCACCTTGAGCCCCGCACTGTGCGCGCTCCTGTTCAAGCCGCATGGCGAAGGGCATGCGAAGTCATCGCTGCTGATGGCGCCCGTGCATGCCTTCTTTCGCCTGTTCGACAACGGCTTCGACGCCATCGCGCGAGGCTACGGCCGGCTCGTGCGCGGGCTGTCGCGCGCCTGGGTCCCGGTGCTGATCGGCTACGTCGTGCTGATGGTCTTCGCCGGCTGGTTCGTGCAGCGTCTGCCCACCGGCTTCATTCCGAGCCTCGATCGGGCCATCATGATCATCTCGCTGCAGCTCCCGCCAGGAGCGTCCCTGGCGCGTACCGATGCGGTCGTGCAGCGCGCCACCGACCTCGTCCTCGGCACACCGGGCGTCAAGTTCTCGAATGCCTTCACGGGCCGCAACGCTGCCACGTTCACGGCCGCGACCAACGCGGGCCTCATGTTCCTCGTGCTCGACGACTTCGAGGAGCGGCACAGCAAGGGCCAGACGATCGAAAAGCTCTCGCAGCAGATCCGGGCCAAGCTCGCCCAGATCGAGGAGGCGCAATCGCTGGTGTTCATCCCGCCCCCGGTGCGCGGTATGGGGGCGTCGGCCGGCTTCTCGATGCGACTGCAGGACACGCTCGGCATGCCCGCCGCCGAGTTTGCCCGCATCACGCAGGAATTCGTCGGGGAAGCGAACCGTACGCCGGGCATCGCCAACGTCTTCACCACCTTCCAGGCAGCGACGCCGCAAGTCTTCGTCGACGTCGACCGCGACAAGGCGCAGATGCTGAAGGTGCCGGTGACGGCCATCTTCGAGGCCATGCGTGTCTACATGGGCTCGGCCTACGTCAACGACTTCAATATGTTCGGCCGCACCTACCGCGTCACCGCGCAGGCCGACGGCGACTATCGCCTCGACTCCGAGAGCGTGTCGAAGATCCGCGTGCGCAATGCGGATGGACAGATGGTGCCGCTCGGCAGCCTCGTGACGTTCAAGGAGATCGCCGGGCCGGAGCGCGTACCGCGCTACAATCTGTTCCCGTCGGCGGAGGTGCAAGGCTCGGCGCGGGCCGGCATCAGCTCGGGCCAGTCGCTCGAGATCATGCGCGACCTGGCGCGCGAGAAGCTGCCGCAGGGTATCAACTTCGAGTGGACCGACCTGTCCTTCCAGGAGGCCAAAGTCGGGCGCACGGGCTACTATATTTTCGTGCTCAGCGTGATCTTCGTGTTCCTCGCGCTGTCGGCCCAGTACGAGAGCTGGTCGCTGCCGCTCGCCATCATGCTGATCGTGCCGATGTGCCTGTTCTCGGCCGCCTTCGGCGTGTGGCTGCACGGGCGCGAGATCAACATCCTCACCCAGATCGGCTTCGTGGTGCTGATCGCGCTCGCGGCCAAGAACGCGATCCTGATCGTGGAGTTCGCGCGCCAGCTCGAGGAGCAGGGCCGCGATACCGTCTCGGCGGCGGTGGAGGCCTGTCGGCTGCGATTGCGCCCGATCATCATGACGTCGCTCGCCTTCACGCTCGGCGTCACGCCGCTCTATTTCGCCGTCGGTGCGGGTGCGGAGATGCGCATCGCACTCGGCACCGCGGTGTTCTGGGGCATGATCGGCGTCACCCTGTTCGGCCTGATCTTCACACCCGTGTTCTACGTCGTGATCCGCAGGTTGACGGGAAAGAAGCTGGTGGCGCGGGGCGAGGCACGGGCCGCCGTGCCGCAGCCGGCGGAATAGGCCAAGTCGGGCGACACCGCGTGCGCAGAGGCTGTGGACGACAGGTGCCGTGGTCATCGCCAAGGCTCCGCTTGTGCGCTGGGCCGGCACAGCGTCGGGGGCCCTGCCGAAGCCAGGAATAGGGGCGAGTTTGTGCCACTCACTCATTGGTGAACGGTCTTTGTTTGGCCATATCTCTGACGCGAGCTATAGAGGCGGGAGTGAGGCGGCAAAGTCTCTTCGAGTAGGGTTTTCCTGGCGCCGTTGGCGGTTGCGACGTCTTGGCGGTCACGCAGGGCGGCCGAGGCGCCTTGGGCGCAGGGGCCCTCCAGCAATCATTGGAGCGCGCGTTTTGGTGGGGTCGGGGCAATTGAACGGGATTCGGGCGAAGGAGTGTAGGAGCTGATGAGGCGCAGCTTCGGCAGCAGATCGGTTTGGCTGGCCCTCGTCACGGGTGCCGTCGTCGCGGCTGCAACCGCCACGGGCGCGCGCGCGCAAGGCAGCGATGGCCGCTGGTGGGAAGTGTTTCCCGGCTTCGGCCGCTCGGACCAGCCCCACCGCACCGCCAACGAGGATGAGCGCAGGCGGGCCGAGGCGATCGACGACCTGCGGCCCGATTCGACCCCGTTGCGGAGCGAGGTCATGATCGAGGTGCTGGAGGCGGCCATCCAGCGCTATCAGGGCATCGCCGCCAATGGCGGCTGGCCCATGATCCCGGGCACGCGCATGATCCGGCCGGAGGACAGCGACGAGCGCATACCTCTGCTGCGCCAGCGGCTGATGATCAGCGGCGAGCTGGCGCGCCGACAATCCGACGGCTTCGGCTTCGGCTTTAGCGACGATCTGGATGCCGCCGTGCGCCGCTTCCAACGCAACCACGGCCTGAGGGTGTCGGGCCGCGTCGACAAGCCGACCTTGCAGGCGCTGAACGTCCCGGCACAGGCGCGGCTGGCGCAGCTGCGCCTCAACCAGCAGCGGCTGCGCGATCTCGTCTCCCAGCGCATGGAGGATCGCTACGTCCTCGTCAATGTTGCTGCCTTCCAGCTCGAAGCTGTCGAGCGTCATCAGGTCGAGCTGCGCCACCGCGTCATCGCCGGCAAGCCGGAGCGCCAGACGCCATCGGTGCGCGCCACCATCAAGGCGCTCAATTTCTTCCCCTACTGGCGTGTGCCGGACAGCGTTGCCCAGCTCGACCTGATCCCGCGCCTGATGAAAGAGCCCGAGTACCTGCAAAAAGAGCAGATCCGCGTCCTGACCGGCTCGTTCACCGGCCCGCAGATCGATCCCACCAATGTCGACTGGCGCATGGCGGATGTGAACAAGATCAAGTTCCGCCAGGACCCCGGGCCGCAGAACGCGCTGGGTCTCGTGCGCCTCGACATGCCCAACTCCGAGGGCGTCTACATGCACGACACGCCGATGAAGCCGCTGTTCAATCAGCGCGGGCGTGCCTTCAGCGCCGGCTGCGTGCGCGTGCAGGACGTGTTCACCTTGGCTGAATGGGTGGCGCGCTACGAGCCGGGCTGGGACCAGCCGGGTCGCGCGCAGGAGATCCTCGCGGGGGGGCAGCCATACGATCTCAACCTGACGCGGCCGGTCCCGGTGTATTTCACCTACGTCACCGCCTGGGCCGAGCCGAACGGCTCCATCCAGTTCCGCCCCGACACCTACGGGCGTGACGGACTGCGCGACGTTGCGGGCGCCCACGAGCGCGATCCGTCCGAAGGCCCCGCCCCACCCTGGACGCTGGCGCCTTGACTGTCATCCCGGGCCTCGTGCCCGGGATCCATCGATCGACAGGTTCCGCACGTTGGCGTTTGCGGAGGGCTGGATCCCGGGGACAAGCCCCGGGATGACACCCGTCACGCCTTGAGCGGCCAGGCGATCTCGGGGGGCACCTCGCGCTGGTAGGCTTGGCCGATGGCGAACAGCTGTGCTTCCGCGAACGGCTTGCCGATGAGCTGAATGCCGTTCGGCAGCCCGCCGTGGCGGGGCACCGGGAGCGTCAGCGTCGGCAGGCCCAGATAGTTGATCGGTCGGGTGTACTTGACGACGCGGCCCATCGCCGCCTGCACCTTCGGCCCGCCGCTGACGTCGAGCTCGGCGATGGTGGGCAGCGGGTCGGCCAGGATCGGCAGGATGGCGACGTCCACCGCCTTGAACGTATCCCTCAGCGTGCTTTCGAGGACCATGCCGCGCGCGCGCAGCGCGGTTAGATGATCGACAGCGGATATGAAATGCCCGACTTCGGCGCGTGCGCGCACCTGCGGTCCGTAGTCGTTGGGGCGCGAGCGCAGGAAGGCGGCGTGCGCGGCTGACGCGTCGGGCAGTTGCACCAGCTGCACCAGGTGATCGAGGGTCTGCCAATCGGCGAAGCGACAGTCGGCGCGCGCCAGGCCGAGCTTCGTCAGGATGCCGACGACCTCCTCGACCATGCGCTGCACCTCGGGGTGTGCCTCGGCGATGACCGCCGCGTCGATGCCGATCCTAACCCCCTTCACGGGATCGTCGAGCCGCGCCAGGTAGTCGGGGACCGGCAGCGTCGATGCTGCAGGGTCGCGCGGATCGGGGCCGGCCAGGAAGCCCAGCATGAGCGCCAGATCCTCGATGTGGCGCGCGATCAGGCCGACCGTGTCGAGCGCGGGCGCCAGCGGCATGGCGCCGGCTCGGCTGATCCGGCCCCAGGTCGGCTTGATCGAGGTGACGCCGCAGCAGGCGGCCGGCAGCCGCAAGGAGCCCCCTGTGTCGGAGCCGAGACCCGCGGGAATGGCCCCGTAGGCGACTGCAACGCCCGTGCCTGCCGAGGAGCCCCCCGTGATGCGGGTCGTGTCCCACGGATTGCGGGCGTGGCCCAGGACATAGTTGTGCCCCGTCGGCCCATAGGCGAACTCGGCCAGGTGCAGCGCCGCGATCTGCAGCGCGCCGGCGGCCTTGAAGCGGGCGATGGCGGCCGAGTCCGCGCCGGCCGGCTTGTCGGCGCGGATGTTGGCGCCCCAGCTGGCGATTTTGCCCTTGCGGTCGAACATGTCCTTGTGGGCGAGCGGCACGCCGGCGAGCGGGCCTTTGGCAGTGCCCTTGGCGATCGCCGCATCGGCGGCCTTGGCGGCGGCGAGCGCCTCGTCGGCCTCCAGCGTGATGATGCAGTTGGTCAGCTCGTGACAGGCCTGGAGGCGCTGGATCGACGCTTTGGTTGCCTCGACGCTGGAGACCTTCTTGTCGCGAATGGCCCTCGCGAGCGCGCGCGCGGACAGGGCGGCCAGGTCGGTCATGGCATTGCTCTTTCAGCCAGGACGCGGCGGAAGTCGTCGACGTCGGCGCTCATCGGCAGCTCGAGTGCGATCCTGCCCGCGGTCTTGGAGAGGAGAGCCGCATGCGCCTTGGCCAGCGCCCGGCGCTCGGGCGGCATATCGAGGTAGGCGGCGGTCTCCTCCGGCGCCGTTGCGGCCTGAGGCGTTTTCGAACTCGTCATGATGTTCCCCGAGTGCTTCCGTCCCGTGCGGTGAGCCTAGCGGGCCGGGCCGGCAGCGACAAATCGAAAAGGCGCAGCTGGGTTGTGCCGCGCTGCAGCGTGGGAGTCGGCCTACGCCGTAGGTGCCCCGAGCACCGTCTTTCCCCCAGTTGGCGCCGATCGTGCCTGCTGCGCACTTTGGGTGAGCTGGATTCCGAGGTAGACACCGAGGCAGCCCGGCCGCTTCACAATCACCCTGAGCATGTCAGCGAATTGGGACACCTCGCGCGCGAACCCGGGCCGTGTGCTGGTCACCGGGGCGACCGGGTTTGTCGGGCGTGGCGTGGTGCCGGCGCTGGGCAGAGCGGGCTGCGAGGTCGTGCGTGGCGCGCGTTCGGCCCCTGCTCGATCGGACTCGGGCACCGTTTGGGTCGGCTACGGCGAGATTGGGCCCGATACCCGCTGGGAGGGATTGCTCGACGGCGTCGGCACCATCGTGCATCTGGCCGGCCTGGCGCATCTGCCCGACGAGATGGCGGCGGGCGCTGCTGCGACCTTCCATCGGGTCAATGTCGAGGGCACCGCGCGGCTCGCCGAGGCCGCAGTGCGCGCCCGCGTACGCCGCTTCATCCTTGTCAGCTCCGCACTGGTGCACGGCCCGACAAGCCCCGGTCGGCCGTTCACGGAGGCGGACGCGCCGCGGCCCGCAACGCCCTATGCGCGCTCCAAGCTCGACTCCGAGCTGCGGCTCGTGGAGATCGCCCGCGGCACCGGCATGGATTGGGTCATCCTGCGGCCGCCCTTGGTGTACGGCCCCGGAGCGCGCGGCAATTTCGGCCGGCTGATCAGGCTCGTGCGCGCCGGCGTGCCGCTGCCGCTCGGTAACGCCACCGCGCCGCGCAACTTCGTCGGCATCGACAACCTTGCCGACGCCGTGGCGCGCTGTGTCACGTACGCGGCCGCCATCAGCGAGACATTCCTCGTCGCCGATGCCGAGAGCACCTCGAGTGCGGGCCTGATCCATCTCATTGCCGCAGCGCTCGGCCGGCGCGTCTGGACGCCGCGGGTTCCGGTCGACTTCCTGCGGAGCGCGGCTCGGCTGGCTGGTCGCGAGCGCGATTTCAAGCGCCTGTTCGACCCGCTCGAGATCGAAAGCCGGCGTATGCGTGCCGTGCTCGACTGGGCGCCGCCGGTGACGTTGGCCGAGGGCGTGCGCCGCGCGGTTGCCGGATCACAAAATTGATGTGCGCTGTCACCGCCGCGCCGGGAGCAGGCCGGGCAGTGCCAGCTGGCCGAACCCGAGGTGCACGCCCTCGAGTGCCAGCAGCCGCTCCTTGGTGACGGTGCCGCCGAACGCGGACAAGCCGCCGATGCCACGCCCGCTGGCCAGCACGCGGTGGCACGGGATGATGACGGGAATCGGATTGCGGCCCATCGCCTGGCCCACCGCGCGTGCCGCGCCTGGCGCGTCCACCTGGCGCGCAAGGTCCCCATAGGTGGCCGTCTGCCCCCACCCGACCGCGCGCAAGGCCGAATAGACCTTGCGATGGAATTCGCCGACCCCAGCGAGGTCCAGGGCAACGTCCGAGAAATCGACCTGCACACCCGCCATGTACCGCTGGACCTGCGTGACCACTGCGCCGACCGCCGGCGGCGGCGTTTCCGCGGTCGCATCCGCCGCTCGCCGCAGCCGCCGCTCGGTCGCGCCACGATCGGCCTCCGGCAGCTGAAATCGGGTCACGCCGTGCTCGCTCCAGGCGATGCCGCACGCGCCCAAGGCCGTGTCGAACACGCAGATATGGTGCGGGCCGAGATGGTGTGCACGTTCAGTCAAGGCGCGACTTCCAGGGCCGAATGCCTCCGGTGCGGAGGGTATGTCATCCATAGACTAGACCTCTGCTGCCTACCGCTCCAGCGTCCGTTTGGTGACCGCGAGGCTCTGCTCCATGATCGCGCCGGCCTGGCCCGCCAGCTCCTGGGGCAGAATATCGGCAGTCCACACCACCCGGCTGCGGCCTCCACCGTCGTCGAAGACTTGCATGGCGGCGTTGTGGTGCTTGATCCGCTCGCCGACCGCGGCCCAGACGAAGCGGCGCGCCGCATCGTCGATGTCGACGATCAGCTCGCGCAGCACCAGGCCATTGGCGAAGGTCACGATGCGTGCGTCAGATTCCAGGCGGGTGTCGGTGACGAAACCCGGTACGAGGCGGGTGTGCAGGGCGCCGACATCGCGCACCGCCGCCCAGACGTCCTCGGCGCGGGCCTCCACCAGTATTTCCTTGCGTATCGATGCCATCTTTCACGTCTCCCTTGTCTCACGCCGCGCCGATGCGGCGGGCGGTGAACTCCACGTTGCGGCGCCATGTCTTGCCCTGGTCCGCCGAAATCTCTCCGCGCCACCAGAGCGCGTTCGCGGTGATATCGCGAAAGCTCCAGCGGATCAGCGCGTCCCTCAGCTCTCTTGGCCGCAATAGGCCTCGATGCGGTAGCCGTCGGGATCGATCACGAAGCCGGCGTAGTAGTTGGGGCCGTAGTCGCCACGCAGCCCGGGCTTGCCGTTGTCGCGCCCGCCGGCTTTCAGAGCCGCTGCGTGGAACCCATCCACGCTCTTGCGCGTGGGCGCATCGAAGCAGACGTGCAGCCCGGATTTCTCGTCCGCCGGCACCGGGCGCTCGGCTGCGCCGATCCACAAGACTACGCCGTCGCGGCCGTAACCCAGCGAGCCGGGTGATTCGCTCAGGCACTTGTAGCCGAGCGGCTTCAGTGCCGCGTCGTAGAAGCGCTTGGCGCGGGGTACATCCCGCACGCCGATCGAAATGTGATTGATCATCGTGTCTGCTCCTCCTGACAAAGGGTGTCAGCAATGACGCCATTTCGGTGTGACCGTAAGGCCGGCGCCGATGCGGAGCTTGGGGAAAATTGCTATGTTTGCGGCATGCGACGCGAAGCTTCAGGTCAGCGCACGGATGCGGCGGGCGAGCCTTCCGCCCCGCTCACCTCGCGCGTGATCGCGGAGGGCGCCGACTGGTCGGTTGGCGACTACGTGTGCCACGCGGGCCCGGGCGACCGCCCGTTCGAGGAGCGGCACGAGCGCGTGACGATCGCCGCCGTCATCGCCGGCTCGTTCACCTACCGCGCCGAATCCGGCAGGTCGTTCCTCTATCCGGGCGCGTTCCTGCTCGGGAACGCGGGCAAATACTTCGAGTGCGGCCACGATCACGGCATCGGCGACCGCTGTGTCGCCTTCCATCTTGCGCCGGCGCTGTTCGAGGAGATCGCGGCCGGCGTGACGGGCAGCTGCCGCTTCCGCTTTCCCGTCGCGATGCTGCCGGCCGGCCGCGGGCTCACCGTGCCGATGGTGGATATCGAGACCATGGCCCGAGACCCGAGCCCAATCGCACTGGACGAGGTGGTCGCACGCTTGGTGGAACGCGTGCTGGCGAGCGTGTCCGGCTCGAGCGGGTCCTCCCGTGCACCCTCGGCGGGCGACCAGCGCCGCATCGGCAACGCGCTGCGCTACATCGAGGAGCACGCCGAGGAGCCGCTCGATCTCGCTGGCCTCGCCGGCGTGGCGTGCATGAGCAAATATCACTTTCTGCGCACGTTCCGCCGCGCCGTCGGGGTGACGCCCTACAAGTTCCTGCTCGGCGTACGCCTGCGGCGCGCCGCGGTCCGGCTGCGCACCACGCCGGCGCCGGTCTCGGCCATCGCCTTCGATGCCGGTTTCGGCGACCTGTCAACCTTCAACGCGCGCTTCCGCGGCGTGTTCGGCGCGAGCCCGCGTGCGTATCGCTCGCGCCGCGGCGGCCTCGCTCACGGCTCGAACGCCGCATCGATCGGCACGCGATAGCCGTTGGCCAGCCGGTTGGTCTCGTTGGCCATGCCGACCACGCCCATCAGCTCGCCGAACATCGCCTCCGTCATGCCGGCCTTGCGCGCCGCCGCGGTGTGGCTGGCGATGCAATAGCCGCAGCCGTTGGTGACGCTGACGGCGAGATAGACCATCTCCTTGGTCACGGAATCGAGTGCGCCCGGCGCCATCACCTCCTTCACGCCCTCCCACGTGCGCTTCAGCAGCGCCGGGTCGCGCGCCAGATATTTCCAGAAATTGTTGACGTCGGGGACGTTGCGCGATGTCTTGATGTCGTCGAACACCGCGCGCACTTTCTTGCCCGCCTTCGCATACTCGATCGGCTGCGGCTTGCTCATCCATCCCTCCGTGCCTGGCTCGTGCAATCCGCACCAGTTTAGCCAATCCGCGACGCGATCCTAGGCTGCCGCCTTGTCCCCCCGGTAACAGCGCGCCGTGCCGCCGCGCGCCATGGTTAGCGCGAGCAGGCGACGCGTCGCACGCCGCCTCGCGCATCGCCCGTCAGCACCGTGGGAGGACCCGTGTCATGAGAGCAGGGTTTGCAGTGGGCAAAGCAGCCGACGCTACGAATCTGACCCCCGCAAGGAGTCGGCCAACACTGATGGCGCGAATGCGCGACATCTGGACCATCTTTTCGCGCGCGCAGGCCGCCGCGCATTACTACGAGGCGCACAAGCCCCTTTCCGAGGAGGAACTCGCGGCGCGAGGGCTCACCCGCGCCGACCTGCCCCGCTCGGCCTTCCGCAAGCTGACCGGCACACCCTGAGCGCAATCACGCCGCGACGGGACCGGGAATCCCCGGAGCCGAACGTGGCGATATCACTCGTCGAGCCACACGTTGACCAGGTTCTGGCCGGTGAAGTGGCTGGGCGTCAGGTGCCAGCCTTGCACCTTCTTGTGGTTGACGACGATGCGCTGATACCAGAGCAGCGGGATGTTGTAGGCGGTCGTCAGGGCGTGGCGCTCGAACTCGTGCACGACTTTCAGGCGCGCCTCCGGGTCGACAATCTGCGACTGGCGCTTGAACAGCTCGTCGAGCTTGGTGTCGGTGTGGCGCGAATAGGCGATGCCCGATACGTGCTTGCTGAGCAGCGTGTTGAACTGCGCGGTGGGGTCGTCGGCGAAGTCGGAGATGTTCTGCACCACCACGTCGAACTCGCCGCCTTCCATCGCCCCATACCAAAGCTTGGTCTCGAGCGGGGCGTGCTCGGCCACCACGCCGATGCGCCGCCACTGGTCGACGGCATAGATGCCGGCCGGGATGAACGGCTGATCGATGGTGCGGTTGACGAGCCTGAGCTTGAGGTTGGGATGGCCAGCCTCCTGCAGGAGCCGCCTCGCCTCCGCCCGCGACTTCTCGATATCGGGCCAAAAGCCGGGCACCTGCTCCAGCTCGTCCTTGGGCAACGACCAGGGCGCGCCGGGCCGGAAGGTTCCGCTCACCCCCTTAATGAGCGACACCTTGCCGAGCGCTTGCGAGCCGCCCCACCGGTCGATGGCGAGCGTGAGGGCGCGGCGCACGCGCACGTCGTCGAAGGGTTTGCGCTCGACGTTGAAGGTGAGAAGGATGTTCGTCACCCACGGCCCCTCGTGCAGAGTGACCTTGTCCTTCATGGTCTCGAGCAGCTGGTCGCGCTCCTGGGGCGTGCGGCCGCGGAACTCCGCGTCGTACTGGCCGCCGCGCAGGCCGGTGACGACGGTGTTGCCGCGCACGAAGATGGCTTTGTATCCGTCGAGGTAGGGGCGGTCCTTGCGGAAGTACTGATCGAACCGCACGGCGCGCCAATGCGAGCCCTTGACGTACTCGACGAACTTGAAGGCCCCCGTCCCCATGATCTCGGTCTCGGGGTAGTTGGGGTTTTGCTTGAGCTTGCTGGCGCTGTAGACGCAGTTGAAGGGCGAGGCGAAGTGCAGCGGCATCGACATGTTCACCTGGCCGAGCTTGAACACGACGGTGTGCGGGTCGGGCGTGTCGATCTGCTTGATGTCCTGGTGCTGCGCCTTGCGTGAGGAGATCACGCCTTCCATCGGATTGATAATGCGCTCGTAGGTCGCCTTGATGTCTGCCGACGTGAAGTCGGAGCCGTCGTGGAACTTGACGCCCTTGCGCAGCTTGAAAGTGTAGGTGAGGCCGTCCTTGGAGACCTCCCAGGACTCGGCCAGATCGCCCTCGATCTTGAGATTGTCGTGCGGGCCGGTGAACTCCAGCAGCGTGGAGTATTGCGGTGCGACGGGGTGCACCATCGCAAACGTCGTGGTGGCGTGGCAGTCGGTGGTCGGCGGCTCGGCCACCACCGCGAAATTGAGGGTGCCGCCGCGCTTCGGGGCGCTCGCGTCCACCGTGCCACTCGTGACGAGCAGGCAGGCGGATGACAGCACGGCAAGCGTCAGGCCCAGTCTCATCGCTCGTTCCTCCCCAGGTCACAGCGTGAGCACGCCGGACTCCCCGATCTTTCGGTAAGGACGGCGCGTCTTATGTGTTTGAAAGCGAGGGTAGCCAAGCCCAGCGCTGAGAGCAAGCGAAGCAAAACCTGCCTCACCTGAGCCCAATCCGAGAGTCCCGCACCTGACAGCGACTAGCTTCGGAATGCCGGGTGGCTGCGCCACAGACGCTCGAGATCCTCGATGGCCTGTTGTGGGAGCGGTCCCAATTCGGCGGCAGCGAGAGCTTCGTCGAGATGCCAGGTCTCGCCGATGCCGACGACGATGGTCGAGAGCAGGGGACAGGCGAGGCCGAACCGCAGGGCTGTCTGCGCCGGCGTTCCAAATCGCGATCCCAGAACGTCCAGCGCGGCCTTGGCGCGCGCCTCCTCCGCCGCGTTCTCCGCGTTGGCGGTGATGGCGACCTCGCGACCGTGCCGTTCGGATGAGGCGAGATGCCCCGCCGCGAACACGCGAATGCCCATCACGCCCATGTCCTGGGATGTGCAGCGCCGCAGCAGGCCGTCGAAGTCCGTCGAGCTCCAGCCCGGCCCGGCGCCCTGCATCGCCGTCGGGTTCAGCAGATTGTAGTAGATCTGCACGACGTCGAAGCGCCCGCTGTCGATCACGTGCGCGAGCGGCGCGGGATCGCCGAGGCCGGTCAGCCCGATCCACCGGCACAGGCCCTGCTGGCGCAGCCGATCCATGATGTCGGCGATGCCGCCGGGGCCGATCACCTCTTGTGGGCTGAGGCTGCGCTTGTCGCGTCCTGGACCGGTCTCGCCGGCGACGCGGCTGTGCAGGATCAGGACCGGCACCGACGAGACCCCGAGCCGCTGCAGGCTGTCATGCACGGATGTCTCGATCTGGCCGGCGAAGTCGCCCGCCGACGTGTCGATGTTGAACTTGGTGGAGATGCGCGGGCGCTTGGCCTCTGGAACAGTGCGCAGCCACTGCCCGATCACCGTCTCGGAGACGCCGTTGCCGTAGAGCGCAGCCGTATCGACCCAATCGATGCCGGCTGCGAGCGCCTTGCTGAGCACGCCGTGGCGCTCCGCCTCCGAGCCGCGGATCAGCAGCCCGCCGACCCAGCCCCCGCCGAAGGTCAGGGCCGGAACCTCGAGCCCTGTTCTGCCGAAACGTCGCTTGAGCATGGCTAGTGTCTCGCTCTGCAATCTGTGGTGAAGCGGGTTGCGCAATGCCGCCGCCGCCCGTACCTGCATGCGTTCATGACCGCCCGCCGACGAGCAGCCCTGGACCAAGCCTCACCTTACCCAACGATAGCCGGTCATGACTATCGAGTTCGTCCAGCTCGTTCCATGATCTCATCATGATGACGCGGCTGTTTGACGAAAGGGAGCAGGTGTCCGATAGGTGTCAAACCCTCCGGGTCTGACACCATGGCGAGACGCTGGTGAATGGCGAGCACTCCCGCACATCAAAGCCTGCGCGACGGTGTCAGACCCGAAGGGTCTGACACCCAGCTGCGCGTGATCGCGACGGCGGGGTTCGCCGACTACGCGCTGGTCGACAGCGGCAACGGGCGCAAGCTCGAGCGCTTCGGCCGCTTCACGGTGGACCGGCCCGAGCCGCAAGCGATGTGGCAGCCGGCACTCGAGCCCGGCGTGTGGCTGCGCTCGGACGCCCAGTTCAAGGCCAGCGACGCCGATGCGGAGGGCGACGGCGGGCGCTGGCGCATGGACAAGCCGCTGCCCGACACCTGGCCGTTGCGCGTCGAGGGCATCAGCATGCTGTGCCGGCTGACGAGCTTCCGCCATCTGGGCATCTTCCCCGAGCAGCAGCCGCACTGGCAGTGGATGCTGGCGCGCATGCAGGAGGTGCGCCGCGAGACGCCGCGCGTGCTCAACCTGTTCGCCTACACCGGCACCGCCTCTCTGATTGCGGCCGCGGCGGGCGCCGAGGTGACCCACCTCGATGCCTCCAAGCGGGCGATCGCCTGGGCCAAGCAGAACCAGCTGGTGTCCAAGCTGGGCGAGGCACCGATCCGCTGGATCCTGGACGATGCGCGCAAGTTCGTGGCCCGCGAGGTGCGGCGCGGCAAGACCTATCACGTCATCATGGTCGACCCGCCGAAGTTCGGGCGCGGCCCCACCGGCGAGGTGTGGGACGTGTTCCAGCACCTGGCGCCGCTGCTGCGCGACTGCGCCCTGCTGCTGGCGTCCGGGCCGGCGGCGCTGGTGCTGACCACCTACGCGATCCGTGCCTCCGCGCTGGCGATGGACGCCCTGCTGCGCGAGTGCCTGATTGCGCGGCCGGGCGTGATCGAGAGCGGTGAGCTCGCCGTCATCGAGGAGACCGCCGGACGCCTGCTGCCGACCTCGCTTTACTCCCGATGGACCTCGAGCGATGCCGCGGCCTGATCCGCCCGGCGGGGCGCCGCGCACGATCACCAGCTTGCAGAACGAGCAGGTGAAGGCCATCCGCGCGCTCGAGATGCGCAAAGTGCGGCGCGAGACCGGCCTGTTCGTCGCCGAGGGCGCCTCCGTGCTGATGACGGCGCGCGATGCCGGCTGGACGCCGGGCACGCTGGCGTTTCTGGCCGGCAGCGCGCAGGAGGGCGTGCACCGCCAGCTGCTCGACTGGGCGCTGGCCGCGGGCGCGGATTGCCTGGAGGTCTCGAACGCGGTGCTCGCCAAGCTTGCCGCCAAGGACAACCCCCAGACCATGCTCGCCGTGTTCGAGCAGCGCTGGGCGCCAGAACCGGACGTGGCCGGGCTGCCGGCCGACGCCGTGTGGGTGGCGCTGGAGGGCGTGCGCGATCCCGGCAACCTCGGCACCATCATCCGCACCATCGACGCGGTGGGCGCGCGTGGCCTGATCCTGATCGGCAACTGCGTCGATCCCTACTACCGCGAGGCGGTGCGCGCGAGCATGGGCTCGATCTTCAACGTGCCGCTGGTGCGCGTGACGCCCGAGCGCTTCCTGGCGTGGCGCGCGCAATGGCCGGGCGACGTCGCCGGCACGCACCTGGGGGGCGGCGAGGATTTCCGCGCCGTGCGCTACCGGGGGCCCACGCTGCTGCTGATGGGCAGCGAGGGGCCGGGCCTGTCCGCCGAGCTGGCCGCCGCCTGCTCGCGCCTGGTCAAGATCCCGATGGCCGGCCGGCTCGACTCGCTCAATCTGGCGGTGGCGACCGCCCTCATGCTCTACGAGATCCGCAAGGATCGGCTGCGGCTGTAACTCAGGGTCGCTCGGGATCGGAGCGCGCTCGCATCGCGCTGTTCACAACGTCATCGGCGCGCAGGCCGCGATCCACGCAATCCTCGGCAGTTTCAACGTATTGTGGCGTGGATGCCCGCCTGCGCGGGCATGACGTTGCAGATCAGTTGGTCGGCGGTGGCATGCCGTTGCCGGCGCGCTGGACCGACATCGGGTCTTCCGAGCGCCGCGACTTGCCCTCGAAAAAGGCGCCCTGCTCGATCGCCAGCGACTTGTGGAACACGTCACCCTCGACGCGGCTGGTGGCCTGGAACGTCACGGAAATGCCGCGGATCGAGCCCTGCACGCCGCCGCGCACCACGATTTCCTCGGCGATCAGCGCGCCGGTGATGCGCGCGCGCTCGCCGATGACGATGCGCTGGGCGCGGATGTCGCCCTGCACCTCGCCGTCGACATGCACCTCGCCCTTGGAGTCGAGGTTGCCGGTGATGGCCAGATCCGGGCCGATGACCGAGGCTGTGCCGTTGCCGCGGGCGGGCGCGCCGGGCCGCGCCTGGGGCATGTGCGGTGGTCCTCCGACCGGCTTGACCGATCCCAGGTCCGGCAATGCGCCATCCTTGTCGGATTTCTTGGTGAACATAGACGCGCTACTCCAGGTCGTGCATTCCCTGCCGAGGGGCCTCTTAGCACGGATCGCGGCGACGGTCATAGCCGACCGCTGGGACCGCCTCCCTGGGCATGCTAGGATTCACCACCACATTTGGGCAAGACGGCGTTGTCCGCGCCTTGATTGTCGCGGCGCGCCAGCAGGCGAGCGCCGCAGAGACGGCAAGTCGGGACGCACGGTGTCGCAGACACGCATCTACATTCGCCCCGTCGCCCGCTTGGCCCCGTCGCGCGGCGGTGCCGCCGGCCTGCCCGCCATCACCGTGGCCGGGCGCCCCGATCTGGCATTCGCCGCCGCCGAGCTGATCGAGCGCACCGGAACCGAGATTGGCCGGAAGGTGGTTCCGGCCGGCGAGGTCTTGTCGGGCCGGCGCGTCCCGCCGGAGCTGCTGGACCGTCTGTGCCGCCCGCGCCCAGATATCGCGGGGCTCGGGCTCGACCGGCCGCGCCTGATGGGCGTGGTCAACGTCACGCCCGACAGCTTTTCCGACGGCGGCCGCTATCTGCAGGCGGATGCTGCGATTGCGCATGCGCTGGGGCTCGCGGCCGAGGGGGCGGACATCCTCGATATCGGCGGGGAATCGACCAGGCCCGGGTCCGGCGCCGTGGATGCCGACGCGGAGCTCGCCCGCGTGCTGCCGGTGATTGAGGGCCTGCGCGGGCGCACGCCGGTGCCGCTCTGCATCGATACCCGCAACGCCGAGGTGATGCGGCGCGCGGCGGCGGCCGGCGCGAGCCTGATCAACGACGTGTCGGCGCTGACGCATGACCCGGCCAGCCTGGCGGCGGCGGCGCAAACCGGCCTGCCCGTGGTGCTGATGCATGCCCAGGGCGATCCCCGCACCATGCAGGACCACCCCACCTATGCCGACGTCGTGCTCGATGTCTACGATGCGCTGGAAGCCCGGATCGAGGCGTGCGAGCGCGCCGGCATCCCGCGCGCGCGGCTGATCGTCGATCCCGGCATCGGCTTCGGCAAGACACTGGCGCACAATCTGGCGCTGCTGGGCGCGCTCGGCATCTTCCATGGGCTCGGTTGCGCCATCCTGCTGGGGGCCTCGCGCAAGAGCTTCATTGGCCATCTGACCGGCGCGGACGCGGCCAGCCGACTACCCGGCTCGCTGGCCGCGGCCCTGGCCGGCGTGGCGCAAGGCGTGCAGATCCTGCGCGTGCACGACGTCGCCGCCACGCGGCAGGCCATGGCCGTCTGGCAAGGAGCGCGGGACGCGGGATAACTGTGCATCGCGGTCGCCGCCCGCAGCGCGGATGGTGTAATCTTTGCTTACACGTTTTGATGCTGCTGCCGACCGGTCGGCGGCATAATCGCTGTCCCGCTTTGGGGCAAAGGGAACGAGGCTATCCATGTCGCGCCGCTACTTCGGCACCGATGGCATCCGCGGCCTGGCCAACAGCCCGCCGATGACGTCCGAGATCGCGCTCAAGGTCGGCATGGCCGCCGGCAAGCTGTTCTCCAACGGCCCGCACCGCCCCCGCGTCGTCATCGGCAAGGACACGCGCCTCTCCGGCTACATGATCGAATCGGCGCTGATGTCGGGCTTCACGGCGGTCGGCATGGACGTGTTCCTGCTGGGTCCGATGCCGACGCCGGCGGTCGCCATGCTCACCCGCTCGCTGCGCGCCGACCTCGGCGTCATGATTTCCGCGTCCCACAATCCCTACAATGACAACGGCATCAAGTTGTTCGACCCCGACGGCTACAAGATGTCGGACGAGGCCGAGCGCCAGATCGAGGCGCTGATGGAGGCCAAGTCGGAGGACCTGCTGGCGCCCCCCGACAAGATCGGCCGCGCCAAGCGCATCGATAGCGCACAGGAGCGCTACGTCGAGTTCGCCAAACGCACGCTGGCGCGCAACGTCCGCCTCAACGATCTGCGCGTCGTCATCGATTGCGCCAACGGCGCCGGCTACGAGGTGGCGCCCGATGCGCTGTGGGAGCTGGGCGCGGAGGTGGTCAAGATCGGGGTCGAGCCCAACGGCCGCAACATCAACGAGAACTGCGGCTCGACCGCGCCGGAGGCGCTGTGCGACAAGGTGCGCGAGCTGCGCGCCGATATCGGCATTGCGCTCGACGGCGACGCCGACCGGGTCGTGATCGTCGACGAGAAGGGCCACATCGTCGACGGCGACCAGATCATGGCGGTCATTGCCGAGAGCTGGCACCAGCGCGAGCTGCTGACCGCCGGCGGTGTGGTCGCAACGGTGATGTCGAATCTGGGCCTCGAGCGGTACCTGCAGGGGCTGGGGCTCGCCATGGTGCGCACGCCGGTCGGCGACCGCTACGTCGTCGAGCACATGAGGAAGCACGGCTACAACGTCGGCGGCGAGCAGTCGGGCCACATCGTGCTGTCGGATTTCACCACCACCGGCGACGGCCTGGTGACGGCGCTGCAGGTGCTCTCCGTGGTGGTCGGCACCGGCAAACCGGTGAGCGAGGTGTGCAAGCGCTTCGCGCCGCTGCCGCAGATCCTGGAGAACGTGCGCTACGCCAACGGCTCGCCGCTCGATCACGAGTCCGTCAAGCAGGCGATCGACGTCGGCCGCAAGCGCCTGGAAGGCCAGGGCCGGCTCGTGATCCGACCCTCGGGCACCGAGCGGGTGATCCGCGTCATGGCCGAGGGCGACGACGAGCGGCTGGTGCACCAGGTGGTGGGCGAGATCGCCGAGGCCGTGCGCAGGGCCGTGCAGGCCGCGTGAGCGGGCCGTCCAGGCGTTTTCCCGCAGGTGGCGTGCTGGCGCTGCAACACTCCGTGCCACTCTGAGCCATCGCTTAATCCCTTCTTAAGCCTTCTTGGCCATCCTGGCGGGCGTCGAAGTACGCGCGCCGACCAGGACGCCGGCCGGGCGATCCCGGGCAGGAGTTGCGCGCGGCAAAAGAGGGATAAGTCATGGTTGCTTCCGTTCGGTCCATCCTAGCCGGCACGGCTTTGGTGCTCGCCAGTGCAGCAGGCGCCGGCGCCGCCGATCTCTACGGCCCCCACGGCATGAAGGACATGCCGGCCACCTACGCGCAGCCCGCGAGCTGGTACGTGCGCGGCGACTACAGCTATTCCTGGATGGACTCGGGCGACCTGGCCATGCCGAGCTTCACCTTCGGCTCCGTCTCGGTGGACGACACGTGGGCGGTCGGCGGCGGCATCGGCCGCTACTTCGGCCGTGGCGTGCGCGGCGATGTCACCTACGAGTGGCGCGGCAGCGTGGACGTCGCGGGCCGCGGGGCAGCGACCACGGATTTCGATTTCAAGACCCAGCTGATCATGGCCAACCTCTACTACGACTTCCGCCCCGGTGAGCGCTTCACGCCCTACATCGGCGTCGGCCTCGGCGCGGCCCGCCACAGCACCAGCGGCGGCGTCGTCGTATCAACGTGCGGCGCGGCTTGCGTCTACGACGGCGAGAAGGATTGGCAGGCCGCCGGCGCCTTCATGGCCGGCATGAGCTTCCGCTTCGACCGGGGTCATCACCGCCCCGTCAGCATCAAGGACGAGGGCTTCGCGGCCCCGACGCCGGGCCGTCTGCACCTCGATGTCGGTTATCGCTTCCTCTACCTGGGCGACGTGCACACCGGCAACGTCATCGGCGCCGCGAGCGTCACCCCCGGCCCACGCCTCGAGGACGTGACGGCACACGAGATTCGCGTCGGCCTGCGGTGGGATATCCGCTGAGGCGACGCCGCGCGCCGGGCTCGTTTCGGCCTGGCGCGCATTGCAAATTAGGGCCTGGGCGATTTCGGTCGCCTGGTGCCCGTGAGATTGAAGTAGGGATCGAAGTAAGGGACCAAGTGAGGCCCTCGCGGCGCAACGCCGCCCGAGGGCTGGTCCGTTCGGGTACGAAGTCCCGGCGTGAAGTCCCGTGCGTGAAGTCCCGTGCGTACTGGCAGCATGTTTGTTTCGGGTCTGCCGGGGATTGTCGCACCGGTTGCCCTCGTTCCGCTCCCTCCGGCCGGCTGTCCAAGCAGCAACCGCGTTCAACGCGATCGAAGGCCGCTCCAACGCGGCCTCACGGACTGGCAGGGGATCGACGTCATGAAACAGAAAATACTATTCGCGGCGCTGGCTGCGCTGCTGGCTGCAACCGCCTCCGCGCAGGCGGAGGAATTCAGCGGCGCGCTCAGGTACGGCGCGGGACTGAAAGAGCTGGACGCGGCCTCGTTGCCGTCAACGCAGATCAGGTACGGGGCGGGGCTCAAGCAGCTCGTGCCGGCGCCGATTCCGGTGCCAGCACCCATCCCCGTGCCGTCTGCGATGCCGGTTCCCGAGGGCTTCACCTACTACCTGCGCGCCGACCTCGGCTGGGGCTTCGACTCCGACCGTTCCTACTCGGAAACCGGCCGCGTATTCGGCGGCGGCCCGGCGGAATTCACGACGTTGCTCCCCTTCACTTCGAGTTCCCTCGCAGGTGCGGGCGATATCACCGCCGACGGCACGTTCCTCGGTACCGTGGGCATGGGCATGTACATCACGCCGCGCCTTCGCGGCGACCTGACGCTCGACTTCCGCAGCAAGCAGGAGTTCGACAGCGTGGGCACTTACGCCTACGCCTCGAGCGCACCTGGACCTGCCACTAACGTGACCGGCGCAGTCCGCGACCGGTTTAGCCTGCGCAGCGCGGTCGCTCTCGCCAACCTCTACTGGGACCTGATGCCGCGCGGCACCTTCTCGCCTTACGTCGGGGCCGGCATCGGCCTCGTCTACAACGACGTGACGCGGATCTACACCGACACGGCGACCGCGACCAGCGCCGGCCCCACCATCACCAACAGTGTCGTGACCGGCTCGGGCAAGGACACGAGCGTCGCGCTGGCGGGTGCGCTGATGGCCGGCGCCACCTTTGCCTGGTCGCACGGCTGGGCGGTCGACGTCGGCTACCGCGCCCTGTATCTGGGCGGCATCGACGTCAGCGCACCGTTGACTGGACCCGCGGGGACGCAAGTCAGCAAGGCATCGCTCGGCGATCATTGGGAGCACCAGCTGCGCGTCGGCCTCCGCTTGAACATCTGGTAACAGCCGCAGTCCCATCACCATTGCACCAGATGAGAGGCGGGCCCCGGTCCGCCTCTCGTGCATTTTGACCAGGCGTGCGACAGCACATCCTGCGTCGGTCGATTGACAACCAGGAGCGCCGCCATTAGACCCCGCGGCGGGACACTCCTCCCCAACGAGGAGCTGCTATCTGGAAGGGTAGGCTCATGACCACGGCGACCAAGCCGGCCAAGCGGCCGGTCAACCCGCACTTCTCCTCCGGCCCCTGCGCCAAGCGCCCCGGCTGGTCCCTGCAAAACCTCGAAAACGCGTTCCTCGGTCGCTCGCACCGCGCCAAGGACGGCAAGGCGCGCCTGAAGCTCGCCATCGACAAGACCAAGGCCATGCTCGGCCTGCCACCCGGCTACGTGTGCGGCATCGTCCCGGCCTCCGATACCGGCGCCTTCGAGATGGCCATGTGGACCATGCTGGGTGCCCGCGGCGTCGATGCGCTGGCGTGGGAGAGCTTCGGCAAGGGCTGGGTGACGGACGCGGCCAAGCAGCTGAAGCTGAAGGACCTGCGCGTCATCGAGGCCGAGTACGGCAAGCTGCCCGATCTCTCCAAGGTCGATTTTAACCGCGACGTGCTGTTCACCTGGAACGGCACCACGTCGGGCGTGCGCGTGCCCAACGGCGACTGGATCCCGGCGGACCGCGCCGGCCTCACGTTCACCGATGCCACCTCGGCGGTCTTTGCCCAGAGGATCGATTTCACCAAGACCGACGTGCTCACGTTCTCCTGGCAGAAGGCGATGGGCGGCGAGGCGGCACACGGCATGCTGATCCTTTCCCCCCGCGCCATCCAGCGGCTCGAGACCACCACGCCGCCGTGGCCGGTGCCGAAGGTCTTCCGCCTCACCAAGGGCGGCAAGCTGATCGCCGGCGTGTTCGAGGGCGAGACACTCAACACGCCCTCCATGCTGTGCGTGGAGGACTATCTCGACGCGCTTGGCTGGGCCGAGCGGATCGGCGGGCTGCCGACGCTCATGGCCCGCGCCGACGCCAACGCCAAGGTGCTCAGCGACTGGGCCGAGCGGACGCCGTGGATCGAGAATCTCGCGGTCGATCCGGCGACGCGCTCCAACACGTCGGTGTGCCTCAAAATCGTCGATCCCGCCGTCGCGCGGCTGCCGGAGGACGCGCAGCGCGCCTTCATCAAGCAGATGGAGGCGATGCTCGACAAGGAGAAGGCCGCGCATGACATCGCCGGCCATCGCGATGCGCCACCGAGCTTGCGCATCTGGTGCGGCTCGACCGTCGAGACGGCCGATGTCGCGGCGCTCACCCCCTGGCTCGATTGGGCGTTCGCCGAAGCCAAGGCCGGCCTCGCCAAGGCGGCATGATTGTCATCCCGGAATTCGCGACCGCGAATATCCGGGACCCAGAACCTCACGCGCCGCCGCCCAATTCCTGCTGGGTCCCGGATAGCCGCATACGCGGCTTCCGGGATGACAGCTCACTGGAGAAATATAGCATGACCCCCCGCGTTCTCATCGCCGACCAGCTTTCGCCCGCCGCCGTTGCCATCTTCAAGGAGCACGGCATCGACACCGACGTGAAGGTCGGCCTGGCCAAGGAGGAGCTGGAGAGGATCATCAAGGCCTACGACGGCCTGGCCGTGCGTTCCGCCACCAAGGCGACCGAGAAGGTGATTGCCGCCGCCGACAAGCTGAAGGTGATCGGCCGCGCCGGCATCGGCGTCGACAACATCGACGTCAAGGCGGCGACCGCCAAGGGCATCATCGTCATGAACACGCCCTACGGCAATTCCATCACCACGGCCGAGCACGCGCTCTCGCTGATGATGGCGCTGGCGCGCCAGATCCCGGAGGCCGACCGCTCCACCCAGGCCGGCAAATGGGAGAAGTCCAGGTTCCTGGGGGTCGAGCTGGCTGCCAAGACGCTGGGGGTGATCGGCTGCGGCAACATCGGCTCGATCGTCGCCGACCGCGCCATCGGGCTGAAGATGAAGGTGGTGGCCTATGATCCCTTCCTGTCGCCGGAGCGGGCGGTGACGCTCGGCGTGGAGAAGGTCGAGCTCGACGATCTGCTGCGGCGCGCCGATTTCATCACGCTGCACACGCCGCTCACCGACAAGACCCGCCACGTCATCGACGCGGCGGCGCTGAGGAAGGCCAAGAAGGGCGTGCGCATCATCAACTGCGCGCGCGGCGGGCTGGTGGACGAGCGGGCGCTCGCCGAGGCCCTGCAATCGGGCCATGTCGCCGGCGCCGCCTTCGACGTGTTCGAGGAGGAGCCGGCCAAGCAGAGCCCGCTGTTCGGCCTCCCCAACGTCATCTGCACACCCCATCTCGGCGCCGCCACCAGCGAGGCGCAGGAGAACGTCGCCCTGCAGATCGCCGAGCAGATGTCGGACTACCTGCTGAAGGGCGCGATCTCCCACGCCGTGAACTTCCCCAACATCACGGCCGAGGAGGCGCCGCGCCTGAAACCCTGGGTCAAGCTCGCCGAGCAGCTCGGCCTGTTCGCTGGCCAGCTGACCGAGACCAGCATCAAGGGCATCCGCGTCGAGTATTCGGGCGAGGTGGCGAAGCTGAACACCAAGCCGCTCACCGCCGCGACGCTGGCGGGCGTGCTGCGGCCGCTGCTGTCCGACGTCAACATGGTCTCGGCGGCCGTCGCCGCCAAGGAGCGCGGCATGCAGTTGGAGGAGGTGACGCGCGGCCAGGACGGCGCCTTCGAGAGCTATATCCGCCTGACCGTCAAGACCGACAAGTACGACCGCTCGGTCGCCGGCACCGTGTTCTCCGACGGCCGCCCGCGCATCATCCAGGTGCGCGACATCGACATGGAGTTCGAGCTCGCCCCCTACATGCTGTTCGTGCGCAACGCGGACAAGCCGGGCTTCATTGGCCGCTTCGGCACGGTGATGGGCGAGGCCGGCGTCAACATCGCCACTTTCAACCTCGGCCGCGACAAGCCAGGCGGGGACGCCATCTGCATGGTGGCGGTCGACGAGCCGTTGTCCGACGACGTGGTGGCAAAGGTGAAGGCGCTGCCCCACGTCGTGCGGGCCAACCGGCTGCAGTTCTGACGAGCGGCGTGACGCCTGCGGTGTCATCCCGGGCCTTGTGCCCGGGATCCATCTATCAGCTTGCTCCGGCGCTCGCGGATGGCTGGATCCCGGCGACAAGCGCCGGGATGACGGCCGACGCGCTCGGTCACACTGGCGACATGAAGGTCGCTACCCTGCGCGGTCAGTTTTCGGGCCATTCCTCCGTCTTGCCCGGATAGGGAGAAAATATCCATGCGTTTGCTGATCGCCTCGGCGCTGCTGCCGGCGTTCGTCGGTGTCGCATATGCAGCCGACATCAAGGGTACGTCGAAAATCGATGCGGTGACGGTCTATCCGTCGGGGGCCGAGATCACGCGGCTCGGCAAGGTGCGGCTCGAGCGCGGCGACCACGTGGTGCTGTTCACCGATCTGCCGGCGCGCGCCGTCCACAGCTCGATCCGGGTCGAGGGCAAGGCGACGGCCAAGCTCGAGATCGGCTCGGTCGACAGCCGCCGCATGTTCGTGCCGCGCACCGACGATGCGGTTGCGGCCACCGAGCGCAAGCGCGTCGAGGACGCGATCGAGAAGCTGAAGGACGACAAGAGCGCCCTGCAGGCGCTGGTGCAGGCGGCCGAGATGCAGAAGGCGCTGATCGGCAATTTGTCGAAGCTGCCGACGCAACCAGCGCCCGGCAACGCCGCCGCGCCCGCCCAGCCGGACTGGGGCCAGCTGTTCGGCATCATCGGCCAGCGCTTCGCCGAGGCGCAGAAGACCGTGCTCGACACGCAGGTGAAGATGCGTGAGGTCGACCGGCAGATCAAGGACCTGGAAGGCAAGCTCGCGTCGCTGGCGCCGGCCCAGGAGGAGCGCACCGAGGTCAAGATCTTCGTCAACGCCGGCAACGCGCTCGAGGCCGACATCACCATCCGCTACCAGGTCGGCAGCGCCGCGTGGGTGCCCTTCTACGATGCGCGCCTCGCCACCGGCACCAAGGCGCAGCCGCCCAAGCTGCAGCTCGTGCGCCGCGCCAGCATCCAGCAGCGCAGCGGGGAAGCCTGGGACAACGTCGCGCTCAGCCTGTCGACCGCGCGGCCGGGCGCCGGCACCGCCGCGCCGGACCTGCATACGGTAACCATCGACTACGAGCCCGACGCCCCGCCGCCGCGGCCGCCCGCGCCGGTGGCTGGCGCGCCACGTACCATGGCGCGCGAGGCCGCGCCGGCCGCCGCGGGCCGTGTCGCGGCGGAACAGGACCAGCTGCGCGCGAAGGCCGAGCCGGTTGCCGCCGAGGAGGTGCGCGCCACCGTCGAGACACAGGCCTTCCAGGCCGTGTACGGCATCGCCGGGCGGGTCAGCGTGCCGACCACGGGCGAGGCCAAGCGCGTGCAGATCGACGAGGCGCAGCTCGATCCGGCGCTGATGGTGCGCACGGTGCCCAAGCGCGATCAGAAGGCCTACCTCTACGCCAAGCTGACGATGGCGCGGGGCACGCCGATCCTGCCCGGACAGGTGTCGCTGTTCCGCGATTCCACCTTCGTCGGCAACGGCCGCCTGCCGCTGCTGGCACCGGGCGAGGAGCACGAGCTGGGCTTCGGCGTCGACGATGCCGTGCGCGTGCGCCACGCGGTGGCCGAGGAGAAGCGCAGCGAGTCCGGCATCATCACGTCCTCCAAGACCGACACCCGCAGCTACCGCATCACGGTCAAGAACCTGCACGAGCGGGCCATACCCGTCACCGTCATCGACCAGATCCCGGTGTCGCAGAATGCCGACATCAAGATCGAGCTGACGGGCAAGACTCAGCCGACCAAGCGCGACCTCGAGGACAAGCGCGGCGTGCTCGCCTGGGAGTTGACGCTGGCGCCCGACGAGGAGAAGGCGATCGAGTTCGGCTACCGCGCCACTTGGCCGGCCGCCAAGAGGATCATCTACGGCAATTGATGGCTGCTCATCGTAGGTTGGGTCGAGCGCCAGCGAAGACCCAACACGCGTCCTAGCTCAGCCTGTGTTGGGTCAGCGCTACGCTTGACCCAACCTTGGCAACTTCTCTGGGCCGAAGCTCAGTTCGGCGCGCTGACGCCGTCGCCCTGGGCGCGTACGCACACGAAGCCGCTGACCACCACGAGGCCGTTCGGCCGTATGGGCAGCAGCTTGGCCTCCTTGGCCGCAGCCTCGCATGCAGCCAGGGTGGAGAAGTTGCCAACGTGCATGCTGTAGGGGAAGTTGGGGGTGCCGCCGACGCCCTGCGCCGTCACGCCACCGGATAGGACCAGGATCAGCCAGTAGACCATTGGGTGCCTCCTCGAGCAGGATCGCTCTCTAGGCGGCTGCAACTGCCGGGAATCGCTGTGCGGAAGGATGGGCGCCGCGCGCCGGCCCTGTCAACGAGACCCCAGCAATTTGGGTAATAGCCGCGCCTGCTCTTGCGGCGGCCCGGCCCCGGGTATACCTCCCCCGTGGCTCGCGACCGGGCTGTCCCGCGGGATCAGAGGCAAACGCAATGGCAAATGTGGTCGTGATCGGCGCCCAGTGGGGCGACGAGGGCAAGGGCAAGATCGTCGACTGGCTCTCCGAGCGCGCCGATATCGTGGTGCGCTTCCAGGGCGGCCACAACGCCGGCCACACGCTGGTGATCGGCAACCAGACCTACAAGCTGGCGCTGCTGCCCTCCGGCGTCGTGCGCCCCGGCAAGGTCAGCGTCATCGGCAACGGCGTCGTGGTGGACCCGTGGCACCTGGTCGGCGAGATCGACGCACTGCGGCAGCGCGGCATGGTGATCGACGGGAGCAACCTCAAGATCGCCGAGAACGCCACGCTGATCCTGCCGCTGCATCGCGAGCTCGACCAGCTGCGCGAGGCCGCCGCGGGCGACCAGAAGATCGGCACCACCGGCCGCGGCATCGGCCCGGCCTACGAGGACAAGGTGGGGCGCCGCGCCATTCGCGTGCAGGATCTCAAGAACCTCTCGACCCTCGGGCCCAAGATCGATCGTCTGCTGGTGCATCACAACGCCCTGCGGCGCGGCCTCGGGCAGGCCGAGATCGGCCGCGAGGGCCTGATCCGCGAGCTGACCGAGATCGCGCCCAAGGTGCTCCCGCACGTCGATGTGGTCTGGTCGCTGCTCGACCGGGAGCGGCGCGCGGGCAAGCGGATCTTGTTTGAGGGCGCGCAGGGTGCGCTGCTCGACGTCGATCACGGCACCTATCCGTTCGTCACCTCCTCGAACACGGTTGCGGCGCAGGCGGCGACGGGCTCGGGCATGGGCCCCGGCGCCATCGGCACCGTGCTGGGGTTGGCGAAGGCCTATACGACGCGCGTCGGATCGGGGCCGTTCCCCACCGAGCTGACCGATGCGGTGGGAGAGCGCCTCGGCGAGCGCGGCCAGGAGTTCGGCGTCAACACGGGCCGCAAGCGCCGCTGCGGCTGGTTCGATGCCTGCCTGGTGCGACAGGTGGTCAAGGTGTCCGGTATCGACGGCATTGCGCTCACCAAGCTCGATGTGCTCGACGGCTTTCCCGAGATCAAGGTGTGCGTCGCCTACGAGCTCGACGGCCAGCGCATCGACAGCCTGCCGGCCGGGCAGAACGCGCAGGCGCGCGTCAAGCCGATCTACGAGAGCTTCGAGGGCTGGACGCAATCGACCCGCGGCGCGCGCAGCTGGGGCCGGCTGCCCGCCCAGGCGGTGAAATACGTGCGCCACATCGAGGAGCTGATCGAGTGCCCCGTGACGATGCTCTCCACCAGCCCCGAGCGCGACGACACCATCCTGGTGAAGGACCCCTTCGAGGATTGAGAGTCCTGGTGGGGTGAGATGCAGCGCGCGGCCCGTCGCCCCCACCCAGTGCGTCCAGCGACTTGGCTCGGCGCCGGTGATTGGGCACGGTCGACGAGCGCCGATCCAAGCCGCGGACGCACCGCCCTCCCCCGTCCTTCGCGTCGAAGGTGCGCCTTCGACGCAGGGGGAGGGACGCCAACCTCGCTTGGGAATGGCGGATGATAGAGTACGTACCAATCGGGCGTCATACCTTCGGCGACCCGTGTCGCCGGCCATCAGCTTGTTCCAACGCCGATTGCCTGCCACTCGGGTTCAGCGAGTGTCAGCAGCAAAAAAACCGAGGGAGCGGGGCTCGCGAGCCGCCGGACCGTCGTGAGAAGAAGCGCGGCCCGTGAGCCTCGCTGTCGCGCTGGATACCGCTTGACCGATCCGGGTCACCATGGCTTAGAGCAGGATCGCTTCGGATTGGACCACTTTGCCTCAATCGAGACGTGGCGGCCGAAGCGTGAATCCTGCTCTGCTCATAGATCTGAGAGCAAGATTCACGTTCCATGATCGAAGCCAAGCGCTTCGATCAGAAACGATCTTGCTCTCGCGCACGGGTTCGAACCGTGTCACCGTCGCGCGACCCTCGGCCCGTGCTGCTCGAGGTGTCGCTCGAGCAGACACCCCTCGTTGAGCCGAGGTGCCCACAATATAGCA
>Ga0247727_10003858_pt1 | contig 32677 bp, 26 predicted proteins | sample WisWelCaveWW1625_FD_202498 | JGI IMG/M metagenome (GOLD analysis project Ga0247727, IMG submission 202498) | Biofilm microbial communities from Wishing Well Cave, Virginia, United States - WW16-25 | ecosystem: Environmental > Aquatic > Deep subsurface > Groundwater > Cave microbial mat | place...
CCACTTCAGACTATGCGACTCCTGAATCCGAGCCAGTAATCTTCTCGCACCGCTTCTGATGCTTACCCGCACACGAAGAGCTTTCCGTAGCTTGTCTCGCTCCACCGCGATCATCCGAGGTATATTCCCGGCAACGGATGGGAGGATGTATTGGAGTTTGGCCAATTGCAGGTCCCAACGCTCCCTCGCCGCCCGCCTCTTCAAAGAATTCTTTTCCGCTTCAACGTAAAAAGCCGAGGCTTCCAGAAGGGTTTTCACGACTTGCTCCCCTTCAGGGCCCAATTCCAAGCGCGCAACCGGCTCGATCAGCGTGGTGAAGGCAAGCCACCGGACTTCTCCGGACCCCTTCCGCGCGATTTCTTCGATCCTTAGAAACAAGGGAAGTCCGGCGCGGCCCAACCCGGCCTTGATCATCCGGGAAATGAGTCCCGGAAAATGTTCTTCCGCGAGGGGCATCACGATCATCCGTTCGAACTGGTTCACCATGAGGGAGGTGACGCCGACGTGCCCGATCGACTCCGCCACGTCGAAGAATAGGACTCCCGCCTGCGGCGAGGTGCGTCCCAAGCCGGCCATGGCCGCTTCCAAGGAGCCGACGGCCTCGGTCAGTGCGCGGTCGGCCACGGCAGGGAACCCCATGCGACCCGCCGCGTTCGCGAGAAGCACGAGGTGGCGGACACGTTTGTGGGGAGGGATCGAAGACGGTATCGCCGCGTAAAAGGCCTCGAGCACTTCGATCGAATGCACACCCAAATCCGATCGCTCCAAAGCCTCCACGATGGCCGTTCCGAGCGAACGGTAACGAGCATCAGGGAGGATGATCGTCTCGAACAGGATTTTCCACAGCTCGGTCCGACGCTGCACGGTCTGGATTTTCGGGAGCCGCCGCAAGGCGAGTTTCAGACCATGAGCGGTAAGAATCATTGAATCACGAACGTCTAGTACCCACTTTTCCGCCGACGGCGGCGCTACCCGCCTTCTGGGCTCCGGAGGCGTCACCGCAAGACGAAGCCCTTCCGCCAGGACGCGCACCGCATGTTCGATGGGATCGCTGACAGGAATGTAAACCTGCTGTCCGGCCAGAAGGAGACGCACCTTCTGCAGATCGATCCACGCCGGTTTGACGCCGTGCAGGGCGTCCCGAAACCGCAGCGCCGCCTCGGCACGGGGCTCACCCGGCTTTGCGATCCCATGGAGGAACTTACTCGAATCGTCCAAACGGGCCGCGATTTCCGACGGTGACGCGGTCGCCACCGGCAAGCCGTGGGCCGACAGGAAGGCGGCGGCGTTTTCCAAGAGGGTCGCACTGGGCATCAGAGCGGCGAATGGGGCAAGAGTGGTGACGGCCATGCCGCCCTATCGTCGACGATTGCGGGGCGTTGCGGCTTCAAGGTGCCGGGAGGAAAATCGCTGAGAATGGATATATTCGTGGGTCTGTAACGAAATGAAATGAGGGAGACTTCTCGACCGGCGGAAAAATCAATCACAGGCCTCTTCCACGGCCGCGACAAGCCATTTGACACCGTTAAAACTAATGTCAAAGCGGGCGAGGCAAGCCTCATTCTTCCAGTACGAAACGCGGATTTCCTCCGGACCTCCGCCGGCTGCAACGCCCCAGGCCTGCTTCTTGACCAAGAGGAGTCTGTTTCCGTCGACGTCCTTGGCCGCCGCTTTTTCGTCGCCCGCACCGAAGACGGTTGAGGTGACGCGCTCGGCCGTGTGATCGCGAAAGAACCTCTCCGCCTTCTCCCCCTCGCCGCACAACAGGGTGCTGACCACCTGCCATGCATTCTCCGGACTTCTTTTTCCCGAGAGTCTGTAAATCTCGGCTTTGAGCTTCCTTAACTCCCCTTGCGAGCAGGCCACCGGGTAGGTCGTGCCGCCATGCAGTCCCTGCAGCGGCTTGGGTAGGTTGCTCTTGCATTCTCCAACCGCACCGATCATCGGGTTGAGAATCAATAAGAGAAAAATCCAGAATCTTTTAGAGATCATGTCTTCCTCGCAATAATCGCAAACCGTCCGCTCGTCATACCGGTATTCCGTACCATACCCGATGCAAAAGCAAAGCCGCGATGAAATTGAATTACAAATTTCCCTTCTCACGCAGGAAGTGATATTTCTTGGCCCCATGAAGGCTCAATCCAATCGATTTTTCTGGCTTACTATCCTGCTACTGGTCGTGGGATCCAGCGTTCATTGTTCAAAAGAGAAAAGTGAGCCCGTCCTCCTTTCGCTTCGATTACAAAAAGGAGAAGAGTACAAAGAAATCTCTACGACAGAATCAAAAATACAGATGGGCGCCAAAGAGAAAATAGAAATTACTCTAAAAATGATCTCGGGCATAACCCAAAAAATCGAAAATACCGATGCCAATGGCGATATGACGGTCAAGGCCACCTATGATTGGGTGGATCTTTATGGCAAGGCACTTGGCACTGAAAAGCATTTCGACACCAGGGTCCCACAGCCGAATACTCCGGAGGCGCTCGCCCAGCTTCCGGGGAAAAGTTTTCAGGCCGTATTTAATGCACGAGGCGAAATTTTAAGTATTTCCGACCCTTCCCAGATTTTTGAATTGATGGAGAAGGCCGGAGAAGAGTTGTTCCTCACGGAAGTCTCCCAAGAAGACAAGAATTTGCCGTCTCTCAGCGAGGAAACCAAAAAGCAACTTTTACAAGCCTTCACCTATATTCCTACCCGGCCAGTTAAAGTTGGAGAACATTGGCAAACAAACTTTCGAAGCAGGCGCTTCCTCTATTTTGATGGAACGGTGGACTTCGTCTTGAGCCAATCGAAAGACGGAATCGCTCAAATGGATTTCACCTTTAAGGCAGTTCCCGTTCCTCCAGAACCGGACTCAAGCACCAGTGGAGGCGAAAAATTAAAGGTGATGGCAAGCGGAGAAGGAAAAGGCAGAATCAAGGTGTCGGAAAAAACCGGGGCATTGCTCCTGTACGAAAGATCTGAAACTTATTTCGGAGAAGGCATCGGAACCGTTCCCGGCAAAACCGAACCGGTAAAATTCCCGGTCCAGGTTCAAAACACTCTCCGTATCGAAGATCACTCCAAATAAGATGCCTTCTTTACCAGGCCGTATACGATTCCGTCTCGGCCATGCGATTTCCCTGCAGATCCCGCACCGCACGATCCGCGGACAGATCGGCGCCTAAAATAAGGCAGCCGACATTACATTTCCGGCCAAACGTGCCTTGGAAAAAAACACTTTGACAGCAAATGCTTTCATATGCTTTTATTAGCCCATGAAGGCCCTCTCCATCCGCATAGAAGACGATCTGAGCGAGGAGTTCGACGCCATCTGCCGCAAGACGGGTTACAAGAAGAATACCCTTCTCGCCCGCCTCATCGAATCCTTCGTGCGCCATCAAAAGAACGCCTTAGGGGAAAGAAAAGGCTCAAAAGATCCTTTCGCTCAGGTCATCGGCCTCATGAACATCGAGCCGCTCCTCCCGGCGGACGATGAAATCGATCGCATCGTCTACAATTCTTGAAAAACACCCTCTTCATCGACAGCTGGGGATGGATCGTCCTCGCCAACCGTGGCGAATCGTCGTTTTCCGCCGTACGCGATGTTTACCAACATGAAACGAGCTCGTCCTGCCGGATGATTACCTCCGATTATGTGCTCGATGAGGTCATCACATTTTTATTCGCCAAGTCGGCTCCCAGCCAAGCGGGCCAGTATCTCAAACAGATTCTTCTCTCGATCGAGGTGGGCCGCATCCAATTAGAAAAGATTGGGTCGGACCGCTTCGATAAGGCTTGGAAGATGCGGCTCAAATACCAGAATCGCCCGCGCATCTCTTTCACCGACTTCACTTCGTGCGTCATCATGCAGGAACTCTCTATCAAGCGGATCTTAACGAATGATCACCACTTCGAAGAGGTGAATTTGGGATTTGAGAGAGTGCCAGGATGACAAGACAACTCTTAGCACTCAGCATCGCCGTTCTACTCCTCGGCTCCGCAACCGCGGTCGCCGAGCCCTCGCCGACCGCCAAGCAGGAAGCCCAAAAGTTCGTTCAGGGCTTCTATGACTGGTATCTCAACCAGAAGACGCCCTTCGAGATGGCGGTCAAAGAAAAGAAATCCGACTTCGACCCTACCCTTCTGAAGCTCCTCAAGGAGGATTTGGAGGCCAGCGCCAAATCGCCCGGCGAGATCGTGGGGCTGGATTTCGAGCCGTTCCTCAATACCCAGGATCCGGGAGAAAAGTACGTCGTCGGCAACGCGGCCTCGCAAGGCGAGACGTCCTTTCGCGTGGAGATCTTTCGCATCAACGCCGGGAAGAAGGGAAATAGGGGACGTTCTACACGACATCAACTAACTCTGGATGCACGGTTTAGAAGGTTAGTTAACGTAGTGAACAACGTCCCCCATTTTAACGTCCCATTTTACTCATCCAAACGATCGACCTATGAGGAAGAAAGCAAGCCCCGTCAGAAACATCATGACATGAAAACCCCACAACGCCCCGATGTCATCGAGGCTGGGAGCCTGGAGATCCTTCGGGTCATAGAGAACGCGCACCTGATCCCCGACCCGATAACCTGCGATCAAGCCGCCCTGAGCATAACTGATCGTCTTTCCGTCACGGGTCGTAAATTGAATTTGGGGATGGGAACCTCCGGCGTTTAGCTCAACCACCTGGCCGGGGGCGGACAGCGAATTATTGATGAAAAGGAAAGTGTGCACGGCCCAGAGGGCGGTGAAGGCCATCACGAAGAGGCCAGCGACCTTTAAAATATCGCTCCCCAGCTTGTCGCCGGCCTGCTCGGATTTAATCTCTTTCCATTTCACGGATTATTAGTTCCCGTCCTCAGACGCGTCAAAAAACTTCTTGGCCGTGGCTTCCTTATTCTTGGTCCACTCCATCATCTTTTTCTGGGCCTTCCGATATTCTTTAGGAAGTTTCCTCTTGAGAAGTTCTGAAGCCTCGTCGAAACGGCCCAGTTCACGAAAAGCCTCCGCCTTTAAGCACAATTCCCCAGGATCCTTCTCATCGAAAAGGGGAAGCAGGCTTTCCAGATTCTCCCGATCGGGAGAAGGGTTTGTGAAAGGATTGGCCGGGCCCGTCTCTTTCGATTGACGCACGGACTCGTTGACGCCCCACCAAGCATGCATGCGGAGATATTTTTCCTGCCGGGGCGTTTTGGCCAGGCCAAGCGAAATGGCCTCCAGATATTCTCGTGGTGTCAAAAGACGGACATGAGGGGCCTTTTTCCACGAGGCTGGCGATCGAGCGTCTTTCCCGAGAGGAATTTCTCCCAGGACCTTGGCGTCGGAAACCCAGAAGATGGGGCCATGATTGCAGCGGGTGATTGCCGGTTGTTCCGGGAAAAAAGGCTGGTTGACGTAGCCATCGCTCCAGGCCACGCGTCTCGCCGAGTTTCCGGACGCCAAATTTCGTTGCCGCACCACGCTCTTCGAGTGCGGGCATTGCAGAACGGAATCCGGCCCGTATGTCGTGGCCAGCACCGTGGAGGAAGCGCAGAGAACGATCAGACAAGCGATCAAGAGGGGTGTTTTATTCATGTTCCTCATTATAGATAAGTTTGAAGAAGAGACAATTCCTTACCAGGCCGTATACGATTCCGTCTTGGCCATGCGATTTCCCTGCAGATCGCGCACCGCACGATCCGCGGACAGATCGGCGCCTAAAATGCGGACGTCAAGAGTCTCCCCGGCCTGAATGCCGAGTCCGCCGAATCCGATCAGCACGCCGCCAGGCGCCAGGTAGGGCGTGACCGTGGGCTTGCCCTTGCCGATGATGTCAATGGAGTCGTTCTCTACGATTGCGCTCACGTCGACCTCCTCACTGAATTGCACGTAAAGTCCCTGGAGGCTCGGATGCAACTGCATCCAAAGCACGGTCGGGGACGTCTGAGGATTCGGAGACGCAACGACCGGCCTTCCGCCCCTTGCTCTTTCCTCCCCTTGCTCCTCTTGCTCCTGTTCCTCACTGACTTCTTCGTCCTGCCCAACAAAATTTGGAAATTTTTCATGAATCCCCCTTGTCTCACTCTTGATGTAGCAAGATAGAGGCCAACGACAGAACATATGTATCTATTTAATATTTAACAGTAATTCTAAAACGTTCACATTTCTTGAAGATATATTTTGCAGTCTTTGAAGGCGGTAAAGCTCAAGAGGCCGCAACCCGGAAACCGTAACCATTTATATCCGTCGGATCCGCCTGGCCGCGGTAGGCTAAAACCTATCCATTCTCAAACATTTCTCCCCGCAACCCTTTCATCCCGCAACCACTCCGGCGGACGGACGACGAACCAGAAAGAGCTTTTATGAGACTTTTCTTGTCGCGTCTTGGGTTTTCCGCGGCCTTCTCGTGTCTGACATTCGCAGGCTGCCGCGGCGGCAGCGAGGATGCGGTTGCGTCGACAAATCCACCCCCCAAGTCGTCGGACACACGTCCAGATTTCGATCGTTCCTGCGCCGGCGTGCAGCGGAGGCTCGATCTGCTCATCAACGGCGACAAGGATATTCGCCTGGAAATCACGACACCGACGACAGCGACGCAGTCACGTAAGATCAGCATTCATTGGATGCAAGAGAAGCCTGCCTTCAGAAGGCACGACTTCGAGCAGTGGGCGACCGCGTCCCCCTCGAAATTGATTTCTCATTGCGACAGTCCTCAACTGCAATCGCACCAAGCTCAGATTCGCGAGCGCATAGAGGCTTTTATTGAGCCGTTTGTCCGGGCCTATTTGGAGGTTCAGCAGCGCCAGGAGCTGTATGTTTCGTTCGACTCGCTGCGGGGTTTAAATGCATGGACGCGCGCACGCATCGGCGACGACGAATATAAAATCACAGCGAGTTACCCAACGCCTGACGGTTGGCGCGGCGAAACCGCCCTGAGCAGGCTGCGACCGCGTTATTTCTGGGTCGAATTGCAATCCAACCCGTTTGTGTCGCCCCTATGGGTAGACAACGAAAAAATCGACGCCCCGGGCGCCTACTACATTCCTGAGGCGTTCACCGCGGAGGACCGGGAATTCATGGAGGATCCGAAATGACGACCGTTATGAATCCATTTTTATGAATCCATTTTAAGGAAGCAGCTCGTTTAAGGGTTGCAGGCTCCGGAACGGCAGGAAACGGTCGACCCACTCCATCCGGATTCTTCTTTGAGCGCGATAGAGAATCCCGAAGGCTAACAGACCGAGACCGAGGAATGCGAGAACGCCTCGCAAGGCACCATCCATATCCGGCTGCGGTGCCACCACTCCAGCGCCGATAAAGCTCAGCGCGCCCGTTTCGAACAAACTCGCAGGCGGCGATTCCTCGGGACGCGGAGCACGCGTCACATCACGGCACAGTCTCATCCGGGAAATTGTTGAGAATGAATATGTTGGTCGGCACTCTATCTATTCTCAACAATCTCCCGCCTGCGGCCATTTCGACTCAACAGATTCCCCATGGCGCCGAAGAGCAGGGCATGACTTTCACGAACTCACTCCGCTCCTTAGGATTCGCTGCCTTCGCAGGGCTGGTATCCCCCCTTGCTTGCATCTCCAGCCTTTCCTCCACGTCTTCGAGTGTTTCTACCAGTCCCAGTTCCCCTAGCGGACCCAACGCTCCTCGCTGCTCGGATTATTATCGGAGTTCCTTCAATGACGTTACGCAGGAGGCATCGCTCTCACCTCACGAGACATGGATCATGTCTAGAATCGATGACTACTGGGTCAAGGGAACGCAGTTTGAGGACAGCTATGACCGATTCTTGACGGCGTCAGAATTCAACCATGCCCGCTATGTTCCCGACTTTGATCAATACTTCGAGTTGCTGCCGCAAGACACGCTGAGAAGACTAGAGGACCTCTTCCGTTCTTACGGTTGCATGTGGATCCGCTATTTTTGGGGATTTAATCCTTCGAACCCGGCAAACGATGTCGCCCCCTACAATCGCCTCAAGGGAATCTTGGATTATCTGCATGTGCATGACAGGGTCGATCTCTTCACAGTGCAAGACGGTTACCGCCTCTCTCTCGAAGGGGTCCAATTGGGCTCGCTTCCACCCCTCCCTTCCGAAGAGATCTGGAAGACGGCGGAGATCAAGTTTCTCAAAGCCGAATCCAAGATGGAATCCAGGAAAGGCTATGTCTATGCGGAGGTGAATTTTCAAGATCCAGAAACGTCTCGCTTTTCGAACCCGGATCTGGCGATGACGCCCGACTTCGAGATCATCACCTCATACACACAGCTGACGGCTCGGAAGGATTTCGATCTCCTGCTAGCCCGGACGGGAATCGAAAAACAAATGTCGTTCGACACCGGTCGAGGCCCCATAACCACATACAACGTCTCTGGCTTTCCCGTCTCGACGCATTTCGCCCTTCTCCAAGTGCACAAGGAAGCCTTCTATGCTGACGGAGCCATAAACGATCAACTCAAGAAAGCCTTCGAAAACAGGAAACTGATTCCCTTACGCTGGATGCTGCAACTTTATGAAGGCACCGGCACCTTGAAGATATTCCGCACTTCGGACGGAGCGATTTTGGAGGTCACCTCCAAGGTATTCCTGCGCGAGGGTGTGATCGAACTCGACGAAGATGATCTCCTGATCAAATTGGAATCACTTTAAAGGTCAAAACGTGGATGACAAACCTATCCATTCTCAAACATTTCGCCACGGCCCAACCGCCCCCCTGCTACAATTTGAAGTTTTGAAGCATCGAATAGGGGACTTCCAAGCATCATCCCAGTTGGCTTCCTTCTTGCGTCAACCCCTTTGCACATGAAGAAGCGGAGAACCAAAAAGTCTGACAATCGGGATTACGCTGCTTTTTCACCCACGCCGGTCTTTTGCCTGGAGGTGGGCGGGAATTTCTCTCGCCTTGTCGATCAGGAAGGAAAAGGAAGCACCTTTCTCTATGAATTTATCCCTATGTTGCGGGGAGCCATGAAGCACCATCCCGGAATCACCATTCCATCCATCAAGACCGCTCAACTGGACGGCGATGGCGACGCATTCGTCGTCCGCCTGAGGGATCGGGAAGTCCTTCGGGGCCGTGTGCCGCCAGGACACATCGCCGTTGCCGAGGCCGAGGAATGGGTACGCGAGCATGGTATCGATCACGAAAACGGCCAACATCCGATCTATGGGTCCCCCCTCCTCTGGATTCCCGCCCGGTGGCTAAAGGCCGTACTGAGAAAGAAGATCCGGTGTTGGACTGTGGAAGAATACCTTGTCTTGGAACTGGCCCGTGTCGTCCGTTCGCATTACGAGGAGTTCCTGACCCTGCCGGACGTCTACGCACTGGTAGAGTCGGTACGAAAGTCACACCCCACGTTCGTGGGTGACCTGTATAACGGGCCCTTAAAGGAACCGGCCTCCATGGCCGTTTTTGCGGATTGCCTCAAACTCCTCGTCGGGAAGGGCTATTGCATCCGCGACCTTCACCTGATCCTGGAAGCGGTCGTACGATGCTGCCAATCGTGGATGAAGGCGGAAAAATGGGCGGAGCTGATCATAGCCGCCTTGAAGCTCACGCCCGACAAAGAGTGGGCCGGAATCCCCCGCGTCCCTTCGGAGCTGGCTCAGGGGAGCGTTCTTCGTATGACCTACCCACGCTCGACTTTCAGTCTTTGAAGCCGGAAGACTTCCCCGTAGCCTCGGGGGGGGCAGGTCAGTCCCCTAAATTCACTGAAGATACCGTGGCTGGCGAAAGACCTATTTAACAAGATATTGCGAAGTCGAACCGGAGCCCCATTGCCCGCAAGAGTTCTGCGCCTTCACGGTCACGGCATAAAGCAAACCGGGAACATGTGGAATGGCGGCCGATTGGGTCGAGGTATAATCGGCCTCGGACACGGGCACGTAAGGGGGAACGCCGCCAAAGACAAACCGCTTGATGGAGACCTTGTACTTGACCGCCCCGGAAACGGACGTCCATTTAAACGTCACGGGGCTGCCGACGAAAGAATATTGATTGCTCCATGCGGGATTGTTGACAGGCGCCAGGATCGTCGGCACCGACGGCATATCACAGGCCGGCTGGTCTCCCCCACCCCCGCCCGACTCCTGCTCTTCTTGGGGCGGGGCCTTGGTCGTGAATGAAGAGATGCCGGAGGAGGCGAACTGTCCATTGGGTCCCGAGGCCGCAACGCTCCAGTTGCACGAACTGCCCGCCGGAATGGCTATTTTGGTTGAGGTGGAAGAGGTTTGCCTCGAGATCTGAAATGGAGGAGAGCAGCTGCCGCCAACCACATAGCCGTTCGTCGGCGGGTACTCGTTGGCGTAAGGATGAGTCCACACGAAAGCGATCTGTCCGTCCTGATCCGGCTCGATATTCGAGGCGCCATTGGCCGGCGACACGATCTGGGGCTTGGCCGGCATGACCGGATATTGGACCTGGTCCGATTTGATTCCCGTCATGTTGTTGGGCCCGATGGCCTGAACCTCCCAGGCGTAACCGTTGGGATTCACCGACGCCGTGGCCACATTCGTATTGTCCCAATAAAGACTGTCCGGTTGGCCCGCTTGAGGTGATCCCGCCACCGTCTGATCCAGCACGGCGGCGCCCAAGGTCCCGTTGGCATTTTTGGGATAGACGGCGAGGCGGTAGGACTGGGCGGCGTTCACCACTTTCCAAACGAATTTGACCGGCGATTGTTTGTAGTTGATCGACGTGACGGGGCTTAGGGCCTTCGATTTGGTCTGTTGGTAATCGGCCACGAACGACCTTTTCGCCAGACCTCCCCACTCCTGATAAGGCGCTGGGCCTCTGGGGATCACTCCCCAATAAAACGTCCCGCCCGGCGGTTGGAAATCCACGACTTCCTGATACGTCGTGGCGACCGGGCTCTCCGCCTTGGTTTTATCGACGAGTGGACTCGTCAGGTCTTGATGCGAAGAAACGATGACCCGATATTCCGTCGCCGCCTTGAGAGTTTTCCAACGAACGATCAACTGCCACGGCGGCAAGGAAGCGTTGTTGGCAGGCCAATCCATCTCCACGACCGGAAGTCCCGTCTTGAACGTCAAGACACTGGACCAATCCCCTTCTGCGTCGCCGGGACCGATCGCCCGAACGCGCCAGTAATAATCCTTGTTGACCTTGAGATTGAAGGTTTCCTTCGGCAACGTTGAAGTCTTTGCTAGCAGGCCCGACTTCGAGAGATCATCGGCCTCGGGGAATTCAGACGTTTCCGAAACCTGCACCTGATAATGGACAGCCTCGGGAACCGGATCCCAACTGAACTCCCCTCCCCAAGGGTGATGGCCGGACGAGCCATGGGAAGGCTGCATCCCTTTGAGTCTCTTCGAAGACGTCATGACGGACTGAACGGGCGACCATCCGCTCCACTGAGCCTCGGGAGCCGCCGAGGGTTGAGAAGGAGCCGCCTTCCCCGGATTCTGGACAGGCGCACGCCTCCCTCCGCCCATCCCTTTCACCATGATCCCCCAACTCCCCGAACCGGCGCCGCCGGAGGAGGAGGGAGACTCCTTGCCGCGAAAGCGCCAAAAATATTGGGTCTTGGCGTCCAGATTGACGTCGACCCAGGTCTTCTTGACTCCTCCGCCTACGGAAATGGCCCCGGAAGGAACTTTGATGACGTCTTTGTCGAAATCCAGGCTGGGCGATATCTCGAATTCCCAGGAGACTTCGTCCGGAAAGACCTTGCAGTCCAAACGGACGCTCCATTCGTCCTCTTTCGTGACGGCCAGACAGTCGCGGTCCAACTGATGTTTGGGCCCGACGCCGACGGCGTGCCAGGCGTTGGTGACGGCGATGACCTCGGAGGAGTGTTTGCCGTAGAGGCCTTCCGCGACCGCAATCGAAAGAAGACGGACGTCGGGATAAGTCGCTGCGGCGGGCATCATGGTCATCGTCAGAAAAGCGACGGTAGCCGCCTTTTCCCTGCCGATCGCCGAAACGCTGTAAAGGGCCAGGAAATCGTTTTTGCCTTCGCCCCCTTCGTCGAGCAGGCGCAGCCAATTCAAAACCAGATGGGCATTGCTGTGAACGTAGCACAAATCATTCTCCTCGGTGCATGGACCGTCCGTCTCCATGTAACCGTTGCCTTTGTAAGTATCCACCAGATGATAGGTGGGATCGCTGCTCGTATCGGACCAGAATTTCTTGCAGAGATCCGGCGGCCAGTCGATGAAAGCAAACGCATTGCACCAGTTTACCCCCGTCGCGTGAGCCTTAATCAGGAAGCCGAACGCGGTGGCAAACCCTTCGGCCAATGCGCCGCTCTCGCGCTCGTAGACGTAGTCAACGGCGTGGTCGTGGACTCCATGCGTGAATTCGTGACCCGACACGATCATATCGACCGACCGGTTGCAGCCCAGCTGCATCTGCTGAGGGTCCGGAGGATCTGAAACGGTTCGGAAGAAGAGCCTTTTAGAATCATAGACGCCGGCACTGGACGTGGGATTTGTGAGGAGCCGGGATTCGATTTTCTGTTCGCCGGAACCGTCGAGGCCGATCCAACCGAAATGGCTGGCATAAAATTCCACTGACTTTTGGACGGACCAATGAACGGTCACCGCCATCTTATGGATCATTTCGGGGTCATTGAACTGCGAGGACTCCGATACGATGTCTTCCGCCGCTTCGGCATCCTCGGGACCTGTGAGGGTCAAGATTTCAGGCGGTCCCTGCATGCGAAGGCGGTAAGAAGCCGTGTTATCCTCCCAGACGACTTCCTCCACGGTGAATTCCCTGGGCCCATGATAGCAAGTGGCCCCTCCGCCAGGCACATCAAACTCGAACCTATTGGTCAGTTTTTTCACCACTTCGGCCGTCTTGGCGTCAATGTCCACGGTCCAATGGCCGACCGGTTGCTTCGTCCGAATGTTAAATCGGTAAACCAATCTGAAACCTTCAGGGGAAAAAGAAAAACGATTCGCGCTGATCGCAAGCTTTCCTTGAGCAGACTCGTTGTTCCCTACGATTGAAACCGCCCCGATCGCGCTTTTCGCCGCTTCGAACGCCTGCGATTCGGAAATCGTCGAAGTCGTATCGAGATCCAATCCGTTGACGATCTTTCCGACCGCATAAGTCACGCCTCCCTCTTTCTCTTGAAGCACATAATCTGCGCCCAAAACCTCGAGCCCCTTGTATTGCTGGGCGAACCGGCTCTGCGTGAATCCCCACTTATCCGTATAAGTTCGCCGCTCGATCATGTGATCATCAGGGCCTAGGCCGAGTCCTGAACCGTACTTTTGGAAGAATTGGCTTCGCGAAACCTTTACCTCCGGTTTCAGGCAAAGATCCCGCACCTGGCCATCGACCACGCCGACGCGCTGGGAGTCCTGCCACACCGAAAAGGCCGGATCCTCGGCGATGCGGCCCATCGAAAGAGTGGGCGAGGCCAACTGCGGAGCCTGGCTTTGATTCGGCTGAAGAGGGGCGGCTTCGACTGTCGCGCTCAGACAAGAAACGAGTAGGAGGAGCGTTAGCGATCTCATATCTGGTAACTAGCAAACGCCGTACCATGTCGGCAGCAACTTGAGTTTAAATGATTTCAAAGGCTTAGCTTTGAGAATGCATAGAATCGGCCTTATCAAAATGATCGATTTCTCATATTGATAAAAGAGTCTCGACTTTACACATTATTTTTTAAAAAGGGAAAAAGGAAAGCGTTCTTCGTATGACCTACCCACACTCAACTTTCAGTCCTTAAAACCGGAAGACATCACCGTGAAGTCGCGACGACCTCACGCCACAACATAGGCACCCTCTCCAACGCCTTGCGCGCGGAGGCCGAGAAGCCTTCCTTGTCGATCAATCCGACGGTCACCTGGCTTTGTCGGATTTCGAAGTTCATTCCCACGGCCAAGATCGCCCTCGCGTGGAATCCCAACCAATCGGGGACGACGCCGCCCTCGAAGAAGCCCATGATCCTGCCGGTGTGCGGATGGACGGCGGCGAGGGCCACCAACTGAACGGCGGAGGGTCCCCACGCCAGGACATCCGTGTTTTCCAGCATCCAGAGAAGGCCGTTACGCAGCATCCCCTGATTGTGCCGGTCGGTCTCCGAACCTTCTCCCGACTCCCAGGCCAATCTCGCGGCGCTCTTCGAGGCCACCAAGGCGGTCTGACCGGCATCCAGGATTCTTGCCGAAGATTTCAACGGCACCACGACGAGTAATTGTTCCCCCGGAAAAAGATCGAACCTGTTGACGCCTTCGGACAACTCGCTGACGGTGAAAAGAGTGTTTTCGGAGGAAATCAAGGTCCACGCCCCCGTTTCCAGGAGGCTTAATCGCAGCGCGACCGGCTGGGGATGGGCAAACCGGATCGCGACCGCTCTTTCGGAACCGAGAGTCTTGAGCGACGGCGGATTCGTACCGATATAAACGTCTTTGACCTCCGTATCCGTGACCGAGAACCACTGTTGGCCTGCAAAAATCTGAAGAGCCGGCGCTTGGAGACACAAACTCAAGGGAGCGAGGACCGTCATGGGCTTTCTCCTTTAGCACCCATCCTCGGCTCAAGATCAGCGAAGGTTGACGGCTTTCCACACGAAATTTGTGATTTGTGAGAATGAATACGAATTCCAATCCAATCTCTCTCCCTATCTATTCCTATAAATCCCGCGTCGCCGCTTCTTAAAGCGAAACTGCGCGAGCCATCCGGCGACAAGGCGCCCGATGCTCGAAAAACTCTTCGGATCGCAAGCCGGTTATCTGTTCCACGGGCCTCTACTCCCCGTTCCGCCCTATCCCGGAGGGATCGCAGAGGCGACGCCCTTTCTTCAAGACTGCTACAACGCCTTCGAAGCAAGCGCCTCCCGCCTCTTGGAAACCTTCCCGGTCGAGCCGCCGCTGGGCCTCAGCATCTTCCGGGAAATGCCGTCGTCCGAGGAAACGGTGTTCACGCTCTTCGATGGTGGGGGACTGTTTCCGGAGGCAATCGAGGACGAATGGCCGACGTTTCTTTGGTTCGGCGCGGCAGACGATCATCCCCTCAAGCGCCGTCCTCTCCTGCAGATGGCCTCCGTCTGCCCGTCCGACCGCCACATCAGCCTCGGCCTCGAGAGGAATCCGCAAGTCCCTATGCGCAGCCTCAGCGAGCCGCTGAGGATCCTTCTTCAAGGTCTGGGGCTCCTGTTCCAGACATGCGAGTTCCGGAGTGGCAGTGTCGTTTGCGATCAGGACCTGGCGCTTCCCCTCCTCTCGCTGAATTACATTCTCGAGGAGGAGATCCAACCGAAGGTTCGAAACCTTCTCGGGCTTCCGCCGGAGGAGCCTCTCGATCCACTGACGCCCACCTTGGTCACCTTTTACGGCACATCGTCGCACGCGATCCTCCTGCGCAAGGAATGGAGGAAGGCCGGAACGGAACAAAGGATCCATCACCTGAGGATCAAGTCGCTCCTCGCGGAATTGAGGAAGATCTCGTCCCTGCCCTTCGACAAGAGAGCGGCTCTTCACTTCACGAGGATCCTCGTGAAACTCAACCAATCACTGCCGCCGGACGCCCGTGTTGCCTTGAATCTTAAAATCACGGCGAACCTCGAGAAATTGGGTGCGACTTTTAAAGTTTATGTCGAAGAGCTTCTCGAACGAAGCCATCATTTGGCTGCTCCCAGAGGAATTTCGCCTCTAGCGCTGACGGAAATCGCGGGTTCATTGAACGACTTTTCCGCACTGTGTCGCTATCCGCTTTATGAGTGGGAATCTCCGGAGCTTCGGCTATGAGCCGACAGACTTAAGAATGATATCCCGATTTTGCGGTGAAAGTTGACTTGCGCCTTCGAGGAGGAGTTGACGCCATTTCTGACCGCGTTGAAGCGCTTCCCCCCATGCAGACTTGAGTTCGTAGGGACGTTTTTGTGCAAGAATAGAGAGCAAAGCTTCCGCCTGCTGGAGATCTTTGTCCCGTTTGGCGGTCCCTTCGGGCCGACGTCTTGAGACAATCAGTTTGTGAACGGCATAACGTGCCGGTGCCGGAACCAACACGTAAATTCCGGCATCGTATAAGATCGCTGCCGGCTCAGGTTCATGGATCAAATAATCTAAAAACCGAAGAGGTTGCGCATCCGTTTGGAAGGCAGGTAGTCCTTGCGGTCGATCGGTATCAGAACCCTCATTGGGCGTGAGAAAGTCAACCCGCAACCCACCCTTAGCCACATAGCTCGTCGTTTTACGACCGTCATTTGTGTGCGGGACGGCACGAAACGTTTTGTTGACGCCCTTGAGTATCTCAAGAATCGGAGGGGTATGATCCTTAATGGCGATGGACACATTTTTGAACTGCGCGATGTCGACATCAGCCGTGTGCAGAGTGGAAATGGGAAGTTTGATCCCCAACATGGCCGAGTAAGCTTGGTAGGCCATGGTACCGACCAAAATCCCCCGAAGCCGGAACACCCCCGCTTTTGCCAACGCCGCAATGACGCTTCCGATCTCAGGGATCGGACGTGGCAGCCCAAAGGATCTCACGAGGGTCGATACAAGGGCGCGCTGTTCACGATCATCATCGCGGGTCATTTTATGATGGGCGATCCGTTCCAATAATTCGGGTGTCTCGGGACCGACATACCGCTGGGTTCGTCCTTCAGCGGTCGATGCTTGAAAATACCAGTAACGCCTGCCCTTGATGGATTTGGGTGTAAACACTCCGTCTTCAGAGAAGGCATCGCTAAATGCCGAGGAGGCACAGCGCTCCAACAATTCGGCGTAGGTGGTTTGAATGATGAGGGAAGGAGCCGGCATCGTTTTGGTATACGCAATAGGCACAATGCGTATAACACGGCTGCTACAGGCCGACAAGCAGATTATACGCACCCAGCACAATGCGTATAACCCACTCGGCGGCTTTCTTTCATCATTTTTTAAAGTAGGAACCTAGAATCTCCAAGATTTCCGGATCCCCTCCCTGCCCATAGACCAACCGGCGGAAGGTCAGAGGCGAAGGCCGGATTTCCTGGATGTCCAGCTTCTCGGTGTAGAGCCGGTGGGCATAGTCGGCGATGTGCAGTGGGCGGGCGACGCCCCTTTCGATCCGGGACTTGGATTTTTCGAGGGATTCGCGAAACGAGGCGATCAGACGCACGCGGTTAAGGACGGCATGCGGGTGGTTTTCGATGCCGCCCTCCTTAAGAACGTTCAGAACGGCGACGTCCGCCGAGCGGCCTGTGACGCGCTGGGTGAAGGTCACCAGAGCCGGCTGCGCCGTATCCGGCGGCAGACCCTCGCAATAGAGCTTGTGGGCGCGGACGGCCACGGTTCGAGGACGTGGCCCCGTGGCGCGCGCAAACTTTTCCTCCGTCAACGCGCGCCGGAAGACTTCCACCAAGCGGCTGCGGTCGAGGCGCGTGATTTTGGAAACACCCATGATGACACTCCTTACCCCTCTAGGAGCAAATGAGATGCCATCGCAGATACGATCTAACTTATTAATATCATTAATTTTTTAACATAGTGTCCGGACGGGCTTCATTTTTGAAGCTTCAGTTTTGAAGTATTTAAAGCCGACCCTACAAGGCAAAAGCGGGGATTTCCGCGTCGACGCCGCTCCAATGCACCTGCCGCGCTTCCTCGAAGGAGACTCCCTTATCGTGGGCTATCGTCTCGATCTTAAAATAGGTCGCCACGGCGCTGGCGAGCTACCTGATGGGGCTCCACGACTCCTCCAGCCTGCTTCAAGGCCCCTTTCTGGGCCCCCTCTTCGAGACGGCCGTCTTTCTCGAACACCTGAAACATTTCGGAAGCCGGGGCGACATCCCGCCGATGAGCTTCTTCCGGACGAGCGACGGGATCGAGGTGGATTTGTTGATCGAGGAGGGGGGAAAGCTTCATGCGAGGGAGATCAAGAGCGCGAAGACGCCCTCGCCGCTCTAGGGTAAAAATCTTCTCGCCCTCGAAAGGCTGCTCAAGAAGCCTCTCGTCAAGACGGTGTTGGAGGAACTCCTGGACGGGGATGATGTCGATTTCTCCTTCCCGCATGCGGCGGGATCCGCCGTAAACGAAGAAGGCCTTTGTCTTGGGATAGTCCTCCACGAATGCCTTGAGCCCCTTGAAGTGCTCTGGTTTGGGGCGTGAAGTGCGTTTGACTTCAACGGCAATCATCCCCTTGGGGCCGTAAAGGACGAAGTCGACTTCGACGTCGTGCGACGTTCTCCAATAGAACAGGTCGTATCCAAGCCCCAAGCCGGCATTGACGGCAAGGAGGTCCTGAAAAACCAGCGTCTCAAAGGAAGGGCCTTCCGCCTCTTCCGGAGAATCAAGAGGTCCCATGGGACGCAACGTCCGAAAGACGCCGACGTCAAAAAAATAGAACTTCGGATGCACGACGATCCGGCGCTTCAACTAGGGATCAGAAATCTGGAGTACATAACTCCATTCTGCACGTAATTTTGGAGTTATCCAAACCAAACTGTACATTCAATGTACGCATCGATTGGCTCAAGAAAATGGCTCTCTTGAGAAGTGCAGAAGCGGCTTGAGGTTCAGGAGCCCCTGATCCAACCGGCAATCCCGTCTTTGATCCGCTTTATTCTTTCCGGGGCGACGGTGCCTATGGCTCCCACCAAAGTCTGACGAGCTACGACCGCGAGACGGCCCAGTCGAATGAGGCTGGGCGTTTTCAGACCGGACTTGGAAAAATCCGGGTCGGAGCTTGGCCTTCGTCTGATCCGTATGGGGGAACGGGAAGAGAACAATTTGTCCCGGCTGGATCATGAAAACTTTTCTTTCAGGTCAGTCGGATCGTATTCGGAGAGAGGCTCATCTTCCATGCCGCGCATGGCTGAAGAGAGGGAGAAGTCCTTCAAATCATCATCCGAGGGATGGCCTTTCTTCTGGTCGATAAACTCAATGAAGTCCAAGACCTCGGCCTGAACAGATTCAGGTAATTTCTGGACTTTTTGGAAGATTTTTTGAACGAGGGTCATAAGCATGTCCTTTTTGGCTTTTATCACAAGACGCCCCTCGCTTTCAAGTGAACCGGGAGTGGACTCCAAGAGAACCAAGATGTGACGAGAGAAGACCCACTGGGTCTTCACCCCCCTTTCGCTCTGCTTCTCGCATAGGCCAGCGCCCACGCATACTGGTCGGCGGTGAGAGGAGGAGGCAGGTTTTGAAGCTTGTCGAGGCCAGCCGCGACGGAATCCTGCAGATTGAGGACATGTTGTTTGAGGGTCGCCATTTCATATTCCAGGACGCCCCACCGGCGCCGGGTCATCTGAGCGGCCAGGGAGAGGAGATTCCAAACTTCACCGGCCGCCTCCGACGCAAGGGCCCGATTAAGATCGGACAGATCCCGAGTGACGCAATCGAGCTTTTGCCGGAGCGCCGCCTCGCGTTCCATTTCTCCGGCGCTCAGCGATGATGGGACCTGGGGTGGACTAATGGCCTCCCGCCACTTTTCCTCCCGAGTCCAACGCTCGCTCTCTTGCCTTGCCCGTCTCAAACCCCTCTCATGGTCAGAAACAACGTCGATCAAGCTTCCGGCAGAAAGCAGGTTCAGATTTTGCCCGGGAACCCACAGCAGCACTTCTTCACTTTCTCCAAAGATCAGCCGGCTCAGCCCGGGCGCCAACAAGCAGAAGGGCATGGGCCCCGCGTTTTCCAAGTCCGCGGGACCGTCGTCGCGTGCAGGAACGGGCCGCTTATAGCCGCCGCCAACCAAGGTGACCGGACCCGGATCGGAATTAACGAACCAAAATCCCCCCTGCAGATCCAACCGATGTTGACTCAACCGCACCCCGATCGGGTGCGGATGGCTGAACCGCACGACAGCCATCCTCTCGAACGACGCGGGCGGGTGGGTGCCGATGTAGACGTCCAACGCCGGATCGACGACGGCCAGCGCCTGCCCTCCGGCAAAGATCTGCAAGAGAGGTAATGGAACCGGAAGTCCGGTGCCGATTTGCATGGCTGTCTTATCGACCAAACGTGGACAATGTTGTTTTGGGATGAGGCGGGATCTACGAATTTTAAGAATGAATATTTAATTATTTCTTATGTTGAAAATGCGGCTGAAGAAGCGAAGCGATCTCCGGGTCCGCCCCTTGCCCGTAAACAAGGCGGCGGAAGGTCAGACGCGAGGGCCGGATTTCCTGGACGTCCTGTTTCTCGGTGTAGAGGCGATGGGCATAATCGGCGACGTGCAAGGGACGGGCGACGCCCTTCAGGATGCGGGATTCCAGCCGCTTGATGCATTCGTCAAAGGACTCCCTGAGCCGTTCGCGGCACAAACTGGCGTGTGGAACCCTCTCGATGCCCGCCTTCTCCAGGAGGGTGAGGATGATCGGGTCGGCGGTCTTCCCCGTCACACGCTGCGTGAAGCTGACGAGGGCGGGAGGCTTGGCGCCGGACCGTAGGTTTTCGCAGAAGAGCCGATGGGCGCGCACGGCGATGGTCCTGGGCCGGGGCGACCTGCCGGATTCGCTTTCCGACTCCTCGATCACGCGCCGAAAGGCTTCGATCATCTCGGACCGGTCGATCCGGGCGAGCTTTGGAATCCGATGTCTTTCGATCAAGGCCAAGATCTCGGCGTCGACCCGTCGGCCTAAAATACGCGCCCGAAAGGTCCAGATCGAAGGCTCCTTCGCGTCCGCCGGCAACCCGCGGCAAAAGATATCCCGGGCGCGGTCGGCGATCAGGGTGAGGCTGACGTCTCTTTGGAGATCGGCCTCCTTGAGTTCCGTCAAAGCGGTTTGAAAGGACTCCAAAACCTGTCGTTGATCCATTATTATTTAAAAACTCCTTCAATTTTGAAGGCATTTAATGCAAGTTTTGAAGCTGCGTGACGTCTCACAAAAATTAGCGCTGTAGGCCGGGTATCAGACTCGCATAGGCGTGGGGGGCAAAGTAGACCCGATGGCCGTCGATCTCCGTCTCGGCCATAAGATCGTCGTTCAAGACGATGCCGCAAGCGCTCTCCGGATAGATCTTGAGAAACTTCCTCAAGGACCCCGGAATTTCAGCGCGATTCAACTTCCCTTTTACCTCGACGGGGAGAGGTTTCCTGTCCTTGACCAAGACGAAATCGACCTCGTCCTTCTGCTTAGTCCTCCAAAAAAAAATCTGCTGGGTGATCTGAAGATGTTTCTTCAACTCCTGGTAAACGGCCGTTTCCGAGATCGATCCCTTGTCCAAACGTCCTCCAACGTCCGAAAAATCGCTCAGAAGGATGTTTCGGATCCCGAGATCGTAAAGGTACGCTTTCGGCGTCTTCTTCAATTCCGTAGCCCGATTCCTAAAATAAGGCATGACGAGGTCCAGCACATAGGTCTGCTGGAGAATGTCGAGATCCTTGCGGACCTGCCGCGGAGAATACTTCAGGTCGTTCGCGATATTGCTCTCGTTCAGCAACGAGCCGCTTTGGTGAGCCAGAAGAATCAGCATCTTGTTGAAAGTCAGGATGTCCTCCTCGCGCAGGAGGGCCTTCACGTCTTTTTGAATGTAGGTGGCGACATAATCCAGCAGCACCCTCTTCTTCTCGTCCGCGGACGTCTCCCGGATGACGCCCGGCAAAGAGCCATAGCCGATGAATTGATCCCACGCCTCCCGCCACTGCGTCCGAACGGGAGACGGCACCGGCTCTTTGAGAGAGCTAGGAAAGAAGGAAACGGACGTCGTCTGCAGGTATTCACGGAAATCCATGGGAAAGATGCGGTGAATGCGCCTTCGGCCGGCGAGGCTTTCCTTGAGATGCCGGTGCATTTCCACCGAGGAGGAGCCGGTGGCGAAAATTTTGATCAACGGGAGCCCGTCATAAATCGCCTTGAATAGCTGGGTGGCGTTGGGAATGTAATGAAACTCGTCGATCAGAAGGACGCCTTTGCCGGACTTTAACTCTTCGAGGATCTCCGCTCTGCTCCGCGCGAAAAAAGCGGAGTCCACGGGTTGCTCCAAATCCCGGTATCCGATCACCGGAAGGGATTGAGCGTCGCAATAGGTCTTCAACGCCTTTAAAAGAGTGGTTTTCCCGACTTGGCGGGGCCCGATCAAAACCGTAATTTCCCTCCGGTCCAGGTCATTGATCAACTCATTGAAAATATTTCGATTTATCAAGATAATGACTTTTTATACGGTTCTGAATAAAAAGTCAAATAACGGTCTTTTGCGCCGCCGGTCAGAGCGCAAAGGCGGGGCCCGCCGCCGGCACGGCCGCCGGGAGGGGAACCGGCATCATCATCGGAGCTACGGGAACGAAGGCAGCCTCGTCTTCCGCCGCGACGGCATTGTCGTTGGCGGGCCCGATCACGTACCAATCGCCGTCCTTGACGTAGACCTCTTTGCCGTCCGGCGTCCGGAGAGGGGCGTCGGCGCCGTCGTGCATCGGTTCGAAGGCGGCCCTCAAGGCGTCCTGCTGGCTGGGAAAATAGGTTTCACCCAAACGTTTCCAAAGATCCTGGTTGGTCGCGCGCCGGTAACCATCGCGCTCCATCCGCGCCTTTGCCTCTTCCATCGCCGCATCCTTCGCGGCGATGTCGTCGAGCCTCCGCCAATGCATTTCCGCGGCCGTCTCGAATGTGATCTTGCCGTCGCCCTTGGCCAGCAGGCTCACGTAATTCTGCGCCCTCTCCTGGATCGTAAAGTAAGTCGCCACCACCCCGCTTTCGATCCGGCCGGTCGCGGTCACATCGAGCACGTCTTGGACTTCCTCCTTCGTCGGCACCACCCCCTGCTCGAGCTGCGAGACGTACCACTGCATCTGCCACTTCATCAGGTTGACGTCGGTCGGGGAGCGGGTGTCCGAACCTGCGGTGCGGCTCCGGTAGGCCGCCGCGAAACGCCCCACGGCTTCCCGGATCGACGCCTCCTCTTCATCGCCCATGGCGTAGCGCTCGCTCAACAAGGTCGCCGCATTCTCGAGGAGCTCGTTCCACTTCCAACGGTCCTCCTTGGGGGACTCCTTATAGTTAAAGGGGGAAAGAAAGGAGACAAGGCCCAGCGGCACGCTCTTCCAGTCGGCCATCTCCGTCATGTCCGCTGGGACCCACATTTCCAGGTAGTTCTGATAATCGACCTCGGTGAACTCGCTGAGCGGCACCAGATTCGAGGAACCGGATTCCTGGTTCGCGGGCGCTTTCTCCGTGGTTTCCGATTTTTCCGCCTGGCAGGGCTTCAAAACTCCTTGAGCCAGGAGCCTTTCGACCTCAGCCGCGGCCTCCGCCCGTGCCTGCAGCGACAGGCTGTTCATCCCGGATTGCAGAAACGGCCGCCAAGGTGCCAAGCCGTCGTACATCCCGTGAAGCACCTTCGTGCCGATGCCGAATCCCAAGCCGATGCCCGCCAGATCGTACACGCCCAGATCCTCCAAGAACGACTTTCCCTCATGCGCGCTCCCCTGGGCGATGACCTTCCGGGCCAACGCCTGCAGCTCCGGGTCCTGAATGCCTTCGAGATTCTCTTTCCCCGTCTCCCCCATGTTCAAAACGATCAGCGCCGTCCGGACCTTCTTCAACTCTTCACCCACTTCCCCCTGGGCCTTGCCGATCTTCGACATCCGGCCCGAGAGTTCCTCCTCGATATGTTTCAGATCATCCACGCTCATATCGCGAAGCTGTTTCTCACTGTAGCTCTTGACCGGGGCCGAAACCTCCGGGTCCTCCGCCGCCGCGGCCGCCAGCTCCGCGAGGTCGTCCTCTCCCAGCGACTGGGTCAATTCGATGAGCCCCAAGGTTGAAGCCACGCCGGCTCCGCCGATCAAAAACGGCAGGGCGGAGGCCTTGATCAAGGGCGCTTTCAGACCCGGATTGCCGCACAGCCCCTGCTGTTCCATGAGCCTTCGGATCTCCGCGTTCTTCTGAAAGAGGGAGACACGCCGGCCGATGAAATCCGATTTGACGGCCGTGAGCGAGGCCAGGTCGCCGAAGGCTTCCGTCACGACGCCGAAGCTGAAGGCGGCGGAGGCAGTGCCGAACAGGACCTTCTCGGCGGGGCTGTGATGCGAGGATTCCGCTTCTTCGAGCAGGGTCTGTGTCTTCAGCGCCTCGGCGAGGTCGCTCCGCGCCTCGTCCACGTTCCCTTGAAACAGATGGATCGTCGCCTGCTTGTGCAGGATCGACCAGATGTAATCTTCTTTTTCCTTCATAAATCCCCCCAAAATCCCTTCTTCTAATGGCCTTTTTTCTCCTTTTCCTTCCGCTCCCTCTCCTCTTTCCGCGCCGATTCCATCCGGGTGTCGATCAACTGGGCCGCGATCTTGAGTGTCTCCGCCTGACCCTTCTCGATCTTCATCTCCACGACATACCGGTCCACCAAATCCTCCAGCTTGGCCGGTTCCCGCTCCTCGGCGGCCTTTGCCTCGGCGAGACGCGTGTCTTCGAGCAAACGGAGGAGTTTTTCGGAATCGGGGAAAAACTGCGGGTTCTCGTCGATCAGGGCGCGCAGGAGTTCCTTCTCCTTTTCGGCGTGAGACACGGCGGACCCCTCGCCAGCCTCCTGGGCCTCTTCCTTTTCCGCTTCGGCACGCTGCTCGGGCGTCCCCGCCACTTCGTTAGAGGCCCTTCGTCCGGTTTCGACGAGGTCCGCGGGTAAGTCTTCAATATGGCCTGGAGCCACGCCGCCGCCATTTTCAACGATGAGCTTGAATTCCAGGGCATGCGCGTGTTTGCCCGGATCTAATCGCTCCGCAATCCCTCGGAGCGCATCTTCCATGTATTGCTCGCTCGGCAAGACGAGACCATTGGCGATCGTTAGGGGAGGATTGGCCGGATCGGCCTCGAAGGCAGTCGTCCATCGGCCTTGCGCCAAGCGGGCCGCGACGCCGACGAGTTGTTCAAATTTAGGATCCTTCAAGTCCGGGTAATACGCCCGGATCTGGTCGGCGAAGGTTTTTTCGGTGAAGATTTCCGGCAAGGACGAGAACCCCGCCGGGGTTGCACTCGCGCTGTTTGGAATAGAAGAGCTCGCGGCGGGAACGGCCGGGGTCGCCTCAGAGGCGGCGTCGATCTGATATGCCTGCGTTACCAAGAACAGACGAGGGATCGAACCTTCTCGGTAACCCGGATCATTTTCAGTGAAGATTTTTTTCTGAGTTTCACTCACCACGTTCCAATTGCCCATAACCCTTTGTGTAAATCCTTCTCTCTCACCTTCGGGAATATTAGCCGCTGTAAGGAATTCTTTGACGGACCGTAGTTGGCTTTGTCGCAAGAGATCTGCTTCCGTATCAGCGACATACTTCTTGAGGCGAAGATCAAGGTCCGCATCCTGAGAAGTCCAATTCTTACTTTTTAGGAAGAAATCCGTCACCTCACTGGCGTTCAACTTCAAATTTCCGGAGGGGTTATCTAGCCGAGCCTTGCCGATAATGCCGCGTAAGACTTTAATGGCTTTGCCTGGAAAAGCTTCTTTTGGGATATACAGATCCGCAAGTTCTACAACCTTCTTAATCGCCTCATCACTCAAAGTAATTCGTCCGTCACCGAACTTTTCGGTCAAAAACGCGCGTTCCTTGGGATCGGTGAGAATCTTAACGGTCTCTTCCTTTGTGGCCGCCCCGATCTCATCGACCGAAAATCGCCTCTCTAATGCGGGGTCAGGAGCAATATATTTTTCCCATTCATAATCCGTCGTCGCAGTAATGAAGCCGCCTTGGCGGCCTAAATCCTGTTTCGCAGCTCCCCAGAATCCCGATCCTGCCTCCTTGTCCTTGTCGTTTCCTTCCTGTGCCATCTCGTCAATCCAACCGAGAGAGTGAAATCCATTGTCTTTTAGCGTCTTGTGAGCCGCAAAAATGTCGGCGAGCTTTTCCTCATACTCACCCCGATATTTTGTTCCCGCAATCAGGTCCATCAACCGGAATTCATAGAAGAATGTATTGCTCCGGTCCCATCCTTTAACCTCTCCGTCGACGATCGCCAGGGCAAGTCCTTCGGCTCGTGCCGATTTACCGACACCCGGCTTGCCTCTCAGAGCAACGTTTTGATCGGATGCGAGGGCTTGATGAATGTCCCTCATTTCGCCTTTCAGGTCGACGAAGGGAGCGAAAGTCCCCTTATTTCCTTTCGCAGCCTCCTCCAACATATCCTTCGCAGCATATTTTTTGAGTATCTCTTTGGCTTCCTCGACGGTCATGTCCTTTCGATCTTTCTTTGTCGGGTGCATCGCCGCCAGCATGTCTCTCTGCATCTGCATCATCTCTCTATTCATCCTTAGAATCTTGATGACCTGCCAAACGGCCACGCCAAGGCCTGCCAACCCCAGTCCAGCCCCTACCGCTCCTAATGCCAACTGCCACGTGATCGCAGTGGACTGCCGGATCTCCAGGTCGACGAATTCCTCCAATGCTTTTACCATGGCCTCGCGGCGCTCGGGCCGAATCAGGGAATCCTTCCTCTGGACGCCCTCGATGACGGCTTCCAACGTTTTCAGGTTGGGCATGAGACTCAGTTGGCTGTGATCGGCCGGATTGACCTGAAAATGGTCACCGGGGATACGGAAGGCCGACCCATCCTCCGTCCGCAGGCCGTGGATGATGGCCATGACCTCCTCGGGACGGAACTCAAAGATGACGGGGCGCAAGGCGGCCGGCTGGCTCGGTTGGTTGCCGAAGACGGAATTGTTCGAGATGTAGATCGCGTTCGGCCCCCCCGCGGTCGCGGGCTCCTCCCGGCAGAGGTGAAGGACGCGATTTCCCCCGGAGACTTCTTCGCCCGAGGCATTCCTGCCCCGGTAATCGTAGACGAATCCTCCCGCCGCCGTGAGGATGCGCCGGAGGAGGGGGTCGTCGATGTTTGTGCCGCGGAAGGACGGATTGAGGCTTCCGGCCGAAGGGTAGTCCACGTAAGTGGAGCTCCCGCTGGTGCCGACGAGGAGCCGCTCACGGTACCGGCGGTCTTCGTCGTCCGCTCCGCAGAGAGGGACGTCGGCGACCGTCACTCCCGCATAGTGGGAATAATCCTCGTACTCAGCATCATCCGGCCTAGGAGCTTCCGGCAGCCCGGTCCGTCTGAGTAATCCATCATCACCGTGTAACGGAGGCGCCATTCTTCTCTCCTCGTGGGTAAAGCTCCCGCTTAGGTATCGGGGAAAATTTCCGGAACGTTGCCGGGGAAGACGGGCGGGCTCTCTTTTCTTGGGAATGTATGGATCGGCGCGCGGTTCGTTGGACGTATCCAGGAGAGTACGGTCGCGTAACTGAGGTTCTGCGGCAGGGACGTCTTCACGGCGCGGTAGAACGACCGCACGCTTCGGCCCGAGGGAGCGTAATGCCTCTCGTACCAGTCGCGGACCAGCATCTTCAGAGAATCGGGTTTCGCGTTGTTCGAACGTCTTCCCTTCAGCCCGTGCGCGAGACCGTCGCGCCCCTTATCTTCGTATTTTTTCACCATCCTCCAAAACGTGACCCTGTGCAGACTCAGGCGGTGGCTCGCCTCCTGGGCGGTGATGGCGTCGGAGAGATAATCTTCGATCGTTTCGATGCGGAATTGAATGTTCGTCATGACCATTGTTTCAGCAACTCTCGTGCCAGCGGCACTGTGATTGTAAGTATTTAATATTACTAATATTTATTAGCTGCCTGTGGAATGGCAGGATCTTTGAAGATTCAATTTTGAAGTCTTTGAAGCCGACGAGGGAGGGAGGGACAATGAGAGAATTTCATTGCTAACGTCCTAAACGTTAGATAAGTTAACGTTATGGACGTTAAGACACTCAACGAGCTTCTGGCCCGGGGCGAGGTCGATCGGGAGGACATGTGGCCGCGCATCGTGGAGATGGAGTCGAAGGCCCTGCAGTTCCGTTTCGAATTCGGTCTCGATGAACTTCCCAAAGAGCCCGGTCTCATCACCATCCGTGGGCCCAGACAGTACGGCAAAAGCACCTGGCTCGACAGGAATCTCCGTTGGTCCGTCCAGAACCACGGCAAGGGCTCCGCCTATTACCTGAACGGGGACGAGCTAAACTCCGCTGAGGATTTAGTCCGGGAGATGGCCGCTCTCCATAACGCTTTCTCCCCGAAGGCCAAGGTGAAGCGCCTCTTCATCGACGAGATTACCGCGATCCCCGAATGGGAAAAGGCGGTCAAGAGACTGATCGACCAAGGCATGTACCGGGACGTCCTGATCGTCTCGACGGGCTCCAAAGCGGCCGATCTGCGCCGGGGCTCGGAAAGATTGCCGGGCCGAAAAGGGAAGCTTAAGCGGACCGAATACATCTTTTTGCCCATTTCCTACCGGGAGTTTCACCATTCGGCCTTCCGGGATTTGGGAGAAAACACGTGGAAGGCCTACCTTCTCACCGGGGGTTCGCCGATCGCCCTTAATGATATCTGCCAATTTGAGCACTTACCCGAATATTTCCTGCAATTGACCCGGGATTGGGTCACCGGCGAGATCGTTCAGTCCGGGCGCAGCCGCGTTTCCCTGTCTCAATTGATGCACGTGCTCTTTCGATATGGAGGCCAGCCGATCGGCTACGCCAAGCTTTCCCGGGAAGCTGGCCTTGCCAACAATACGATCGCCGCGGGTTACGTCGAGCAACTCTCGGACCTACTTTGCGTCATGCCCGCCTGGGCCTGGGAACCCAACAACAAGACCCTTCAGATGCGAAAGCCCTGCAAGTTCCACTTCATCAATCTCGCCGCGGTGGTGGCGTTTCACCCTTCCGCGCCCCACTACATCCACGAATTCGACGCCCTGCCGCCGGAAACTCAGGGCCAGTTCTTGGAATGGCTCGTCGCCCAGGAGATCTGGCGGCGCTCCGTTCTGGCCGGCCAATCGAATCCCGAGGCCCTCGGTTATTGGTCCTCGAAGGAACATGAGATCGATTTCGTGACGCCCTCCCAGGAGTTCATCGAGGTCAAGCGGGGCCGGGCGGGGCCATTGGATTTTACCTGGTTCGAAAAGGTGTTTCCCAAAGCGAGACTGACGGCCATATGCGAAGGTCCATTCGAGGCAAAAGCAGTGACGGGAATGACCGCCGAGCAATTCCTGCTCAGCGCGCCGACGTCTTTATATTACGAGAATGAACCATGAGCCCTCACCTTATTTTTCCAAAAGACGCCGTCTTGAAGGGTGTCAAGGTTAGTTGACGAAGTGAACAAGTCCGGTGCCAGGCACGTATGTACAATACGGCATCTTGAAAGCCCGCTACCAAATCATCCGTCTCTTGGGGAAGAGGGCATGGAACATTAATGACCAAAGTGAGTCCCATTGCATTTTGGTCTTGACCATTATGTCTCTAGATGCAAAATGGTCATACCATGAAACGCCCCCAACACGATATCCTGGTCCGCGACCTGGACAAGAAGATGGTCTTTCTGACGGGACCACGTCAGGTCGGTAAGACAACCCTCGCCAAGTCCCTGTCATCGCAATGGCCCAAGCTCTATTATCTTAACTACGACTCCGAGAGGGATCGCCCTGTCATTTTTCGTCAGGAGTGGGACCGAAAGGCGCCGCTCGTCGTCCTGGACGAGGTCCACAAACTCAAAAAATGGAAATCGCGCCTCAAAGGCGTCTATGACACGGAGGGCATTCCGCCCCGCATTCTCGTGACCGGAAGCGCCCGCATGGACGTTTACCGGCGGGGGGGGGATTCGCTCGCCGGACGCTATTTCCTTCACCGCCTCTACCCCCTTTCCGTTCGTGAGCTGCGGGGACAGGGAAAGCCTCAGGAGATCCTCAATCGACTCATCGATCTGGGCGGATTTCCCGAACCTTTCCTGGGCCAGTCGGAAGAGGAGGCCCAACGCTGGCGGAAACAGCATCTGGAAAGGATCGTTCGGGAGGACATTCAGGATCTCGAACCCGTGAAGGACGTTCAAACGCTCCTGCTGCTCGTCGAGATGCTCCGCGAGCGGGTGGGATCGCCCGTCTCCTACGGGAAGCTCGCCGGCGATCTTGAGATCTCCCCGCATACCGTCAAGCGCTGGATCCAGATCCTGGAGAACATGTACGTCCTCTTTGTCGTTCCCTCCTATCACCGCAACATCGCGCGCGCGATTCTTAAGGAGCCCAAAATCTATTTTTACGATACTGGCTCGGTCCGCGGCGACCGGGGCGCCCGATTGGAAAACGCCGTCGCCGTTTCGCTCCGAAAGTGGCTTCATTTTCTGGAGGACACAAAGGGTATCGAGACCCGACTGCACTACTTAAGGGACAAGGAGAAGCGGGAGGTCGATTTCGCTGTCTTTAAGGACGGAAAGCTGGACATTCTCCTGGAAGTGAAATCAACGGACACCGCGCTGAGCAAGTCCCTTGCCTACTATCACCAGCGCCTCAAACCGAGGGAATCGCTGCAACTCGTCCACGACGGGATTCGTACACGAACTGTGGATTGGATTTCCGTCACGGAAGCCGCCCCGTGGCTGGATGGGCTCGAAATTTAAACGCTTTTAACAGTCTAACATGACTAGACTTTTATCGTTCCACTTTGGCGAGCTCTTGATTTGAAGATTCAATTTTGCAGTTATTGAAAACAGGCGCTACAATAGTCCTTCTTGGCTTCCCGCTACAAAATCATCGGAGACTTGGGCGAAGGCGGAATGGGCCGGGTCGTCCTCGCCGAGGAGGCGGGAACGGGGCGGAAGGTCGCGCTCAAGTTCCTTTCCGCGTCTTTCGACGCCACGGCGCGGGCCGTCTTCAAGGAGGAGGCCGCCCTCCTCTCCCGGCTCTCGCATCCCAATTTGGTGAAAATCTTCGACTATGAGGATTCACCGGAGCCTCACTTCGCGATGGAGTATATCGACGGGCCGGCTCTCGCGGAGGCGGTGAATAAGGCTGACGACGGCAAAATCCTCGATCTCTTCGTCCAGACCTGCCGGGGACTGCACTCCATTCACGCGCGGGGCATCCTCCACAGGGACCTGAAACCGTCCAACATCCTCATGACGAAAGAAGGCACGGTCAAACTCCTCGATTTTGGCGTCGCGCGTGTCGGGACGCCGGCCTACCTGCCGCCCGAGGCCCGGGGCGGATCCTACGACCGGCGCGGCGAGCTCTACTCCCTGGGCGTTACATGGCGCGAGGTCCTGAAGGGCCGGAAACTCCCGCCTTACTTTTCAGAGCTCTTGGACCGTCTGACCTCAAAGGACCCCAACGAACGTCCCGCCTCCGCCCTCTCGCTCGTCAAGTACCTGAACCGGCACGTCCCCGCTCCCTTCGAGCTCTCTCCGGAGGAGGAAAAGGAAACCCTCCTCGACAAGCCGCCTTGGGTCGAGCGGGACGAAGAGAAGGTTTTTTGGGCGGCCTTCGAGCACGCGGATCGACGCTCCGAGTCCACGCTCGTGACCATGACCGGTCCCACGGGCGTGGGACGAACGCGGTTTTTGGAGGAACTTCGATGGAAACTTCTGCTGCGGGGAGCTTCCTTTCAGATTTTTTCCGACCTGCATGAAGCCTCGCCGGCCGCATTGGCGGAGATCCAACTCTCGCTCCGGCGCCTCGCCCGGGAGACGAAGCCTCGACTGATCTTCCTGGAATACGACCAGGACCTGATGACGCCGGATCTCGAAGCCCTCCTCGCTTACACGGAGATTTGGAAGAACGCCGAAACGATCGTTCTGAAGGATTTGAGCGAGACGCAGACGCGGCGCCTTATCCGAAACGCCTTGATGGACCGGCCGATCGAAAAGGACGAGGAAGGCAAAATCGTGACTGCCAGCGGCGGGCGGCCGCTGCTGGTCTTGGAATACCTGCGCCATCGAGGCGAATCCGTCCCCGCCGATTTTTCGCAAGCGGCGCACGCCAAGGTGGAAAGACTGTCCTCGCACGGACGGCGACTCCTGGCCCTTGTTCTCGCCCACCCGGAACCGCCCACGGCGTCGTGGGTCGAAAAACTTTGGAACGACACCGGCGACCGACTCGTGGACGCCCGTCTGGAGCTTCAATCCGAGGGCATTCTGGAAGCCCTGAAACTCCGGCATCCCTCGCTGAAATCCGCCTATCGCGGGGCATTGCCCACGGAGCTTCTCCGGGAGACGCACCGTCAATGGGTCGAGGCGCTGACGAAGGAGGCCGCAGGGGGCCAGACCTCCGTCGAAGCGGCGTGGATCGCCGAGCACGCACTGGAGGCGGACGACGCCGCCACGGCGCGGGCCTGGAGCCTTCCGGCCCTCGACTTTCTCTTCAAGTCCGGAGAGTGGTCGCAAACCCTGGATCTCGCCGGCCGCCTCAAGGCCGTCGCCGAAACACCCATGGACCGCGCGATCGTTTTTGCCCATGAGGCCCCGGTCTATTACCGCTGGGGGCGCTACGACGACGCCTTGAGGGCCTATGACCGCTGGAACGAGAACAAGCCGGACGACGGGACCGACGTCGAGACGATCAAGCATCGCCTCCAAACGGGACTCACCTGCGTCACCGCGGGCCGCACGGCCGAGGCGACTCGGAGACTGAAGGAGGCGCTCGCGGCCGGGGATTCCGCGATTCACGCTCACCACCGGCCCTTCCACGCGCGCGCGCATATCCTCTTGAGCTCCCTGGAAGCCGACAGCGACGGGGCCGTCGCTCATTTGCGAGAAGCCCTGAAACTGGTGGCCGGTCAGCCTCTGATGGAGGGGGAGATCGAACGCCGCTTCGGGGAGATTCAGCAGAGACTCGCCCGCCCAGACCTCGCGTTGGAACACTTCCGCAAGTCGGCGGAACGCTATCGGACGGCCGCGGATCCCCAGGCCGAGGCGACGGCCCGGAACAGCATCGCGATGTCGCTCCGACTGACCGCCCGCCTCCCGGAGTCCTTGGAAGAGATCGAAGAGGCCCTAAGGCTCGCCGAGCAAGG
>Ga0247727_10003859_pt1 | contig 32676 bp, 61 predicted proteins | sample WisWelCaveWW1625_FD_202498 | JGI IMG/M metagenome (GOLD analysis project Ga0247727, IMG submission 202498) | Biofilm microbial communities from Wishing Well Cave, Virginia, United States - WW16-25 | ecosystem: Environmental > Aquatic > Deep subsurface > Groundwater > Cave microbial mat | place...
AGAATACAATGCTTACGTAAGATGAACAAGCTATTTCGATTCGTCGTTTTCAGGCACGTAGCCGACCTTCTGGGCCACCTGCTCGGCGAGGATGCCAGAGTCGCGGATGTAGGACATCGCCAGATCGCGCACCATGGCGTAGAGCGCCTGCGGACCGTGTGACTGGGCATCCGACAAGAGGTTCAGGATGAAGTTCCCATTGGCCTTGAGAAGCTCGCTCTTGGCGTGGTCCGTGGAGATGTCGACCGCTTTCTTGACGACAGCCTGCACGTCGTCCTCGGTCCAGACGGGCACGATGCCGTACTGCTTGAGAATCCAGTCCACCCAAATCGTAGAGGGCTCGGCCATAGAGATAGTTTACAAGGAAAGAGGGATGAAGCTCGAGAACAAGACGAAGTATCGGGCGGACGATTTGAGGCGGTTCTTCATGGCCGGCATCAAGGCCGCCGGCGCGGAAGGCGTCACTCAGATCGTAACCGCGAAGCCAACGAAGAAGCACCATAGCGGTCTGGCCGCCTGCCCGGGCCGATGGATCCGGATTTGGCTCCCGCCGCCGGGGAAGCTCAATCTGGCGACGCTTGCCCGCGTCTTCGAGCATGAAGTAACCCATAACCTCGGCGTTCATCACGGAGACATGGATCCGTCCACGAAGCACTGCGCATCGCTGACCGGCGGCGAGCTGCCGGAATGGGCTAAGGGACTCGAGATCCGTCTTGACGAAACGCCTCCGCCGATAACGATGGGAGAACGCATCGCCGGACGCGCGGACCATGCCCTAAAGATGATGGAGCGATGGATCAGGAAACGCGATACGGCGATTCGTCAGACCAAGAAATGGACCAAGAAAGTGGTCTACTATGACCGCAAGCGGAAGGAGGGGAAATGACTGACGAGAAGAAGCCCGATGATCTTGGCCTCGTCTGGAAGGGGGACCTGAAGAAGGCGCAGGACGCGATGCGCGAGGCCGCCATGGAGGAAAACGGCATCACGCCCGTCAAGGGACTGCCGCCGGGCACCGCCCAATGCCCCATCTGCGGCACGGTTTACAATCTTCCCAAGGAGCCCAAGACGCCGACGGAACGCGAGATGCATATGTCGGGGATCTGCTCCGATGCCTGCTGGGACAAGGCGTTCGGCGAGGAGGGTGTGGGAGATCTCGACGGACTCTAGGTGCTCTCGACCGTGCACTGGTCGCGCTTGAAGACGTCTCGCTCGGACGTATGCACGCACTTCACGCACACGGTCCGGGCAGGGCGCGGCGAGTTGATCAGACCTTCATGCGCCGGCAGAAGCAGCCGGTATGAGTCGCTGGTGCAGACGTGCTTGCTGCATCGTTCGCAGATCGCAACGAAGCGGTCTTTGCCGCAGATCGCGCAGACGCCATTGGAGGACGCCTCGCTGCTCATCTTCTGCAGCCAGCGCAGAAAGGCGAATCCAACGATGATCCCCAAGATGAGGGACCCGAAGGATCCGACGATCTGGACGCCGATGGAGCTCATGCACGGTTCCGCCACATGAGCCAGCCCATGAGGCTGGCAAAGCCGACCCCGAAAAGGAGCGGGGCAACGTAAGAGCCGAATCTCTGGACGGGGAAGTTGGCATTCGAGAAGGCGGCGATCTTGTCGCGGTTGGACAGGATCGTCTTCATGGCCTCGTCGGCCGCCGCCTTGTCACCCTTGGAAAGCGCGAGGATCCGCGCGCCGGTCGCCGTAATGTGCTCCTTGAAGAGGTTCTTCCATTCGTCGGCCGGAAAGGCCGGGAAGAGCGACTTGTAATGGGCCGTCTGCATCTCGAGGTTCCGGACGAGATAGTCGGTGATGTAGTCGGCCTCGTTCTGCTTGAGGCCGATCGCGGCGCTGTCGGCGAGGAACTTGACCGCCATGGCGTGCTCGCCCATGAGCGCAGCGGCAATGTCATCGCAGAAGAGGCAGCCCCAGTCGAGGACGCCGTTCCAAAGGCCGCGCACCGCGCCAACGGCCTTGGCGTTGTCCTTGGCGAAGGAGGCGTCGGTGTACGCCGTGGTGTGCATCACGTGATCCGCCCACCACTGGGTATAGGGACCGGGCTTCACTCCTGTCGCCGTCTGGCCCAGACCCTCGTACTCCCAAGCATCGGAGTCAGCCTTGAAGCGATAGAACTCGGTCATGATTCACTCTCCGAGTAGATCGGAGCCCCGCAGCGGGGGCAGTTGCCCACCTGCGTCATATCTCCTAGAAGCGCTTCTTGCCCTCGAACGAGTCGTTCGGCGGAACCTTGCGGCCGTTCTTGATGGCATCGACGATCGGCTCGATCGCCTGCTCAATGATCACGGCCGGGATCGCCGCCATGAGGAGCGGCAGGTACTCCGGGGTGATCGGGACCGAGAACTGCATCTCGGTCAGGCCGTCATCCCGTTTGATCTTCTGATAGCGGGTCCCCGTGATCCGGGCGAGTCGCTCGAGGAAGCCCGACAGGGCGTCGAACGTGTCCGCCTTCTGCTTCTTCATGGCTTCGCCTCCTTGGACCCGGGAACCGGCTCCTTCATCTGATAATCCTGACACGGATTGAACTCGTCTACAAGGGCTTTCTCAATCCGGTCCCAGAGGGGCTTGGCCTTGCGCGGATCACGCTCCCGCTGGGCCTGCCGGATGAGCCGGATGAGTTCCTCTTTCATCATCGACAAGATTCCCCGAGCAGTTGCAGCGGCCGCATTCCCACCAGATCTCCCCTGACATGCCGCCCGTCCAAGGGCGGTTGGTCCCGATGACCAAAATGGCCGTGCCGCAATGAGGGCACTTGGTCTCTTCGCCGGAAGTCACCGTGAGGGCACAGCGGCCATTGCAGGTCACAGAAGCTCCTTGGCTTCTGAGAAAAGCCTCCCCATCTTGGAGAACTGCTCCTCAATGCCAAAGTAGAAGACATGCGTGACGCCCTTCTTGTCCACGACGATGAGCCGGTCGATGTGGTGCGTCTTGGAGTTGATCGCAAGGTACTGGCCGAGACTACGGTAGGGACCGATCGTCTCGGCCATGTGCTCGTATTCCCACTCGATGTACGGAGCAGGGGGAAGGCCCCCTCCTTCATCAGCGGCCACGGGATTGGGGATAGGCTCCTCAAGGGATCCATGGATCATCTTGCCTGTATCGGAGCCAGCGTCTTTCAGCGCCCGCTTGTCCATTGGCGAGAGATCCGCCGTGCTCAGGATTTTCTCGGGCTGCTTGGCCAGATCGGACTCGAGACAGCATTTCTTGTACTTCTTCCCCGAGTCGCAGCGACACGGGTCATTGCGACCTAGAGCCATAAATGCTCCCTAGTAAGGCTTGGGCGGGACCGCGTAGCCCTTCGCGCGGGCCATCGAGAAAGAGGCCGCAATGGCGCGGCGCTGATCGAATCCTTCATGCATGAGCTTGCGGACCTTCCCATGGATGAAGCGAGTGGCACCAGCAGACAGCTTGGGCCGGCGGCCCAGATCGCCCATGCCTCCGCCCTTGGACATTCGCGACACCCCAAAGACGCCGCCAATGACAGCTGCAAGGAGTCCCCATCCAATCAGCTGATCCATGCCAGTCACTCCTTCTTGAAGATCGACCAGAGGACGAGTCCGCCAAGACCGAGCAGGACGATGCTGGTGGCCGTATTGCCTCGACCGGACGGGAATCGGGCGTCTTCCTCTCCATCCTCTTCTGCGTCCGAATCTTCTCCTTCGTCGTCCGAATCTTCCTCGTCATCCACGGACTCGTCTTCTGATTCGATCTCCTCTTCGGAGCCTTCCTCGTCAGCTTCTTCTTCTTCTTCCTCTTCGTCTCCTTCGCCGAGAGTTTCATCTTCCTCTTCGTAGGGGTCCTCTTCCACGTCGTCAGTCATGCCCGGCCCTCCACAAAGCGAAAGTAGCCGTCTGCGATCGTCACCGACGCATGGCGGCCAGCTTCCTTGACCCGCTGGGGGTCCTTGGTCTTCGAGGCCACATCGACGAGGCGCGTGTGCTTGAGCGAATGAATGCCGCGCCCGGGCAGCTTGATGCCCGTCGCGCGGCAGAGCCGGTCGAAGGTCTTCTGGACCTCGCGCTTGGAGACATGTCCGCCGGCGCAGTAGTTCTTGAGCCAGCACTTCTTGACGTTGCCGGGGAAGAGCCAGCGCCCAAGGGATTCGACATCGACATGCCGCCGGACGAGCTCCATGACAGCACGGGGGAAGATCACGTCGACCGGCTTGGGACGGTGGATCTTCTTGACGGGAGTGACCGAAACGATGCAGTCGTCGAAATGGAAGCAGGCGACCTTGAGATGGACCAGCTCCGAGACGCGGAGAGCCCCATGATACGAGAGGATGATCATGAGCCTCGTCCTAGGGCCGTCAGCCTTGGCGGCGTTGAAGAGCTTGGAAAGCTCCCCGTCTTCGAGGTTCTTCTCCTCCGATAGCGTCCATGCCTCGGCCACTAGACCTTGACCTCCCGTTCCCGGAACATGACGAACGCCTTGTGCAGCGCCTCCGGGATCGACGCTCCCTTGGCCTCGACGACCAGTTCGTTTTTGACCGCGCGAACGTGGAAGTCGGCCTTGGTGAGTCTCACGAAGGCCACAGCATAGCCCGTTTCCAGAAGCCTTGCCAGCTCGATGAGGGATGTTACCTCATCCACCTTTAGAGACTTCTCCGTACGGCATCGATAACGTCCTGCAGGGGAAGTTGCCATGTCGGAGACTCCTGACCAAAGATCTGTTTCACGCCGAATACTCCCTTGGCCGCATCGATGAAGATCGTGCAAGGGAACTCCTGATCGCTTCCGTCCTTGCCATGATACTCAAGGGTCGTGCGAATGTCATGGCCCGGCGCGGGGATCCTCCGTGTTTCGCCGTTGGCGATCGCCTTCTTGTGACATCCTCCGCAGATCGCGCCGCTCTTCGGATCCAAAGGAGCCGCGCAATGCACGCAGGACAGCTTCGTCTCCCCCATGAATGATCTCCTTAACAGGCCCAAGTGGCCTCTAGAAAACTTCGCTGGCTCTGCCCTGCATGAGCGGCGCAGCCTGACCGAGCACGGGGCTACCGTAAGAATAAGGGCCACCGTAGACGCGGTGACCCTGCCGTTCCAGCTCATCGGTCTTCTTCTTGGCTTCCTCGGCCCTCGAGATCGCCTTCATGAGATCGTCGCCGGTCTTCGCGGCGACGGTGCGGGATTCGAGCATCCAGCGCTTCTCGGCCTTTGGCTTCAGCTTGTCCATGGCCTCCGTGATGCTCTTGGCGATGATCGCGAAGCGCTTCTTGGACTCGTCCGTCTTGACTTCCTCCGCCGCCTGCTGGAGCGCGCTGATGATCGACCCGAAGAAGATCTCCACCATCGACTGGTCCTGCCGGCGGCCGAGTCCGCCGATCACGGGACCCGGCTGGAACATTTTCTCGACCGGCTCAAAATACCGGACGAGCATCCCGTTCTCGATCAGCTCGACCGTCACCATCGGATTGCGACCCATCATGTCATCCTCCATACAAGAACCAATTCCAAAGTCTCCAAATTCTTCCTGCACCGATGCGGCGATGTCATTCTTGAGGTCATCCGCCTCATCCGACATATCTTCGCCACCGGGTCCGTACGGATCGTTCATGCCTTCGCCTCCTTATCCTGCGAGACCTTGTACGTCACAAACAGCGTGGTGAGGATCGACGCCATAATCGATCCGACGATAGTCTTCCATGCCTCGATCTTGAGCGCAAAGAACGGGAGCGAGATCATGAACGCCCGCCCGAGAGTGAGCCCGGCCACCTCCACGAATGCGCCCGGTTCCCCGTTCATGAGTTTCCGCACGGCGTCTTCGCTCGGCAGCGAGCCGAGGTTCTCGGGGACCGGGATCCCCTTCTCCTTCATGAGCCGGATGGATTCGAGGGCCCGACCCTCGATCCGATCCTGCGCTTCCGTCAATTCCTTCCAGAGGTCGCGCATGATGAGACCAGTCGCGTCCTTGATCTCGTCGTCGGTGGCGAACTGGCGGGCCCCATCGACGAGGGCAACAGCGTAAGCGTTGTGCCGGGCGGCCACGAGAAGATCCCTATCCTGTTTGCTGGCATAGTGATAGCGCAGCGCCTGCCGGACCAAGGTCTTGGCGGCTTCGTCCTTCTCAACGCCCAGAAGCGTCACTCGACCTCCTCGCGCTCGCGGTCGATGGACATGAGCATGGTCTTCTGCATGCGGCTGAACATCTCGGACGTCTTCTCCATGAAGCGGTGCTTGACTTGCTGATAGAGCGTCTCGATCTTCTCGCCCTCGGTCACGGGATCCGCCGCTTGCGTAATCTCATTGATGCTGCTCGTGAGCATGTGCCGGAGCCATTCATAGTCCATGACTCTAGTCTATTCTACTTTTCTCAGCACGCCTCGCGAGATAAAGCTGGCGTTCCCGACGAAGGACTTTCTTCTTCTTAACCTTGAGAAGATGGAGCTCCCAGAGGGCATCGAGCAGCCGCCTGAGATTCTGGTGAAACTGCATGAGGTACTTCTCGGCGGAGCTCACGCCCTCCTCGCCGAGGACCTCTTCGTATCTCTCGGCCCGAGAGAGCCACTTGTCCTGCGCATTCGAGCCCATGGATGGCTCCTTCCTAAAAAAGACCTGAGACCCGGTGCTCGGGGACAATGTCAGGCGCTGCTTCAGCCTGCCAGTCTTTGGGGATGCGCGCCATCTCCGGCACTACACCCCGGCCGGCCAAGACGATCGTGCCGTCGACCATCCATTTCCCCGTGAAGCGGACCGGGATGGGTTTCGTACCGGTGACGCGGGCAAGCTTCTGGCAGACGTCCTCTTCGGTATCCGAGAACGCGCTAGATGTCTGCACGGAAAGAATCGCCCTAGGGACGTTCATCTGGGCCATGACCTGCCGGTAAAGCCGTTCGGAAAACAAGTCTTCCAGATCCGGAGTCAGGGGATCCGGGAAGTCGACGATGGCGATCTCGAAGTTCGGCCCGGGCGGATTCTTCTCAAGAAACGCCCGGGCGTCTCCAACGATGACCTTGAGCTTGGGGTTCCTGAAGACGTCGCCGTTGAGCTTCCGCATCGACGGCTCGGTTGACGCGAACTTGATCATGCCCGGATCAAGCTCGACCATGGTGATCTTGGTCACATTGGGGTAGGCGAGCAGGTTCCTTGCCGCCAACCCATCGCCTCCGCCAAGGATCAAGACGCGCCCGGGCTGCCCCTTGAGCATCTTGGCCGGCAGGTCCGCCAAGATGCTGTGATACACGCGGTCATCCGTGCCGGAGACAAACTGGATCGCCTCGTCGAGATAAAGCGCGATCTCGCCATCCGACAGGCGTGTGAGCTTGATCTCCTGATAAGGCGTCTTCTGCCGATAGAGAAGGGTCTCGTCCTCATCTCCGAAGTTGGCGAGCATCCTTCCCTCCGCTACGGCAGCTCCACGGCGATTGTCTCGCCCTTCCGGATCTCACGAAGCGAAATGACCAGCACGAGACTTTTGTTCCCAACCAAGGCGGCGTTGGGCAGGGCCGACCGGCGTACGCCATAACCAAGATCCGTCCGGTAGATCTTGCCGCCGACATTGGCTGCCATAATGCCGATGACCTCAGGCACCTTGAGGTTCCGACTGGCAACCGCGCCAGCGGAAGTCATGCTGAAGTTGCGCTTCGAGAACTCCCCGTCGAGCTTCTTGAGCCATCCAATGACTGCAAGGCGCTCGGCCGCAGTCATTAAAAGAGTCCGGAAGCACCCGGCTCGGCGGCGACGTCGAACATGCTGGCGTCGTTGTCCCCGAACATGCTGGCGTCGTCGTCCCCCATGCCCGACATGGTGTACTGGGGGACGTTATTGAAGGTCTCCGTCGGCTTGGCCTTCCGGAACGAGTAGCCGGACGCGATGCGGCGGGGACGGCCCTTGAAGACGGCGACGATGTTGCCGGCGCTGTCGAGCACGACCCAGCGATGACCGACGCCGCCGGAGTTGCCAACATCATCCATTCCGGAAGCACCCGGGAAGAAGGTGCGCCGGAGAGGAAGAACCGGCATCCCCTGACCAAGACCTTCGACTCCTGCCACATGGAACGACTCGAGGACCTGCCTCCCATAAGTCGGCCCCGGCGTCGTGATGAACTTGTAGCCCCTAAGAGCCTTCACTCCAGTCCGGGGATGCGTGTAGCTGTACGTGAAGTCGCCGAGTCCATCGACCCCGGAAGCGCCCGGGAAGAACGTGCGCCTGAGCGGGAGGACAGGCATGCCCTGACCAAGGTCGCTCACCCCATAATATTTGACCTGCCTCTGGGGCGGAGCACCGAGTCCATCGACGCCCGAAGCGCCCGGGAAGAACGTGCGCCGGAGAGGAAGAACGGGCATCCCCTGACCAAGACCGCCTTCGAGCTTGTCGACGGCGTCGGTCAGAGACATCGTGTCGGAGACGATCATGGTTGCTCCTTCTGAACTCGGTTAATTCTGCTTCAGATAATACGCCGCGCCGGCGAGTACCACAATAAGCGCAAGTGTGATGACGGGCGCAAGGACGGGAGAGATCACCAGCGGGGCCCGGTAGATCTTGATGTCGACCGTGCCGCCGGCAAGCGGTGTCGCCGAGACCGGCCCCTTGTCGCTTTTCACGTAGAAGACAAGACTGGACAGGTCGATGGTCTTTACATCGACGAACTGGGCGACGCCGTTCTCGTCGGTCACCTGTGTCTTGAGATTCACGCGCCTCGCCGTCTCAGGTCCGGTAACGATGTTGACGAGCGTGACTTCCACACCGGCAATGGGATTCCCCGTCGCCTCATCGCGGATGATGGCCGCGCCGGTGAAGAGATTCTGGGCCGCCACTTGTCCTAGTCCTTCGTATTCCCAAGCATCCGAGTCAGCCTTGAAGCGATAGAACTCAGTGCCCAGACCCTCGTATTCCCAAGCGTCCGAGCCAGCCTTGAAACGGAAGAACTCGGCCATGGCAGTATTCTATCTTCCCCTAGTCCCGTTCCACAAATAATACGCGATGAAGGCCGCCAGCGCCAGACCCCCGATGACAAGAAATGGCCCTGCCTGTGACACGTCAAGGCCGCCCAGCCCAAGGTTCCAGAGCCGGATCGTGGTCGTCTGGACCGGCATTGCCGTCTCCTCGATGGGACCGACCCGGAATGACGTGACCTTGTATCCATGGACGGGGACGTCCACGAAATTCACGATGCCCGACTCATCCGTTGCGCCAGCAGCGTAGACGTCCCCGCCATTGGAGACCAGCTTGACCTCGACGCTCGATGCGGGCTTCCCGTCCTGTCCAAGCACCCGCACCTTCCCCGAGAAGAGGATGGGCGGGTTGCCCGGTCCGAAGAACTTCTGGCCAAGCCCGGTCATCATTTTTGCGTCGTGATGGTTTCCCTGATGAAGGCGAGCGCCTCGTCAATGTCGCGGAAGATGTACTCTTCGACCTGCTTGCGCAGGGGCTCTTCCTTCTCCGCCTTCTGGACGTTCTGGATCGAGGACATCATCGCGCTCATGATGTCGCTCGGGTCCATGCCAGCGGGATCATCAGCCGCCTTCTTCTGGACCTGCCCCAGCGCGCTGAAGATCGCATCGCTCATCTTCGGCTGCTGGGCCTCGATGAGCCGGCGCGGGTAGTTCACCAAGACGATGACGCCGTTCTCCGCCTTGCGAATCGTGATCGTCGTCGTGGTCACTTCGCCCGGATACGGATACAGAGTGCTCACAATCACCTCCTAGTCAACAATGAGGTCTCGCAGGACAAGGACCGTGCTTGTCCCAACCATGCTGCCGCCAGCAGCCATCAGCATGCTGCCCAAAGGCTTGTTGCGTTTGGTGAATCCAATGAAAGCGAAAATGACACCGACACCGGCCGTCAGGAGCGAAAGCGGCCATGTATGACGGCGGGCGGGCGGCGTCACCTGTCCGAGTTCCGGCAACTCCTCGGGCCTGACGAAGATCGTGCTGCCGCTCGGATAAAGCTCGCGGACGGCGGCCTCGGCTTCGGGAGTCTCCACCACGACCACCGGCCCGGGCTTACCGTATCGGTACCACCACATGCCCGGAGGTCCCGGCAGGTTCGTCTTGGAAAAGCCCTGAGAAAAGGTCGTCATGCCCGCCGGCACGGAGCCAGTCATGACGATGGACTGCTGTCCGAATCCGAAGAGATTGCTGTCTGGCTTGACGAAGATGGGATGATCCGCCGGATAAAGCTCACGGATCTCGCGAGCCACCTCCGGTGAATCGACGATGATGACGTTGGCAGGCTTGCCTACGTTTGGGAATGTCTCGAGCGACTCAAGCATCCGGACCATCTAAACCCCCGGCGGCGATCCGTCGAACTTCTTGACAGCATAACAACGCGGGGCGAAAAAGTTGCGAGCTTCCATCACGAGCTCCCGAAGCGGGATCTCCTTGCAGAATGCGAAGATGACCTCGATCCACGAATGCTCGGGCGCAGTATGGATGATGGCATGGCTCTCGGAAAGAATGAAGGCGACCGTGTAAGCGCGGCCGCCTTCATGACCCGGGGGATCGGGAAAGATCTTCGATGCCTCCGCCTCGACATGACATCCCAGCTTTTCCAGCACGCCACGAAGCCAGCGCGCCGCCTCATCCTTGGGAGGAATGACAGCAGTCATGTCGATGACGGTGAAATCGTATCTCAAGACCTATTTGGTCTTCCAGTGCGACAGCTTCTTCTCGAGCGGGCGGATGATTCCGTCCGGATCGATCCTGAGGATCTCGGCACAGCCGGGGCATCCGACCACGCCGTAGTCGTTGGTCGTGTCGCGGGAAGGCCACTCCACCTGCAGTCTGTTGCCGGCGAAGCTGTTGATGAAACGCATCCTCACCAGCGGGATCATGTAATCACATGCGCACTTCGGGCAGACGATATCGATCGTCTGAGTCGCATTCTTCTTGTCGGTCTTCGCCTTGTCCAACTTGAGCGCCATGTTCGTTCCTTTCTTAGAACGCTTTCAAGAATCCTATAGGGAATCCACCACGATTTTGACCACATCCAGCGCCTTGGACTCCGAGAGCTCCGGCACCCTCTGCCGGACGCGTTCGGCGGCCTTGGCGTATGCCCCGTCATCGACGTCCACGTCGGTGTCGAACACCTTCTCGTTCGGGTGCGTGTCCTGATACTTCACCAGCGCCGTGCCCGTGCACTGGATGCACAGGAATGCAGCGCATTGATTCGCGACGATCACGAAGAACCCGTCGCGCTTCATACGCCCGCAGTTCGCGCACGGCGTCACGAACTCGGCCTCCCCGATCTTGATCTCGATGGGGACGCCCTGCTTGTTCTGGCCCCTACCAAGGCCCTCTACCGCAGCCATTAATCCTCCTCGTAGAGTTCGATCACGAAGAAATCGCGGTTGCGGAGCTCCTCATCGACCTCCGCCGAAATGTCGCGCGGATCGGCATTCCCCTCTCGGATCTCCTGAAGGATCGCGCTCTTCAAGTATATGTATTTCCCTTGATGAGGTCCCTTGGAAACGATTCGTCCGATGGCGACCGGCATGGAAATGGAACAAGCCTCGCAATAGCCCGAGCCGAATCTGGCTCTGGATCGCTTGATGATCCCGTCACATTCGGAGCACCGCTCCGTGCGCGTCACGCGACGCGACGGCTTGGCCTTGCTGAGAAGGTGCTTGAGGGTTTCGGAAGCGTCCTTCTTTTTCATTCACCTTATGTTATGCGGCCGTACCGACCGTTGTCAACGGTTCACCTCAGCCCAATCCAGACGTCGCCGAGACGTCGCTGGAAAGCGAGATCATGCCGAGCCCGAAGAGAGAGGCTCCCATGACGCCGGCGGCGTAGGCCGGCAGCTTCTCGTCGAAGAGAAACCAGAGGCCCGTCGCCGCCGCCAAGGAAAGACCCAGCCCCCACCAGAGGCCCGTCTGGGCGGCGGACTTCTCGTCGGGCTTCTTGGACATGACCCGGAGACTGGCGAGGCTTGGGCTGACGGCTGCATGGAGTCCGGCCACGGATACGGCCGAGAGAAGGGTGACTCCCCACTTCGACCTCTGCTCCCATGGCTTGGGGACGCCCGGAAGCGGCTCATCGAAGCCCGAAATCGTCAGGAGCTCCTGACCGAATGGGCTGCCCTTGCGCCTTGGTCTAGCCATGTCCATTCCCACGCAATCTGAACGCCTCGCGAACGGCCGTCTCAATGCCAGCGTATCCAAGCTCGTAGAAGAGCCCGTCCTTTGCCTCCACCACCGTCGCCGTGCCAATCGGCGTCTTGAGGACGCCCAAAGGCGGCGTCACCTGCCACGACTCCATGATACGACCTTCTCCGTTCATGAAGTAGATCTCGAATGGTTCACGAACGTTCCGGGAATCGAAGATCGCCCCTGCCGGGGTCCCCGGGAAGATGAAAACCGTCCTTCGAGGAATCGGCTCCATTCCCTGAAGGCCACGTGCTCTCTCCTCTCGCGTCTCGAAGAAGACAGCATCGATCATGTTATGCGCGCACGGCCGTAAACTGGGCCACCGCCGCCGGCATGGACGCCGTCACGATCAGGCTCGCCGGATTGAAGCGGAGATTCCCGCGCATGGGCACGACGCGGACCGTGCGGGCCGGGACGAGCTTGCCCGTCCATGTGCCATCGTGACGAGTGACGCCGCCAGCCACGGGCCGGTCCAGCGTAAGGTCAATGAGCGTGACCCGGACCCCGGCGACCGGCCGATTGGACATGTCGACGATCTTCGTGATCACGTAGCTGTCCACGTACGTCTGTCCGAGGCTGTTGATCTCCTCGGCATCAGGGATGAGGGCCTGATCGAGCCCATCGATTCCAGCATGTTCTGAGACTCGAACCACGACTGGCCTCCTTCAAATGACGGGGTTGGCGCGCCGACGGACGCCCGTGGCGATGTCAGTATACTCGATATGCTGCGTGATTGGAGGGGCCGTGTGCACCACAGTCTTGACCCGTGGGCACCACTTCGATGTGATCGAGGCGTCCGGCAGATAGGCCACGAACACCTCGTCCGCCACACGCGTGACCTCTGCAAAGGCTTTTTTGACGTCTTCTGCCGGCAGTTCCTCGAAGACGTGTCCGACGTAGGCGGCCCCGAATTGCCCGCTCTTGAATTGCTTCAGGTCACGGATGTCACCCTTGATGCCTCCCGGGCATTCCGGACATCCCTCAATGTCCATACAGACATCCCCTCAGCCATGGGCTTGCATGCCATAGATGCTGGTGGGTCGCCCGATCACCAAGAACGGCTTGCCCACGGCGCGGGCGTAATTGAATGCCTCGTTGAAGCGTGTGACCTTCCGGCGCGTCCATGCGACGAAATGGAGCAGCTCATTGGTGCCCAGAGTCCCAATAACGAAACCTCCGAGTCCCATGAAGGAGCGCGCAAGCTCGTTCACTTCCGGCACCTCACGTCGATCCCCTTGGAATCATAGTAGATCATCGCGCGCATCAGGCTCAGGATGTCGCTGCCGATGAGAGCGGCCATGGGTTCATCCTCGGCGGCCACGGTGATCGCCACCGGCCCGATCGAGCAGACGGCGCGCTTGCCGGAACGACCCATGATCTCGATCCGGTCGACAGGAGCCCTGAAGGATGTCAGCCTCCCATGGGGGAGAAGGAGCGTCTTGGTCCTTGCCAGCATGGCGATGTTGAGCCCAAGCGCCGAGGCGACATCAAGTCCGATGACGGTGACATCGGCCCCGGTGTCGATCACAGCATGCTTGAGCAGGACGGTCTTGTTGCCGCGCCGCAGGCGCACCATGCGGCGCGCCGCCAGCGACTTGGGCTTCAGGATTCCTTCGGCGATGAAGGCAAGGCCCATGAGCTTCAGCATGCCTTCCATCGTGACACGCTTGATCACCGTCTTCCTGTTGCCTCGGGAGCCGAGATAGACGATGACCGGCTGCCCGGCGCGGTCGGACCAGAACATGGCGCGTTTGAGGGCCGACTGAAGATCTGGAACATCCCAGAACAGCTCATCGGCTGCGGCCCCCTCGTACGCTCCCCAGTACATGCCTTACCACAGCCCCAAGAGGTTGCCTAGTCCATAAATCTCGACAAGCTTCTTGGGCGTCGAGCACTTCACGATCGGCTTCTTGGGTGTCAGGATGATCGACATCCTCAGATGGGCGCTGATGTCGTTGCCAAGGAGCATCGCCATCGGCCGGTGCCCTTCGCCGAAACGGACCACGCTCATATGTACCGGCCCGATCGAGCACATGACTTTCTTGCCGGTCGGCCAGTCGAAGACCTCAAGCTTGTCGACGTACGTGCGGAACTTGGTGACCCGACCACCAACGGCAATGGCGCTCCGGGAGCGCGCCATCAATGCCTTGAGCCCAAGTTTTTCAGCTATATCGACACCCATGACCGACGCCGTCGCTCCTGTATCGAGGACGGCATTCACCATAACTTTCCGATCGCCGACCGTCAGGCGCACTGGAATGACGAGCGACCTTGGCAACGGTTTGAAGGGCTCTTGCGTGATCTTGCCCAAGGCGGGCGTCACGCCGTGGTCGATCAGTCTCGAAGCGGCAGGCGCAAGATGCCGCCAGACTTCCTGACGCGTCTCTTCAGAGGTCCCCGGCGGGGCGTACTTCCTCCAGATGTAGGCAAGAGTCTTCTTGGCATTCTCGTAGATGCGCTGGCCGCGTTCGGCGGCTGCGGGAGAGCCGTCGTCGATGAACTCATCCGCCTTGTCGAGCATGATCTCCAGAAGACGGGTGTCCGTCTGGAGCTCGTCGTACTCGCCCTGAGGCAGCGCGCCAAAACGCATGGAGAATCCTAGTCAAGCCTAGAAGACTGATCCATCATCCCCGAATCCCGACACCGGAGCAGGAACAAGCGCGCTCTCGGTGACGGTCATCCGGCGCACGGTGTAACCGGGGAAGACCTGCACGACCCGGCCGATGACGACGGCGACCTTCTTGCCGGAAGCATCCATGAGCAGGAGTTGTTCTTCGATGGGCACCGCATAGGACGTCTCGTAGCCGTAGTCATACGGTCCATAGTAGGACGGATACGGGGAGAATCCGCGACCGCGATGACGAGGACGGGGACGGGGGCGACGACCCGGCCGAGGAGGACGCCGACCCCGGCCATTGCGATCCAAGGTGCCGATCGAATCGAAGACGTTGCCCATGGTTCCTCCTATAGAGGGTTCTTGAGGGTTGCAACCAAAAACGGCTTGAGGGGGAGCTTGAGGATCTTGGCCACCTCGGCCATCTTCTGGGTGACGAGCTTGGCTCCCCGCCATAGCCCATACTGATTGAGATTGTACCCAAGTTCACGGGCTCGCCGCTTCCAGCGGATGTCATCCAGCCCGAGACCGAAATTCAGGATGTGCATCTCGGCTTCGTCCGGCAGGGCGAACCAGACATTAATCTTCGGGATCGGCCCGAATGAGAGCGTCTTCATGCGCCCATCAGGCAGCTCATCGGCATGACCGACAACGGCGATGAAATCGAGGTCCCGGGCCTCCCGGTGACGAAGGCGCGAGCCCACCAGATGCAGCCGGTCAATCTGGGGAAAGGCGTTCTTGAGGAATGTGGCGACCTTCTGGACGATGACCGTCTCGATCACGGCGCGGGGCGGCGCACCCTTCTTCTTGACCACCGCGCGCTGGATGGCCTGCGCCAGAACATATCCCACCAGATCCACGGTTCACCCGAGCTTGAGATGGAGGCCGTTCTTCTTGGCTTGAATCGACCAGATGGCCTTCTTCAGCTTATCCATTCGGCCGATCAGGATCGAGAAAAGCCTACGCTCATTGGCGGACAGCTTCTTCGGCCGGCGGTTCATCTCGTAGATGAGAAGTGCGCTCGCCTGAAGGGCCGTATCGGCCGTCAGGAGGTTCATCTCGGACGGGCGTTTGAGAAGCTGCTCGACCTTCTCGATATTGTTGACGATCGTGCCGATCACGAGTGTCATCTTGTCCTTCGTGGCTCCCAAGAAGAAACCGCGCGCTCCCTGCCCACTGACCTTGAGCCAGTGGTCGCGGACCTTTTTGGCCTCGCGGAAGCAGGACGGCCCGACGGAAGCGGACAGCTTGAGCGCCTCGTCGATCTTGGGTTTGATAGCCTGCAGCAGCTTGCAGCCGGCATAGATCTCCGGCTTCTTGAGGCTGCGGATCAGATGTTCGGCACGCTCGACCTGATCCGAAAGCATCGCAAGCATGGCATCCACATTAGACTTCCTTCTTCGCCGCACCCGTGATGAACATCGACAGCGGCACGAGCAGGATCTCATGGATGAAGAAAGTGGCGAGATTGAATTCCTTGGACTGGGTGAAGAAATAGCGGGCCTGCATGATCAGGTTTGCCGCTGTGCCCAGCGTCACGGCCCTGATGATCTGCGGGCCTCCAAGGAAGTCCGAGATGATTCTGCCAATGAGAAGCGCTGGCGGGGCCCAGAGCAGCTTGTTGCGGTAGTAGTTCTCAGGCGTCTTCTCGCCCTTGGTTACGTCGAACATCTGATGCCCGACGAGGTCGCCGCCGGTCCATGCGATCGCGACGCCGAAGAACTTGATCGGCTCCACGAATTCGGGCATCCGTCCCTTGACCTCATCGAAGGTGTCGCCGATGTCCTCGAGGCCCGGAATCGAGGACAGATCGAACATCGGCGCAGATGCCCTGCCGATGATCTCAGGCTCAATGACCTTGGGCAGAAATCACCTCCGGTGAGTCCAGAGCGCCCGCGTCCTCGGACGGACCGTGCCTTCGGGAAATTCGGCCGCGCCACGCTGCCTCAGGATTTCGGTCGTTCCGGTCACCTGCTTGAGTGCAAGATCCTCCTGCACGAAGAAAGGCCGTCAGCGGAAAGTGGCCAGCGCACCTCCGGAAGGAGCCACAACCTCCCAGTAGGCTCCGAGCTGGCCCAGATTGAAGACCTCCGTGCTCATTTTCTGGGCCATGTATCCGGGAACGGCCATATGGCTTCCCAGCCCGAAGACGGCATCGCCTTCCTCATAGGATCGGACAATCTGGCCCTTGGACCAGTAGTCGAGATACTTCCGCTCCATCTCGATGTTGCCAGAGAGGAAGCCCGGGCGCTTGGGGATGTTCTCCGTCGGCTCGAAAACAGGCGTCGAGTACTGGCCCGACTCGACTCCGATCGGAATCATCTTGAAGCCCGGCGCGAGGATGAAGGGAGTGCACTGCGAGCGGATGAGGGCCGATGACTCGCTCGGGTTCTCGTCCTCCTCGTCAACGATCCAGAATTCGCGTCCAGCCATCGCCCCAAGACCCGATGCACCCGGGAAGAATGTCCGCCGGAGCGGAAGCTTGCAGACGCCGCCGTCAAGGCCAGCAAGGGGCATGTTGTCCGGTACTCTCATCGTTACCTCCGCGCCGTGATAAACAGGATGGCCAGCAGCGCCGCTCCGGCAATGACTGCCCCGGTTCCTAGCATCACGATATCGCCCATGCCTGAAGTCTTGAGCGCGACATGAGGCCCGGGCCCGCAGCCGATCGTGATACCGTTCTTGGATGCTCTAATCGTCATGTCCGTCGACTGGATGAATTCGAGGCCGACCAGCATCTTGATCCCGAACGGGTCGATGCCCATATCGCCGGAGACGAGCTCGAAGTTCTGAAGATTGCAGGCCGGGTTCTCCTTGATATGGGCGTTCTCGATTTCCTTGACCCAGCCCTGCCGCGACTGCCCCCCAACGCCGGCGAACTTGATCGAGCTCTTGACCGGCAGAAGCAGCTCTTCAGCTACGCGCTCATCAATGAAGCCGAAGCCGGAAGCCCCCGTGTCGAGGGCAGCCGGGATTGTTGCAGTCCTGCCTTTGTGGGAAAGGACCATCTCGACCATGATGAGCTTGTTGGGAAGCAGGAAGGCCATTATTCAGGCTCCTCCCGCACATAGGGCTCCTCTTCCTCTTCGACCAGTTCAGGCATGGGCTCGGTGAAGATCGTCGTCCCGCGCACGAGGAATCCGGTCGCATGGAGGATCGCCTCCGCCTGCAGGACGATCTGATTGGCCTTGTAAGGATACTTCTCCTGCACGTCGGCTTCGCTGGCGAGCTCCTTGGCCGCCGTCGCATTCACGATCGCGTCTCCCTTGGATCCCTGCTCGAACTGGATCTGGGCCCGGTCGAGAAGCTCCACGGCCTTGGCGAATTTCATGGCGACCGGCGACATCGGAAGCGCCATGAGCGAGTGATGCATCATGCTGCGCTTCATCATAAGGGCTGCCGCCTGTTCGCGGCCGAGCACCTTGATGACGACATGCGCTTGAACGGCGGCGGCGCACGAGATGACCTCGGTCGCAAGCTTCTTGTTCTTCTGGTAATGGCGTCCTGCGATCGTCGAAGCCACAAAGCTCGAGGCCATGGCGACGTTATACCGACCTTCCTTGGCTGCGGTCTGGGAAATCTCGATCAGCTTCACCGCGACGGTAAGCGGCTGCTTCATGAACTTCTGAATGGCGTCGCGTGGATCCATCGATCATCTCCTTGCCGCCACGGCCTTCCGGGCGAGCGTTCGGGCGGCCAAGATGATCCGGACCGCCAGCTCGGGATCGCTTTGATAAGCAGCCGCCGCGTTCACGACGGCCGTGATTGAGCGGCGAAGGGCGTTCCGGTAGTCCTTTACGCGATAGGCGTCGAACGCCTTCGAGAGCGACCGAAGCCCCGTCATGAGCGACGCGCGCCGTAGACGTGCGATCTGCTCATCAAGCTTCTGGCTCGACAAGGCGATGCGCAGGGGCTCCGGAATCGAAGCCTCGATCCTTGCCCGTGCCGTCATGGCCGACAGCTGGGCCATCGGATCGATCGATCCGGAAATCTCCAGAAGTTGTGGCATGGTTACTTCTTCCTCCAGCGGTCGAGAAGGGACGCGACAACCGCACCAGCGCCAAGAACGCCCGCGAACATGAGGAGCGGATGAATGCCGGCCGGACCACAGGCATCCAGATCGAACGCCGGAGCCTCCAGAGTTTCATCGGGCGCGGGAAGATCTTCCTGCGCCCCAGACATAGGGCGATGGACGGACACATTCGTGAAACTCGTCTGCTCCCCAAGCTTCCTGAGTAGGTCTTCCTTGGAGCCGCCATCGAAGATCGTCTCTTCGCCACTCGAGGTCTGGGCAATGACCTTGGCTCCGTTCCCATCGATCCGGATGACCGTAAAGGCTTCGCTCTCGCCGAACTTGAGACGCCCGAGGGACAAGGCCGGGAACTCGACGAAGATGATGTCGCCGGGCTTCAGTTCCGACGTATGCCCGATCTCAATGGGATTGCCGTATCCTGCCATGGTTACTTCCTCTGGCTCCAAAGAACATAGGCCGCCAGCGCCGCGATGCCACCGCCGATGACGACCGTCGGAGTCCAGTCAGGCGTCACCCATGGCGCGAACTTGACGGATTTGATGCCCGTCTGCTCCTCGATGATCTTGGGCACCCGCGTGCCGTATTCGTCCTTGATCTGCTTGGTCACTTCCGCATATTGCTTGAGCTCTTCCTTGTCGGGATTGAGCGTGTAGAGCAGGTTGGCGAACTCGCTCGAGCTGTCGGCCGCCTTCTTCCAGCCATTCGTATACCGGCGGTCGATATCCCTGATGGCCCTCTCGATTTCCTCAGGCGTGGGCATCGGGATCGTCGGCGGAGGAGTTTGTTTCGGACCCGTACCCGGAGCTGCAGATGGCTCCCCCGGCTTTGCGACGGGTGGCCCAACAATCGACGTCTTGATATCGGACCACGGCTGCCACTGGCGATGCTCCATGAGTGCCGTGATATAGCTGGCGCTCAAGGCCGTGATCCCAGCCGCCAGAGCAACCTTCGTGAGAATTGAGCCAGCCGTCGTGTAAGACACGACGACCTGCAAGTCCGCACCAACCTTGGTGATGGACCTACCGATCGGAAACGGCGTCCTCAGGAGTTCCCAGATGACCTTGATCCATCGCCCGATCAGCCGGATGAACCACCAGATCGCGCGACCGATGCCCGCTATAACCTTGCCGATATAGGCGGCTGCGGCTGCAAGTGCGGGCCAACCCCCGAGATCGGAGAGGCCTGCATCCTTCCTGATCTGCGCCACGTCAAGCTGGCTGGTCCTGAGCGAATTGTCGATACCAGCCAGCGTGGTCTTGAGATTCAGGAGATACATGCGCAGGACCTTGGCGTCCTCCGCATCCTGCGTGATCTGGCGCTCCTTAGGAATCGACTCGATCGACGCGGTCGCCTCATCAATCGCCTTGATGTGATCGTTGAGTCCACGGTACATCTTCACGAGCCGCTCGTACCGGCCGAACGTGAAGTTCTTGAAGAACTTCCCCAGCTGCGTGTCGATGTTGTCGCTGTATGACAGGAGCCAGCCGATCGTTGATCCAACCTTGTCGATCTCCTTGGTCAGCTGGTCGATGGCCTCCTTGAAGCGTCCGATGATCTCCTTCTTGAGGTCCATCGCTTCGGCAGTCGTGATCTCGTCCTTGGCAACGAGCAGGACGAGCTGCGCCTCGAGCATGTCGTTGACTTTGTGGGCATCGTTCCGGAAGGTACGGGCGCTGTCGAGATTCCGGTTCTGGGCCTGAGTGATACCCTGCGCAATATGGGTGTAGCCGACCTCGACCCAGTACATGAAGGCCGGGAAGTCGATCTTGGGCTCCTTGGTCGGCGTCGTCCAGAGATTGGGATAGGCGATGAGGCCCGTGTCGCCGGCGCGAACGTCGTTGGGAAGATACGGCTCCACGAGAGCTGCTGCGGGAGCGGCCAGAATCTCCCAGTCGCTCTTCATGCCCTTGTCGGGAACAAGCAGGATCTTGCCGGCATCAGGGCCGTTGTAGGGCATGACGATGGCGTAGTACTGGTCATCCGGGAAAGGCTTCCAGTAGAGCGTGTTGGCGAGATAACCACCGCCCCTAGCAAGGATTGGATCCCGTCCGGTGAGATTGACCAGCATCCGACCCTCGATCCGGACCCCAGTCGAGGGACTCAGATTCTGCTCATTGGCGACGAGTACCCGCACGGCGTCCGGAAACGGCGTCATGGGAGCTGGAACACCCCCGCCTTCCGGCGATGGCGTGGCAGGACCGACCTGCCCCATGCCGTTCATCATCATCTTGAACATGCGGGCCATGATCTTCTCCTAGACCGCAACGACGCGCAGGACCGCCGGGTCAAGCTCCTTGCCACGAGCTGCCCTCGCGGAGAGTTGGGCAAGCGCGAAGACGAGGTCACGGCCCAGCTCGGCGGCCGTATCCTCAGTTATATCCTTTGCGACGATCTTTTTCCTGAACTTCTCGAGAGTCGACGCGCCGATCAGCCTCACCGCATCCGGCAGATTCCTTGCCGACAGAACGAGCGTGAGCTGCTCCAAGAGGCTCGTAAGATCGTTCTTGAGGCCATCCTGAAATGCCTCCGGCTGTTTGTCCCGAAGGATCGAAACGCCGAAGTCGATCACGACGACGCCGGCAGGAGTCAGGAGGATGTTCCTAGGTTCGAGATCGTTGTGGGCGACGCCATCCCTGTGGATGAGGGACATCATGAATGCGGTCGAGACGATGGCCCCAAGAAGACGCTCGGCTTCGAGCCCCTTCTTGGAGAGGAGATTGAGCATCGAGTCTCCCTCGACATCCTCCATCACGAAGTAGTCCGGACCGACCTCGACAAGCCTAGGGACGAACGGAAATTGCTGGAGCCTCGCGAGCACACGAATTTCATGGGCAAGGCTTTTCATGGCGACGAGGTTGGACATGACTCCGCGCGTGCCCGTGGCGAGTTTGACGATGACGGGCTTTCCACGCAGCTTCGCCGAGTAGGCGGTCCCGAAGCCGCCACGGCCGAGCTTCTTCAGGTTCTGGAAGCGGGACTTCCCGGCAGCGAAGAGCTTGGTCTCGATCTTAAAGAGCCCGGTGTCGGGCCGGAGACGCGGCATGGTCTGGCCGAGCATCACTCCCTCCTGAGGAAGATGGCCGCCAAAAGCGCCAGCGCGCCGCCTCCAAGAATGAGACCCGGGACCAGAAAACTCGATTCTTCCTGAGCTGGAGCCACAGGAAGCAATTTCGGGGGAACCGACGGGATAAAGAGTGGTCCCGTCTTCACCGGGGACTCGCCAGCCTCGCTGGCGCTGATGCCGAGGATCTTGGTGAGGAAGTTCTGGTATTCCTCCGTCCCCACTTCGCCGGTCGGAAGCGACGCAAGCCGCTTCTGGGCGAGCTTGGCCCGGTCGCTGGCGTAGGGATGCGACCGGAAGTAGGGATCAAGGCCCTTGGGCTTCTCCTTCTCAAGGCTGCCAAGGATGTTCATGACGTCGACCATGCCCTGCGGCGAGTAGCCTGTCTTCGCCGCCAGAGGCTGGCCGGTCTCGTCGGCCTCTGCCTCATGCTCGCGCGAATAGCCATTGGAGAGGATGCCGAAAACGAAGTCCTGCATTTCCTTGGCTTGGTCCTTCCCGATGACGTCCTTGGCCACGTACGAAACGAGACTGAGCAGCCCGATCGTGCCGAGATTCGTCTGCATCTGCTTGACCGAATGACGCTCGGTGACGTGGCTGACCTCATGCCCGATGACATTGGCAAGCTGGGCATTGCTCCGGAGTAGCCTGAGAAGCCCTATCGTGATATAGACAGAGCCGTTCGGCAGGGCGAAGGCATTCGGCCGCTGGTCCTTCACGATATCGAACTTGTAGCCGAACTTCGGCCGCGACGAGTTCGCCACGAGCTTCTGGCCCATGGTGTCGACATAGGTCGTCGCCGCCTTGTTCCCGAGCGCCCCGCCGGACTCCTTGACCGCCTCGGCCTCGGCTGAGTTGCCCAGATATTTGTCGAACTGCTCTGGAACGAGAACCTTGCCGAGATCACCGATGTTCTCGGTAATCTCGGGTGTCGAGGCTGCCCGACCAACCCAAGCAGTCTCGCCCGATGAGATTCCTTCCCAGAGGCGCATGCAGTCCTACGAAGTCGCGTCCATCACTCCCAGAATGGCCGTGATCCCGAGCCCCAGCGCGAGGACGCCGAAGCCCGCGTTCCTCATCGTCATGCCTTCCTTGAAGTTGACGAAGAGCGTCGAGGCGATCGCGCCGCCGGCGGACGCGAGCACGGGAGCCCACTTGGAAGCCGCCTTCCGCATGTCAGCCTGCCCCAGTCCGGACATCGGGTCGGTGATGATGAGCTTGTCGCCGAACATCGAGGCATCCTGACCGAGCCCGAACATCGAGTAGTCCGCGCCGAGCCCGAAGAGGCTCTCGGGCGCAACAGTCGTGCCTTCTGAACCGGGGAGCAGCGGGCCCATCCGCCCCACCCGGCCCAATCCGGCCATGGTCATGTTCTGGTTCTTGAACTCAGGCACCATCACAAATCACCTCCTAGTAGGAATCCCATGCTTCCGCATCTCGATGAGGCGCTCCTGACGTAGAGCGCGCTCGTAGGACTGATGCCGGCCGAGGACCCGCTTCTTCTTGCGGTCCCACAGGCACCAGACCTGCGCACGCGCCGGACGATCCGGCGAACGATCCTGCTCCCTGCACTTGACGATGATGCCGAGCTCCCCAAGATCCGTCGCCCTTTCGAAGCGCTTGCGACGCTCTTCACGCTCCCCGGGAAGCTCCATCCTGCCGATGGTCCTTTGCATGAGCTGCATGAACTGCCAGACGAGCCAGCCGCCGATCCCGATCGCGCCGATCATGAGCGCGTAATCGAGCGGGCCTCGTTCGACAGGGCTCTCTCCGAGGACGGATTCCTCCTCCTCGAAGCCGAGTCCCGAAAGTTCCAAAAGCTCTGGCATTTATCTTCCGTTGAGCGGAAGAGCGCCATTCACGCTTTTGGCCGCCAGCGCAATGGCTCTCGCCCGCTCCGCTTGAGGAGTCATGTCGAGCGCAAACTCGATCATGAGAATCCCCATGAGCCTCATAGCCATCCGCGCCTCGTCATGTGCGCGCTTTCTCAGGATCCTTGCTGATCCCTTGTCGCCGGACCGTTCCACATCCGCTGCCGCGCGCATCTGGCGCTCGGCCTTGGTGAGCACCGCGTTGATCCGTTCCACCCTATTCTTGAGGGCCCCGTCCGGTGCGGCGTTGCCCTCAAGCACCCTGATCGTCATTCGCCGTCTCCGCCATACCTCGTCGCGACCTGTGCGAGCAGCCAGAGGCCGCCGATGATGGCCCCTCCGGTGATGAGAAGCGTCATGAGCCCCGCAGGTCCCTTCTTGGCCTTTTGGAAGAAGGCAGCGAAGGTTGGGCTGTCCCAATCGGACTTTTTGGCGACCACAATCGACTGGACGGTCATCTCCTCCGGATTGAATGCATCGTCGGGCTCCGGCGGGACAGGCTTCACGATGTACTTCACTCCCATCGTGGGCGTCGTAAAAACGACACGGCCTTGCGCATCGGTCGCCTTCTCGGCAATGAGCTGCCGCTCGGCCGTGAAAAGCTGGACCTTGACATTCGGCACGCGCGCGGCCTCCGCGCCAATGATCACGACCGGAATATGTGGAGTCGCCTTCCAGTCCGGCTCCTGAGCAGGAGCGGCCTGACCGAACCCCGAGAAGCGTTCACCCACCAGCATGGTTGACTCCTATCGGCGGCGTCCACGACGAGCAATGGCGCGGAAACCCGGCTGTCCCATCCACCACCAGAGACCGGCAGCCGCTCCACCCGCGATCAGAAGACCAACGAACCAGTTCATGCCACCCTGAGGCATCGGCTTTCCTGCGGGAGTGAGCGGACCCGTCGGCGGAGGCTGAACGCCCGGCTGCTTGAGACCCAGCACGAACTGGTACAGGAGCGGCCCCTTCGGATCGCCTACAAACGTCACCGACGGCGGATCCACCGGCATGTTCGGATTGAGCGGGAAGACGACGGCCTTGTAGTTGTGCCCCTCGATGAGGGGAACCGAGTGCACAAGACCGTTGTTTCCCGACGTCCGGCTCATGATCTCCTTGCCGCCTTCGGTCTCGTCGAAGAGCTTGAGCACCTGAGCCGGAATGACATTCCCCACGGCGTCGACGAGCTTGAAGGTCGGGCCGAAGGGCGTCTGCCCCAGCCCGAACATTCCGCTGTCGTAATCGCCCAAGTACGTCGGCTTGGGTTCTTCCTGAATCCTCAGCAGCATCGTTTCCTCCAATTACTGTTTGGGTCTGAACAAGAACGAGATCAGGGCCGCGCCGGCGGCGAGCCCACCTGCCGTATAAAGGACCGGCTTCGCCAGCGTGTTCTGCATGGTCTCCATCGAGCCGATGCCGATGAGCCCGGCCGCGCCGATCATGAACGGCCACGGATTGCTGGGAATGAGGGCGCGGAGGAACTCCTCCATCGCCCCACGGGCCTCCTCGCCCACCTTCTTGCCGACATCAGGCCCGACCTGCCCGACCCCGTCGAATCCGGGCGGCGGATTCAGATTCAGGTTGAACGTCTCCCAGCGCGGCCAGAAAATGCGCTGCATGGCCTCCTTGATGACCGGATCCTCGGCGTCGGGGTCAGGTTGCGCGGGCGGATTGATCGTCGCGCCCGTGTAAGGAGCGACCTGCCATGGAGGGTTGGTGTTCCGGATCATGTGCTCGCGCAGGAGCCGGTATTCGGATGGGAAGGGCTTCGGCCAGATCGAGTACATGCTGTACTCATTCTGGACCGGTCCTGCCGGCCTGAGCTGGCCCAGCCCTTCTTGCTCAGAAACTCGAATCATAGAAGCTTTCCCAGTCTGATTGGCCTGTAGAAAACGTCCTTGAATCCTTCGAACGTCCTTTCCCGGGTCATCTCTTCCGCGATCCGCCTCTCCTTGTAGCGGTCATAAAGCCACTCGGCACGGGCACTGGCCCGTTCCGAGACGGCAATGCCGCTCGCACAGATTGCCATATCATACGTCGGAAGCTGCTTCCCAGTAAAGAAGTCCCAAAGGTCATAGGGATCATCGGCGGGAAAGAAGACAGGGCCTCCGGGCATGCCCGCCTGCTCGCAGCGCACCGCCTCCCACGGAATGGTCACGGGCGCGGCTCCGGGACCCCTGACGATCTCGGTGATGTCCGGACCAAACTCCTCCTCCTGTTCCCTCTTCGCCTCCCGGGCCTCCTGCTCCTGCTTCATCTGGACGGACGACTTAGGCATGATCGACATCGACCTCGGGCGATAGGGTCGGATGGCGGACAACCCAGAAATAGCCCGCTTGATCACGACTCCCTGCACGAGCTTGCGAACGCCCTGAACGACCTTGTCGGCCCGCTCCTTGATCTCTTCAGGTGCGCCGATGGCGGCGGAGGAAGCCTGAATAACAGCCGTGATCCCCCTCGAAACGGCCAGTCGCAGATCCTTCCGCTGGAAGGCGGAAAGCGCGATGCGAAACGTGTGTTCCGCCGTCACGATCGAATGCTTCCTGCCGAGTTCGTTCGCCACTAGGTTCCTCTACACGAGAGGAGTCAGAGGGCCTCAGGAGAGGCCGTCCGGTCCTCAGCGCAAAGCCTCCAGACTCGGATCCGCCGCCTTCCTCATCATCTTGACGGCGTAGCTCATGCGGGCGAGATCGCCCCTTGCCTTGGCATCCAGATACTCCCGCATCCAGTAATCGACGTCGATGGGCAAAGAATTCTTTTCCCGATGAATTCCCAGATTCCCTGCGAGCATAGAAGCGAGCCCGGACTGCCTCGTCAATTGGGTCTTCCCGATGATTGCTTGGGCCTGTTCAATGATGTCATCGACCTCACCCGAGGTGCCCGGATTGATGGCCCTAGCCTTCTCGGCCCATTGAACGGCATTCATGGCACGCTGCTCGGCCCAAGCGGCATATGGCATCCGTACGGGGAGTCCCGGCATCCGCTGCTCCGCCTCTTTCAGTTTCTTCAAAAACGCCCTTGCATCGCGCAGCTCCATATAGGCCTGAGCCAGTTCCGATGGGCGTGAGCCGTACGGCTCGGTCACGCCGAGTGCAGCCGCAACCGGATGCATGACCGACTCGTGCTCGAGGATCTTCTTCATCGCGACCATCTTCATGACCTTCTTGATGCCGTGGGTCGCCCTGTCAGCGACCACGCACATCTGGTTCATGAAGGATTCCGGCAGCTCGACGCCATGCGTCTTAGCCGTAAAAGTCACATTGCATGCGATGGCAGCGCTCTTGAAGAAACAGTTCATTGCCTCCGAAAGATCTCCCTCCAGAAGAGATTTCGTCCCCATTCGGAGAAGCTCGATGGCATGTGCGCCTTCGGAGACAAGGGCCTCGGGAGTGACGTCGCCGAGCGGGAGCGTCGCCCGGAAGCCCTTCCGGCTTCCCTTGACTCCGACCACTGTCCTACCCATCCCTTGCAGTTCCCTTTGTCTCAGGTCTATAATTCACACGTGCGGATCGCCAAGGTCAACGACAGGATCGAAGTCGCCAAGAAGCTCATTCTTGCCATCGCCGACGATGCGCAGAAAATCCTGACCATGGCCCAGATGGCGTTGCCGGTCGGCGAAGTCGTCGCCCGCCGCGTCGTAGACCGCGTGAATGAAATGCGCTCGATCTTCGGAGAACCGTCGAAAGAGGAGGGCAACAAGAATGGACCGAGTGCTTAGCTTCGTCGTCCGCATTCCCGAGAACGATCTCACCGACTTCGCGCTCAACGTCGGCTCGGAACTGGGCGATACGCCCAATACGGCGCAATTCGCCGCCGTCCTCAAGGAAGCGATCATCGCCGGCCTCGAGGAGTACCTCGGGGACGGAGAAGTGACCGTCGAAGTCAAGCCCATGAGCTAGACCTTCCTCTTTCCGCCCGCCTTCAGCGGATCGAATTCGGGGATCATGGATGACAGGCTGGGCAGCATAGCTGCGCCTGTCTTGGTCAGCGGCTTGAAGATCCCCGCGATGACGTTCAGGCTGTCAGCCACTTGAGTGAGCTTCTCCTCCAGCGTCTTCACATTGAAGGAACCGTTCATCGCCTCGGTGGCCGTGCGGACGCGGTGAGCGATCTCGACGATGTCGTCGGCCATCGCCTTAGTCTTCTGAAGGATGACGTCGAAGCTTTCAATCATCGGGCCGGCTTTGTCCATCACCTCCTTCGTCTTCGTGATGATTGGACCAGAAGCCTCCATGACCTCCTTAGCCTTCGTGATGATCGGCACGGACTCCAGCCTGATCGTCTCGAATGTCTTGGCGACCTTGTCGCTGTTCTGGGATCCGCGATAGCCCAGCGTCAGCGTGAAGAAAAGCAGGCGCACCGAAGACGTGAGCATCGGGAACGCGAACGCCACGCTCCCGAATAGGGTCAGGACATGGAACGTATCCGAGCTCGTCCACTTCTCGCCGTTGATCTTGACCGAAGCGTAGTAGCCGAACGCCACCATGACCGCCAAGACGATCCCGACCAAGAAGCTCCAGAACATGAAGCTCTTGGCTTTCTTGATGGGATCCTCGACAGAACCCGGCACGACGCCTTCCACTTCCGCGTCCTTGTTCATTTCTTGAGCAAGCTCCAGATCGTGGTATTCTTGAGGACCTGTCCTGCGGCGGCCATGAGGGCCAAGACGACGAGGCCGATTCCAAGCACGAGATGCAGCCCGCTCGGCTGCATCTGGATGCGGGACGTGCCGTCCATGAATCCGGCGTCGAAGCCCTGTTCGTAGGCTTCCTCGGTGTCGTCTTCGATCACGGAGAGACGTCCCTTCACCCCTTCGCGCAGCTTTTCGACTTCAACCTTGACGAGCTCGCGCTCGTGATCGATCTCTCCCTTGACCTTGTCAATCTGGGTTGCAAAGGTGGCGCGCTCCTCCTGAACGACCTCCTTGACGGCGGCGTCGATCTTCTCAAGGACGAGCGTACGATCTTCGAGCGGGACCCCGTAGTTCTTCAGGATCTCGTCGACCTCCACCTTGATGTTGTCCTTGAGCTGATAGGACATCCGTTCTCCTTACGTCGGCAGTCCACGTTCCTCGCGGGAGATGGTCCGAGCCGCCGCGCCCGCACCCGTGCCAGTGACCTCGGCCGTGGCGATGTCGGCGGCGTTCCTGACTTCGACGAACTCCTCGCGGCTGAGACGCATATTCTCAAGATCCTTGGCTGCCGCCGCCTTGATCCCGATGAGCTGGCCGAGGAACTGCGCCTGCACCATGCCCGCCGTCGGGAGCATCTTCACACCCGGCCACGTGGTCCGGATCGCGGCGATCAGATCGAGGTAGGCCTTCTTGTTCGAGGGCTTGAGGAGCCCCCAGATGACGAGGCCAGCCAATGCGAGCACCCCCAAGAGACCGAGGGTGTTCCGGGGGCTGTCGAAGAGGCCCGAGATTCCGCCCTGCTTCTTCTTGGTGGTCTTCTTGATCCTCGTCCGGCCCGTCGCCCGGGCGAACGCGCTCGGGCGGACCGTGAAGGGGATGTTCCTGCCGCCCGTGATGAGCCACGCACGACGACGGCCGCCACGACGGCGGATGCGGCGATGCGAGACTCCAAGGCCCATCAGTTCCGCGAAGTCCATGTTCATCTCCTGTCTACCAGAGTCCCATCATCCGGCCCATGACGATCCCATCGATGTCTCCGAGGCCGGCCAAAGCCGAGACCGCAGCTTCGCCGCGCAGCCTCTTGATGAGCGCCTCGGCCTGCTGGAGGACCTTCTTGTTCTTCTCGACCTTGGCCTTCTCGCGGGCCCAGATCGCCCAGTTCATGGCAAGGGCTCTTGCTCCCTTTGCGGCCAATCTCTCGGCGACATCCATCTGCCGTTCCGCCGGCATTTTCTGCATGTTCATCGGCTGATTGGGGATCTTGGTCTTGGCGGCCGCCTTCGACGCCGTAACGGCGTCCAGATACCGCCCGCGCCCGAACTCGCCCAAGAGGCCCGAGAGCTCCAGAAGACTCGGCATGTTTGACTCCTTGTTAAACGCCCGGCACGAGACCAGACGGGATCATCTGTCCCTGCTGCTTGGCCTTGATGATCTTCTCCACCGCCTTCTGTATGGCGGTCGCATCATTAGCTTCCTTGGCCTTCTTGTAGTCCTCGTAGGCCCGCTCCCACTCGATCCGGCGGCCCGGGCCCTTGAGCTTGCGGACGTCTTCGTCGCGCTTCTTGAATCCCGGGCGACCCGGACCCTCGCGGCGGGGCCGGAAGATCGAACGAGTCACTTCGAAGACACTCTTGAAGGCGGTTCCGATGAACGGGAAGATGACCTGCGGGGCCGCGATCACACCCAGAACGCCGAGGGCAAGACCGATCTGCCACCAGTCGAGGCCGGCCCCGGGAGCCGCTCCCGGAGGAGGTGGTGTAATCGTCATGCCCGGGCCGCCCGGAGTGCCCTGACGAGGGTCTGCATTGCTGTAGGACTTGCTCCAGATCGTCCACCAGAGAAGGGGATGAAGGGCAGCGGCTCCCCAGATGATCGGACCCACGGTACGCATCAGGATGCCGAGCGTCGCACCGACGCCAAGAAGACCCTTGGCGAACACCTGACCTTCCACCTTCTGCAGCTTCTCGAGTCCCTTCCAGTTGGCCATGATGTCGGGAAAGAAGATCCAGCCCGCGTACTTGATGAGACGATTAGTCGTCTTCGTACCAGTCACGAGCTTGACGAGGTCAGGCACGAGCGCATTTGCCTTCTCATAGGCGGCCTGAAGTGCAGTATCGGCGGTGATGCGCTTTCTGGCGAGGTCAGCGAGCGGGCCTTCGGTGGGCGTCTTCTCGGCAGCTTCGACCGCTTCCTTCAGGCCCTTTGTCGCGCCCGTCAATGCATCATACGCCTGCCTGAGAGCCGTGTACTTCTCGCGGCCGGGCACGCTTGCAAGAGCGCCGCCCTCGGCGATCTGCGCCGTCGCTTCATTGAGAGAGCGTTCGATTTCTTCGATCGCGCCGCCCTTCCCCTCGCGACCAGTGATCTTGGCATAGACACCCTGCGCATCGCCGATCTGTTCTCTCGGATCGCGGGCGTTGGGATTGGCAATGTCAGCCTGCGCCTGCCGGATGCTTGCCTCCGTCTCGGCAGGAAGCTCGCCTTTGACCGCCAGATCGATCGCGGCGATGAAGTCTTCCATCCGCTTGATGTCAGCCTTGCGGCGATCGATGAGAACCTGAACTCCCGCCTCACCTGCCTTCGCTCTTGCCTCAAGCGGACCGAGTTCGACGTTCTTCGTGTCGATGAGGGCCTTGAGATAATCGACCGTCTTGATGAGCTCGCCCTTCCAGCCGGTCCTGAAGTAGTCGACGTACATGACCTTGAGCATCAGGGCCTGCAGATTCTGCCCATAGCCGATCTCGGTCGAGAGCTCGTTCAGGCCCCGGACGAAGTTCTGGATTCCCGCCGTATTGGTGAAGAGATTCTCCTCGGCCGGCAGGTCGAGGAAGAACTTCATCCATCCCGACATCGTATTCTGCGCGCCGCCGCCCTGCTCGACCGGCACCGTGATGAGCCTAGAAAGAGCGTCAGCCCGCTCGTTGATCTTGTTGAGCGCATCGCGCGTCTGGATGACATGTCCCTGATCAAGGCTCTCATAATGCCGGGCCAGCGCGGGGTTGCCCTCCCTGTACGCCTTCGTGATCCCGTCCCTAAGGGCCGGCAGGTCCTTGGGCACATCGGCACCGGAGAGCTTGGCCAATTGGCTCCTGAAATGTTCCTCGATGCTCTTGGTCCAAGTGTTGACGAGCTCCTTGAAATCCTTCTGCAGGATCTCGAGAATCCGCTCACGCAGCGGGACGAGCTCGGGCTTGCCGGCGGCGATGACCTCACGGAAACGAGCAGATGCTTCCGTATCGATGAGATTGCGCGCCTTCTGCTCCAGAGCCGACTTCGGTCGGGGACCGCCGCCCACGATCATCAGAGTCGGGGTCGGTTCGGCCCCCAGTCCATCGAGACCGTTCACCGGCCCCGACTTCTGCAGATCCTTGACGGTATCAGCATTGGCCCGCACGAGCAGACCGAGCCAGTTCCTTGCCTCAGAAGATTCCTCGACCGTGGTGTTGAGCGGAGCGAGCGCCGCCGTCGCGAGCGGATAATAATCCGCAGCAGTCTTGATGTGGACCGAGACCGCGTCATCCGCCCACTGGCGAAGAGCCGCCAGATCGGCATTGGTGACGCCGGTCTTCTGCTTGATCTCCTCCGCCCTCGCGTCGATCGCCGCGCGCATGCTGGTAAACACGGGAACCGCGAGCCCGAAATCCTGATGGAGCGCCACCCAATTGGCGCGCTCGGTCGCCGTGCGCAGCTTGATGCGCATGAGGAGTGTGTTCCAGTAGGGGGCGCGCTCCATCATGGCCACATAGGCGTCGCCAGCGGCCTTGTAGGACGCATCGGTGCCCTTGTCCGAAATGGCGATCGTCGTGAGCTGGAGCAGTCCCGGCTTCTGGCTGCCGAGGACGAAGTCGATGATCTCCGTCGCCACCGTGCGGAAGAGCATCATCGACTTGGGGCCGATCCAGAACGTGTCCATGCCGGCGCTGGCCATGTCGAAAATCTCGTAGGCGAGCACGGCCGCCGAGACGTAGGCTGTCAGCGCCGCCGACCCCTTGGCCGTGCGGATGGTCTTGTCGGTGAGCTCGCTGGGGGCAAGGCCCTTCTCGTTCAGGCCATCGATCGCCATGTCGAGCGCCATCATCGACCATTCGATACCGACGCGCTTGGTGCTCTCGGCGCTGACCTTGCCATCCTCGAACTTCGGATTGAGGACGGTGAAGAGCGTCTCCATCTGCGACCAGACTTCAGGCTGGACGACCATGTAGTCGCGGCGGAACTCCTCAAGCGGGATTTCGGTCCACGAAGCCTCGGGACCGAATCCGCCCTTCTCGATCTTCATGAGCTTGATCGCGCCAAAGGACTTCGTGGGGCGGGCGCTCACGGCGTAGACGGGCATGGGATCGGTCTTGGGAAAGACGAACTGG
>Ga0247727_10003860_pt1 | contig 32674 bp, 23 predicted proteins | sample WisWelCaveWW1625_FD_202498 | JGI IMG/M metagenome (GOLD analysis project Ga0247727, IMG submission 202498) | Biofilm microbial communities from Wishing Well Cave, Virginia, United States - WW16-25 | ecosystem: Environmental > Aquatic > Deep subsurface > Groundwater > Cave microbial mat | place...
GCCGGTAGAAAGCGGCGGGCAGAAACGCCCGGCCTCCGGAAAAACTGGAGTGTCTGTTTCAAAACCCATCGCAGGAGCAATGGTGTGTCTTGTTTTGTTCTACATGGCGGCGACTTACAGACGAAATACTTTCTGGACAGAACCCTTAACGCTCTGGGTGGACGCGGCGCAGAATTCGCCAACAAAACTGCGCCCTCATTTAAATCTGGCTTACGCCTTGTATCAAGTAGGCGCATTGGACGCTTCCATAGCCGAGTACAAGATCGCAAGATCCATCAGCCCCGGCCTCCCGCGTGTGCACAGCGGACTTGGCTTTGCCTTGATGGAAAGAGGCGCTGAAGCGCCGGCAGAAGAGAGTTTTGACACGGCACTGAAGATCGATCCCCATTATGTGGATGCAAAGACGGGCCTGGGAATGCTGCGTTTCCGTCAGAAGCGCTATGAGGACGCTCAGACCTACTTCACTCAGGTCTATCCGCACAGGCGTGAATCCGCGGATCTCGTCTCACGAATGTGCGAAGCCTGGCTGCATCTCGCTCAACCGGACAAGGCCCTCGAAATCCTCTCTGACGCCGCAAAATGGGATCGTCGCTTTGCCGATGTCAAAAGCCTGATCCAACAAGGCAAACTCGAAGAAGCTCAACAAACCGTCATCCGCATCAGCAAGAACCCCGACGCCAAATAGCACTTCGGACCCCCAATTGGCCTGATTCTGTTACAGCTTTTGCTACAAATATGGTTGATTCTCTTACGTATTCATCAGTATTCAGAAGCTTAATTGCCCAGACAACACACACTGGAAATGAGTGTACTTGATATGTGTACTATAACAGCGTATATTATCTACATATGAGAACTACACTGGAACTTGATGATGATCTCGTTAAGACAGCCATCGACATGGGATGCGAAAAAACAATCCGTGCGACTGTTGAACTTGCACTTCGAGAGCTAATCAGTGCGCGTCGGCGAAAGCAATTGATCGCATTGATTAAGGATGGAGATTTTTCAATGACGCTGGAGGATCTCGAAGAAATGCGCAGCCTGCAAGATCAACATGTACCTGATTGATACTTCTATTTGGATTCCCGCTCTCTGGAAGAAAGGTCCGCAAATAATCAAGGATGAGGTCATACAATGGCTTTCGGAAGATCTCGTTTCAACAAACGGAATGGTAAAATTTGAGTTGATTTCCGGCTGTAAGACCGAGCAGGAGCTGAAGTACATAACCGAAGTATTAGGCGGTGTGAAATGTCTTCCAATCGAACAGAAACACTTCGAGAAGGCCGCGATGTGGAATAACAAACTGCTTCGACAGGGAATGACCGTTCCTGTTGGCGACGTTTTGATCGCAACCACAGCGATGCTGTTCAATCAAACGGTTGTCCACATAGATGCGCATTTCGAAATGATTGCCAAGGTTGTTCCCATCAAACTGATCAGCAGGATTGATGCTATGAAGGCCTGGAAAGCGGAATTAACTCCACCCGATTCTGAAAAATAAAGAGACACCAATGAAGTACTCAGCAGAACGTCGTCCGCTTGGAACTATCTGGATACCGGACAAGGCCCTCGAAATCCTCTCTGACGCCGCAAAATGGGATCGTCGCTTTGCCGATGTCAAAAGCCTGATCCAACAAGGCAAACTCGAAGAAGCTCAACAAACCGTCATCCGCATCAGCAAGAACCCTGACGCCAAATAGTAATTTTGGACCAATTGGCCTGATTCTATTACAAATTTTGTCATAACTATGGTTAATTCTGTGACAGATTCTGTAATAAATATGGTTGATTTTGTAATAATATGAGCTATAAAATGGTATATCGTAAAGGAGAAAGATGGCTAGTTTTGGCCGAAACATTCTGGTTACCCTGCGCAAGTGGAAAAATAGCCCGGATCGAAAGCCCTTGATTCTTCGTGGGGCAAGGCAGGTTGGCAAAACGACAGCTGTACAGATTTTTTCACGGGAATTCGACAATTACATTTATTTGAACCTGGAATTGAAGGGAGACCGTGAAATTTTCAATGAAGCAGTTCCGATTGAACAACTGATCCAGACGATTCTTTTGATAAAAAAGATCGATTTAAAAGCCGGTAGCATGCTGCTGTTTATTGATGAGATTCAGAATTCACCTGCGGCGGTGAAAATGCTTAGATACTTTTACGAGGAAGCCCCAGACTTTTTCATAATAGCAGCCGGGTCCTTGTTCGAATTGATGCTGGAAAAAAGCGAAATCACTTTCCCCGTTGGTCGCGTTCAATTTGCCTATATGTATCCCCTGAGCTTCGAAGAATTCCTTGAGGCAAATCGCCAGGATCAGCTTGTGGAAGCTTATAGAAAAACTCCAATCCCGGCATTTGCCTCGTCACAATTGTTCGAATCGTTTCATAGATACACGATGATGGGTGGAATGCCTGAAATCGTAAAACACTTTTCTGAGAACAAGGATGTCACATCTCTAAAATCCTTATTTGAGTCCTTACTGGCTTCGTATCTTAACGATGCTGCAAAATATGCTCGCAACGCGACTATGCGTCAGGTCTTGCGACACTGCATCGAAACCATTCCGTTCGAGGCAGGAAAACGTATCAAGTTCCAGGGCTTTGGAAAATCAAATTATAAATCGAGAGAAGTGGGAGAAGCGCTTCGCACAATCGAGAGAGCCATGCTCCTCTATTTGATCTATCCTACCTCCTCACATCAGCTTCCTTTAATACCTGACCACCGGAAGTCTCCCAAACTTCAGTTCCTGGATACCGGCTTGCTCAACTACCTGGCGGGGTTACAGCCATATTATTTTCAATATTCCGATCTCCATTCATTCTATCAAGGGCTCATGGCGGAACATATTGTCAGACAGGAATTGATGGCGCAGGATGCGGAAGTAAACAGAAAGTTGCTCTTCTGGGTTCGAGAAAAAGGACAGTCAAACGCGGAAATTGATATTTTACTGGCCTACAAGAATTATGCGATTCCTGTGGAAGTCAAATCGGGCAAATCCGGCGCTTTGCGGTCATTGCATCAATTTGTAAATGAATCGCCACACCCATTTGCGGTCCGGCTTTACGCGGGCAAATTTGAAATCGTCAAATCGAAAACACCTGAAGGCAAAACCTACAGGCTGCTCAACCTACCGTACTTTCTTGCCGGAAGGATTCAACACTATCTGGATTTACTGGTGGAATAGGAGATTCAACAATCTGTATTCATGGATCGGCAATGAAGCCGGTCACAGATGGCCGAGATTATTGTTCGGAAGTGTTGCGCCGTGCTTCTCAGTTTACTGGATCGGACCAAGGATAGGGCGTGCCCCTTACATCGTTCGAAATCAGCCAGTGAAATCCATCGAGTATGCGGCTAAAACCGTACTCCTTCATGTTTCTCCTGACTCTATCAAAATGGAAATCTTGACCTCGTACACCCGGATAGTCTGATTCAAATTTCTGCATAAGTCTTTCGACTTTCACGGCATTCTTTAACCTGGCCTGGGCTTTGATCGTATATAGAAGGAAATCACGTAAGAGCGGAACGGGGGCTGTTTTCTTGTATTGAACAAGAGCTGCGGTGCAGAAGTCATGACCGAATTCCAGAACTGGCTTCATCTCGTCCTCCTTCCTGTCCTTCGATACATTTCTTTGGCCGGATATTAAACCTGGGTGAACTTCTGTCTTGTCGCGACAGTAGGCGGCTGCAACGTACGGCGCATAGATCGAATCAGGATAGAGATCAAGGAATTCGCGTCTCAGCTCAAAGACTTTTTCAAACGGGTCATCAATCGATTTGGGGAGAATGCGATCTACACGCCGACCAATTACTGTTTCCCTACCCATGGCCAAACTGACTCCGCTTGGTTCATAACGGGCGATGGCCTCCGCATCTTTACCATAAGGCTCGATGACCGCAACCTCGACGGTATTCGATACGAACTTTTCTCGTCCCTGGAGCTCAAGTGCGAGCCAGATTTTGTAAACACCGGTCCTGAAAAAAGCGTGTTTTGTTTCACATCCCGGAAACTGAGGAAGCTCATCTTTCAAATTACCGTAGACTCTTAGACGGCACAGCTCCGACATGCGGTAATTTGCATAGATATATTCATCAATCGTTCTGGATTCTCCGGCTTGATATTCACCGGGGAGCCACAGGAAGCGATGCTCCTCATCCACATGAGTCCTTATTGGAAATTTTTGTCCGTTCCATTCGGCCCAGATACGGATGTAGTAGGAAACATATGCGGGCGTGTCTTCTAATGAGGTTAGCTTTAACGAATACCAGAACGGCTCATACATTACGATTGTAGATTTGAATGGCTTAATTTCAATCTGGACCTGCGGTTCCTTGACAGAAGCGTTAAGGATTCCCGCAACAAAAAGAACGAGAAAAAATGTGAAGTAAATCGATCTGCTCATAATTGTCTCCTATTTGCATCCGGGATAATCTATATTTCGAATTTTGAATATATGTTTATTCCAGAATACAGGATCGGGCGTTGTGGCCCCAAAATTGGCCATGAAACCGCCTGAGTCTTCATCCAATCCGAATTGATGTCCGATTTCATGCACGGAAACAAAGGAGCGCACGTAATCCTGATCCAGGTTGCCGAGTGAGGCTACTCGATCCCGAATCGTCTCATGAAAAATCAGCGTGCCTCCAGTTATTCCATTTCCATTAGTTGGACAAGTACCGCCAAATGAACTGCTTGCAGTGGTCGCAAATGGATATGCCACATTATCCGGGATCTTTCCGTTAAAGGAATTTTCGTCATCCAAATCGTTATCGAAATATCCTGTAGTTGTATCATCGCCATTGGATCGGATACTGTCTGTCACATCATGGACCTGCTGAAGATAAAGAGCCCAATGGTTCACACTCGTTATCGATCCGAGTCCTTTATCCAGTTGACTCCTGACCTCGTTGCGATCCGTTACACTAATATCGTAATTCCAGTCCACATCTGTTGTGCTCAAAGAACTATCTTCAAGAACATTCACATAAGCAGGCATGAACGCATCATTCAGAAGGGATATGTCGGGAAGCGGGATACTTGAGATGCAAGGATCTTCTTCTTGCCAGGTTTCAATTGCGGGAACTTTTAAGCTGTCGCGTTCAACATATGCTGTTTTAAAGACCGTAATCATATCTGTGGTTGCGACAAAACCGTCGTAAAAGGGAAAATCATCATAAGCAGTCCCGAACCTTCGTCCAATCCTGGCAGTGATTATGAAATTATTACCCGGCTGGTTTTCCAGGTTAATCTTTACCGTTGATCTCCCACCAATAATGGTTGTCTGACATCGGTCAATAACGTCGTTTCTTTCAAGCGTGCTTATCTGTTCACACCGTTCGCCTGTAAATTGGCCCCTATTGTCGATGGGAGTTGCACCAAATTCATCTATCACGGAATCATCAGATGGATCATCAGGATCGGAGATTTCCCATGTCACCCATGCGTATTCATCACCATCCGGAATGAGAGTGGGTGGGTCTAGAATAGCCGTGAGCACAACGTACGAGGCGTCAGCATCAACCTTTCTGTTGTAGCCGGGATCAATTCTAACGGAGGGCCTCCTGGGACTGACTACGCTTGTGCTTTCAGCCGCAACCACGATCTCAGGTTCATCTTCAGAAACATCCAACGTGTTCGGTTGCGATAATGATGCTGCGATGTCATAGGCTGGATAACCGGAAACGCTCAGGTTGATCATAGTCAGCTTACCCGCTGAAGGCCGAGCGGCGAACAATAAGACGTTGCCATTGTGTTGGGCCAAAGCCAATCCACCAAGCGACGAAGTATCGGCGGAGAACGATTTTACGGCATAGATCTGTCCTGTGGACGTATTGACGGTCTTGATATCCTTACCGCTTGTAAAGTAAGCATATTTATCAACGGCGCCCGTTTCCGGATACAAAAGAAGTCCGGAAGGATTATTCATAGATATGCCTGAGGCAATACTACTTACCGCGCGAGTCGCCGGGTCGATTCGCTTGAGCTTACTGTTAAAGCTGTCACCGACATAAAGCGTGTTATCCGCGAGACGTCCGATTCCGTTAATAGACGCTTTTGATTCACCGGCAAGTTTTGTCTCCGCGTATGTGATGGCAGCACCGGAAATCGGGTCATACTGTTGAACAACGGCGCTTGTAGCAGAGTCGGAGTTTCCGAAGTACATTCGTCCGTTCAACGGATCAAAAGGCAGTCCCGCGGGATTTAACGGAGTTACCGTGTTGAATGCGGCGCTGTCCAATAGCACTCGCAGTAGACCATTACCGTAGGGATTCTTTTGAGATTTCTTTGTAAGAATGAATGCATCATTGTATCCCACACTTTCATTCACCGTAACTGAGTTCGCGCCCGGAATTCCCTGAAAAAGCAGAAGTTTCAATTGCGCAGCGTTACTGACTCGCTCTGTTCCGGGACCCTGGTTAATTCGTACAAAAACCTCTCCACCTAATGCTCCAGGCGGCACAATAAATTTCAGCGAATTAGGTGTGACCAAAGTAACCGACGCCTCTATTTCATGGAATTGATCCTGGTTACCATTTCTGAGAATTACACGACAATTGTTACTAAAACCTCTTCCAAGGAGAGTCACCTCCTGGCCACGTATGGCGCCGGATGTTGGTGAGATGGAATCAATCTGTGGCGGTTTAAGAACGAAAGGTAGATTTTTTAGAGTTCCTGATCCTGAAGTATCTCGGATTGTAGCGTAGAAAAAGTGCTGTCCGTCGGTCAGTAAAGGGGATGGTGTCCAGGTCCACGTTGTCTTGGCAAAACGAGTTGTTACATCGGCGCCATCAAGATAAATACGCAGGCTTGAGGCATTCACATCGCCATCAGGATCGCTGAACTGCACACTAAATGTAGGTTCAGCCGCCGATACAAGATGCGCCGTTTGCATCCATTTTCACGACGAAACCCCCGAGAAAGCCTGCTGCATTATTCATTTCCCCCACGGCTATATATCCACCATCAACTGTCTGCCTGGCCTCGTAGAGGTGTTCGCCAGTACTGTACCCGAAGGTCTTCTTCCATTGAACGCTGCCGGTACTGGAGAGTTTCAAGACCAGGTAATCGGAAAACCCGTTGGGAACAGTATCCGCGCCAACTATGTAACCACCGTCAACTGTCTGCTCAATGGTTCTTGCCCCTTCGCCATTCTTGCCGCCATAAGATTTCTGCCACTGTATATTGCCGTTCGAATCGAGCTTGAATATCCAGACATCAGAATTTATTGATCCAGCCACGATTGCGCCCCCATCGGAAGTCCTCCGGATGAATTCTGCCCGGTTGCCAAATGTTTTTTGCCATAGGATAGTCCCTTCAGAATCCAGCTTCATTATCCATGCGCCGGCGGGGTTAATATTCCCTGCTACGTAAAATCCTCCGTTATCTGTTGTATCAATGGAGACTGCGGTCAGCGCCCCTGAAACATAGTAGCTCTTGTGCCATTGTACGTTTAAATTTTCATCTACTTTAAGTATTTTGAATGGCTCCGCGGTCCAACTCGAATCACCGGCTGCGGCATATCCTCCATCGGCAGTCTGTACCACATCATTAAAGTTATCTGGATTTATCGTAATGGGATTCGGGTAGGATTTCTGTATAGTGATAGAACCGAAGGAGTCCAACTTCACCAATCTTTCGCTGCGAGCAGAAATATAGCCGCCATCACTTGTTTCCCGGACTAAAGAAAAGACCATTCTTTCGGTTGGAGATAACTGATAAGACTTGGCCCAAACCGGACTACCTGATGAATCGATCTTTAGAAGGCGTTCTGCAGCGATAAGGTAACCGCCATCCTGTGATAATGCAAAGCTACGGGCAAAGGCGTTGTTATACGTATACGCCCATGTTTGCGCATCCGCCTTTGTTGCCCAGGTCACCGAAAACAAGAAAAAGGCAAACGATAAGAATATCCTGTGTAATGATTGCATTAATTAAATTCCCCCTCAGAAGTTTTAAATTGTAATCTAATGATTTTTCAGAATTGCGCGGGATTATACAGAGTGTTCATGAAGTTGTCAATAGGCAGATTGGATTTTTTTGCTTATGGCGCAAAGTAAGCAGTCTGACGCAACCACGGGTTTTGCGGGAGATTTGTCCAGACGCAGAAAAGGCGGAGCGCCATGAGCGCTCCGCCTTTCATAAAAGAGTACGCTACTGGACTTCTTCCCAGCCGACGAGGCGGACGGAGCGGTTGCCCCAGGGATCGGGCGGGTTATTACAATCGTAGTGGATTTCCACAGATCCCCCGGCTTCGCTGTCGTCAGCCTGAACACTGGCGCAGAGAGCGGCATCCTCAGCGATGATGAATCCGTCAATCGTCACGTTGCCGGTGAAATCGATTTCTTCGTGGGCGAGAATCATGCCTTCGTAGCCGGCCGGATTAGGGGGAGCCGCGTTGCAATCGACAGCCGGATTCTCAATGTTGTCGGGACACTGGCCCTGATTGCCGTGACCGGCGCCACCGGTTCCCGACAGTTCGATGTCCCTTCCCGCAATAAAAGTTACCGGGAACGGGGAAGTGGAATCCGAATAGTCGGTGCTGGGAGGTCCGTAAATCGGGTTTCCGGACTGATCGATCGATTCGGTACTGATCATCGCAATTCGCCACCGCTCAGCAAGATCTGTAACAAGATTGTCGGTATTCTGGGCCGGAATCGAGTCTACGTATTTAAAGTCGGGATTACCTGTGCCGCTCATGGTGATGTTGGCATTGAAGAAGACGATGGAGCCCCATACGGGCGCAGCCACGCCTTCCTGCTGAATGTCGATATCGATAATACCTTTACCGTTATCCATCACGTTCTGGTACTTGAAATCGACTATAGTATCCGAACCCTGGCCATTTGGAAGCAACGGCACGTTTGCATAAAAAGACGGCGAGGGGACCGAGTAATCAGCGGGCGACAACGTACTATCGAGATTCCAAAGAATATTGGTAACACCCTCATGGATGAACTGACAGTTTGTGTGGCTAAAATCATTCTCCAATTTGCCGAGATTGTAGGTGCCGGTCAAAGTATCATCTGCAGAGCAAGCGCTAATATTGTACTGCCCCGGACCGCCGTTTCTTTTTTGGAATCCATAAAACTCATTAACGCCGGAATTAGTTACGCCCACACCGGTCCAGACCGGCCTGTTGCCCGCAGTGGTAGTTCCATCCCAGTAAACATCTCCGTCAGCCGGAAACGGATCGGCGTCCAAAACGTAATCTGTTCCCCCGATGTTGACGGTTCCAGCAACCACGCGTCCGCAATTATCAAGCGTAAGGTCATTATTGAGATCCGTTAGATCGTCAATCAGGCGCCATGCCCACCAGCTTTTTGTACTATCCCAGTAGGCTTTAAAGACCAGGATTTGAGCCGATCCGGCCACTTGTTTCAACACGATCGCGAAATACTTTGTAGCTCCAGGATCTTTCGTCCAGTCCCAGTTTGGAACATTCGGACCAGGACATTCAATTGGATCAAACGTAGTATCTTCATCAGCCTTAAAGAAGACATCGGGATGGGGAATCCATCTTTCATGATAAGGGTTAATCACGGGGATAAACACTTCGCTCGTGATTCCGCCGCCGCCCCGGACTGTAGTGGGATCAGTCGGGTTAAATGTAAGGCCTTGAGATGCGGTTGCTTCGGCGCAAACGACAATGTCTCCTCCAACGACCAGGGTTTCGTTGGCGTGGACGCCGCCGCATTCGCCGCAAACTTCCAGTGATCCGCTAATATCCAGGTCACCATCAGTACGTATCGCCGTGTGTCCGGCGGGAGCAAATCGCGCCACCAGGCGGCGTCTGGCAACTCCACGGGGGGCGTGGTTTTCTGTGATCCGGTTTCCAGAGCCGTCGACAAAAACGGGATAATCGACCATGATGTTTGCTCTCATCCGCCAGTCGTCATCGTCATTATCCGGTGGAATCGTAGTGTTTGTGTCATAATTATCAATCCATTTCACATGAACTTCGGCGCGGGGACCGTCCCAGTCTCCATCCGCATCCGAATCCGATCCCATGCGGAAGAACATCCATTGTTCGCTTGACTGACTGTTGGTGGCGGCGCCATCCCAATCTGCGATATGTAAAATTGCAGTATCTTGCTCGTTCGAGGCGTCCAGATCATCCGGGTCTGTTAAGGATGTATCAAGAGTGCGAACAGGACCAAGCGAGGCCGGCCATGACCAGCTTAGATCAGGCATGTTGTCATCCGCCGTTCCATCGGTAGCGTCTGGACCGAACAACAGCTCATCGAGGTCCGTCTTTGGCGGGTCCGGCAACGACGCATAATCAATCACTATGTTATTGAGCCAGTCCATTACGGATTCTCCATAGCCAAGGGCCATGATCGCATCCTGTTCATTCACAGCGATCACGAATTCCGTTTGACTCTGAAGCATTAACGAAAGTCCCAGAAGGACCAGCACCATCATGACAAGTAACGTAACAATGAGCGCAGCGCCTTCCTGCTTTCCTGAAACTTTCCTGAAAATTTTGCCGAACCATTCAACTATTCGATTCATATGACAGCTCCCTTGAAAAGTGCTGAATAATGAGTGCCGCGTGCCGGGGTATTGCGTGGCTGAGTGAGCATAGATATTTCTCCTGATCTCATTAATAACGCTGATCTCTCAAGACCACTTCAGTTCCCAGGTTAAAATCTTGAAACTGGCCCGGGCGTGTCGAACTCTTGTCCCTGACAACCATCGTGATGCGGATTCTCTGTGCGACTACATTGCTTGCGCTTGCGCTACCATCGAGCTCAAAATATTCGAACTGAAGATTCACAATATTGGTGGCAACTTCCTCATAGCCAACAGTTGGCGTCGTAATCGGCGTGTTGCCGAATTGTTCCGCCCTTTCGAGTGTGCAGAACGGATAGTCGGTAACAGTGGTCGCATCACAAATACCGTCGCCGTCAGCGTCCCCATCCAGACGGTACCAAACGTGTTCCGGAGTGGTGGCTTCGCATTCAGAGGCGGTACAAGCAACCGTAGCCGATATGGTGATTGTGTCGGCAGCCCCATTGTATGCAGTGCAATTAACCGGTTGCCAACGACGACGCTCATCTGCAATGACAATTGCTATCGGCAAACTCGCCCCATCCCGGGAGCACAAACGGTCGGCATCATGAACCGACACAGGGTTCGCACTCGCTGATGTGCGAAGCATTGAGTTTCTCGCGTCCATATCGCCCCGGAAACCGATGTCACTGGTATTGGCTTGAAAAAGAAACGGCGTCCACACAGATGTTCCAGCGGTGATCTGACCTCCATAAGGAACACCGGACCCGATCATCCTGAAGTCCCGTTCCATTTGTTCTATCGCAATTCGCCCCATGTCCTGAATATTGGCGCGCTTTTCTGCGGCTTGATAAAACCAGAGACCCTGATCAAAAAAGGTATAAACCCCGAGCATTACGATTACGAAAATTACGATGGATACCAGCATTTCAATCAGAGTAAAACCCTTTCCCTTCATGAACACCTCTTACCTGTTGAGATAAGTTACAAACGTGACCGTACGTTGTTCCTTCGGACCATAGTAGCGGTCTAAAGTTATTGGCGTTCCATCACTTTCATACATATTGTAGCCGACATTCAGCTCAACTTTTGATACATCCGGGCGCGGGTCATCAAAGGTAATCACCCAGTCCACCGAATAGCTTCCCGAATAAACCTGAGCTCCGGATGCATCGACATAGCTAATAAACGCGGGCCAGGTTTCGGCACACGTGACGGCGCCGTAAATGCCGCTCCAACCGGTCCCGGAGCATCCCGTTGAAGGGTGTGTCCCTTCCTGCAGGTCAAGAAAGGACGAAGGCAACCCGCGCAACTGATCCAGGGTCTGCTGACCTATGTGGTTCATGGCCGAGATCCGGCCGGCAGCTGTGATCAATCTGTAGTCGTTGGGTAACAATGCCATGATTCCAATGATTGACACGGACAGAATCACCATGGCAACCAGGATTTCAATCAGTGTAAAACCTTTTTCTTGAGTCATCATCATACCTTCTCCACGCTTATCGCACCGGTTAAGCTGATATTTATCTGAAAATTCAGATCGTTAGGGCCCTCGATCAAAATAACAGTACTGGTTGGGGAGAGAATGGCGCCGCCCCTTGAATCGAATGTGATCGTGTCCGTGCTTGTTGAATCGATCTTGATACCATCCGGAAAGTCAGTGTCCATCTCCTCGTAAGTTGAATAACTTCCACTTCCGGAAGTATCACGTTCAACATAGTAAGTATTGGGACTTACTGCGCCTTCATCTTGAAAAGTGAATCTGTACTTCACTTTTTGCTTAACGGCCGCGTTTCGCGCGAATCGAAGGTTTGTCGCCATCAGGGTTGCAGCCGTCTGCGTGCGATACGCTTGCAACATCCGGTAGAAGAAGGGCATAACAATCAACAGGATCATTGCCATGATGCCCAACACCACCAATGCCTCAATCAGGCTGTACCCGTTGCGCTTTCTATCTATGGCTTTCACTTTAAACTCCTCTTCCCTCATCATCAGGGTGTGCAAATATCATACCTTATGCACTGGTGTGATGTAAACGATTGTGTAATAAAGGCTTTTTAGCAATCACTGCCGGACCTGATTGAGCTACACTCGTTTCCGTTATGGTACTTTTTGTAACATTTCGATAAAATCGATTTGGGGGCGGGCATCTCTGCTTGCCGCTACTGGTATCAGGATTTTTTGACACGCGTTCGGAGGAACGTCCTTCAGTCAGCATCAAGTATGATAAAATGATCGCTGTCAAAATACTGGAGAAAAATCAATCGTATGAGACTTCGGGCCCTGGTACTATTGCTGTTCGCATTAATCTATTCATTGTCACTGCACAGCGAGGAGAAACTCTCGACAGAGGAGCTCATCAACAATCTGAAGGACGATGAGGCCAAAGTTCGGATCAAGGCGGCAAAAGAGCTGGGTGATCGGGGCGAGAAACTGGGTCTGGAAGCGTTGCTGGAAGCGACTCGTGATAAGGACGCGGAAGTTCAGATGGCCGTTGTGGAAGCCCTGGGTAAAATCAGCCACTCGCGGCAGGTTTCCTATCTGAGTCAGGCTGCGAAAAACACCAAAGGGGACGCTCAAAAGGAAGCATTGCGCCTTCTAACACGGATGTACATTCCTTCTCGTGATCATGGAGCGCTTGGGAAATTATGGAATTCGCTTCAAGCTTTATTTGATCCGCCGGAATTGGTGATTGTCGAGCCATGGATTCGTGTAGACCCGGAAGCGATTGACGCGATCACCTTTGTGCTGGATCAAAAGGAATCGGAGAACCGGATTGAAGCTGCTGCTATTCTGGGAATCCTGCGCGCGCAACCGGCGGCACCGAGGCTTGTCTTTTATCTGAAATCCCCTAATAAGGAGATGGTCCAAACCAGCATCCGGAGTCTTGGCTACATTGGCGATGCCGGAGCTGCTCCGGATCTGGTGCCGTTGCTCAAACATCCCGAAGATGATGTTGTCATCGACGCAATACGGGTCCTCGGACAACTCCGTTATAAAGAGGCGCTTCCTGAGCTGTTTCGTATGCTGGAAGCTTCGGATGAAGATTCCGATCGGCGTCCGGTTTTGCAGGCGATCAGCCGCATTGCCGATCCCGCGTACGAACCGACAATGCTGAAATTTCTTGATTCGGATGATAAACTTTTACGCCTTTATGCAATTGAAGGAATCGGCCGAATGAACCTGCAGAAACACACTCAGACTCTTCAGTTGCGCTTCCAGCGTGAAAAAAGCCGGGCCCTCAAACTGGGACTCTGTTTCAGTCTTTACTCTCTGGGAGAATCTGCGTACATAGATACTCTTGTTTTGAATCTGAAAGATGAAGAATACAGAAATCAGGCGCAAAGTTATCTTGTTGAGCTGGGACCACGCGCAGTGCCTGGAGTTGCTGCTTATCTGAAAGCCTCTGATGATGATTTTCGTGTAACTTTGCTGGATCTGCTTGGTAACATGCATGAGCCTTCTGCGATTCCGTTTATCGAACCCTACTTGAAGGATGAGGACCTGGATACGGCAGAAGCGGCCACACACGCAATACGAAAGCTTCGCAGAATACAGGAGCTCAAGCGCGCGGGCTAGCGCGCTGATCACTATGGCATACAGGGATTTACGGCATTTCATCGATGTCCTCGATAAAATGGGCGAGATCAAACACATCCATGCTTCTGTAGATGTCGAGCTCGAAATATCCGAAATCACCGACCGCGTGAGCAAACAGAACGGTCCGGCTTTGCTCTTCCACAATCCGAAAGGATATGACGTTCCCGTTTTGATCAACGCGTTCGGAAGCCGGGAACGGATGATGAAAGCCCTGGATCTGGATTCCTACGAAAGCTTTTTTGAAAAGTATTTTGAGCTGCTGGATAAGCCGTCGAATATCATGGACAAGCTGAAGTTGATTCCGCGGTTAACAGAGATCGCGCAAATGATGCCGAAAACCGTCAAGACCGGCCCCTGCAAAGAAGTTATTTTGAAAGACAATCCTTCGTTGAATTTTTTGCCGGTCATGAAATGCTGGCCGGCGGACGGCGGTCGATACATAACCTTGCCGCTCGTTTTTACAGTGGACCAAAAAACCGGAAATCACAATTGTGGCTGCTATCGTTTGCAGGTTTTGGATGAAAAAACTCTGTTGATGCACTGGCAGAGGCACAAACATGGCGCAGCGCATCACGAGCAATACGCAGCCGAAAAGAAAAGAATGGAAGTGGCCATTGCGATCGGATGCGATCCCGCGCTCACGTTTTCGGCCATAGCTCCGCTTCCCGATAACGTGTATGAAATGCTTTTTGCAGGTTTGCTTCGCGAAAAAGCCGTTGAAATGGTTGCCTGTGAAACTGTGGATCTGGAGGTCCCTGCAAACGCGGAGATTGTGCTGGAGGGCTACGTAGATCCTTCTGAAGAGTTAAGGGTGGAAGGACCTTTTGGCGATCATACAGGATATTATTCGCTCGAAGATTTGTATCCCGCTTTCCATTTGACTTGCATTACGCACAGAAAGAATCCGGTTTATCAATCCATCATTGTCGGTCCCCCGCCGCAGGAAGATGATTACATGGGCCAGGCCGTGGAACGGTTGTTCCTTCCAGTGATTCGCAAACAATTCCCGGAAATAGTCGACATGCACATGCCGTTTGAAGGAATATTTCATAACTTAATGCTGGTGAGCATGAAAAAAAGATATCCGGGACATGCGCGTAAAATCATGCACGGCATCTGGGGACTGGGTCAGGCCATGTTTACCAAAGTCATCGTTGTAGTCGATGACGATGTGAATGTACAGAATGTGCAGGAAGTAGCGTGGAAAGCTTTGAATCATATAGATCCCGAACGCGATATAGAATTTGTGATGGGGCCTGTGGATGTGCTGGATCATTCATCCAGGTTGCCCGGGTACGGCTCACACATGGGAGTAGATGCAACTCGCAAGTGGAAAGACGAAGGATTTACGCGCCCGTGGCCGGATGAAATTGTCATGAGTCCGGAGATCAAGAATCTGGTCACGAATCGCTGGAAGGAATACGGACTTTAGCGATTTCAGATTTCAGATTGCAGATTTATTCTGTAGCCCCGGCATCAATACAACAAATCGATCAGGTTTGAGCGAAAATCTTCTCTCATTCCACGATTCCTCAATTTGAATCTGAAATCTGCAATCTACAATCTGCAATCTACAAAAGTGTTTATAATGTCTTACTACGGTCTTTCGCGGCCGAGGTATTTGGCGTAACTTGATGATTCAATCTGAAATCTGAAATCAACAAATGACCGACTATATAAAGGAAGCAAGAAAAGCCAAACGGCAGGGGGATTACTCCAAGGCAGGCGATTTCTTCTACCTTGCCGGAGAAGAAAAAAATGCAATGGAGATGTATTTACAGGGCGGTCATTTTGCGCTGGCCGCGCGGATGCTGGAAAAAAGCGGTGACTGGAAAGAAGCCGCCCGTTATTACGTGCAGGCCGGCAAAATCGGGGATGCAGCGGAAATCTATTGCACCCGCCTGAAGGATTATCGCACCGCATCCGCCATGTTTGAAAAGAATGGAGACATCCTCCGCGCTTCCGAAATGGCGGAAAAAGCAGGTGATCCGGTTCGTGCCGCATTTCTCGCTGAACGCGCGGACCTTCTCGATCGTGCGGCCCACCTGTACGTTCAAGCGCAACGATACGAACGGGCCGCCGAAGTTTATTTTCGCCGGTTTAAACAGCTTTACGCTGAAAAAGAGGAAAAAGGATTCCTGCAAAGCCATCGCACGAGAATGATGAAAATGGGCCAGGCCGCCGGGACCCTTTTTCTGCGATTTAAGAAATACGACCGCGCCGGTGAAGTTTTTGAAATGATTGAAAACTATACGAAAGCAGCAGAATGTTATTCTCTTGCCAACCAGTGGGAAAGGGCTGCTGACCTCTATTACCGTATTCACGATTACGAATCTGCGTATCAGCTTTTAGCAAGGCTGGGGGACCAGTGTAAGAATCAGGAGCTTCTGGCAGACATTTCTTTTCAGCAGAAGAAGTATGTTGAAGCCGGGGAAATTTATCTGAAGCTGGGTCGCTCATTACGCGCCGCGGAATCCTTTGAAAAAGCGCAGGACCACGAACGCGCCGCTACTTTGTATGAAGAACTGGAGGATTTTCCAAAAGCTGCCGAGCTGTATCTGAAACTGGGTGATGTCATAAAATCGGCCGGGCTGTATGAAAAGTCCAAGAATTTTGAATATGCGGCAAATCTGTATGAAGATGCGGGACAGATTGAAAAAGCGATTCAGTGCCTGATCCGTTCGGGTCACAGTATTCGTGCCGCAAAGCTTCTTGTAGAAAAAAACGAAACGCAACTGGCGATTTCGATTCTGCAGCAGACGCATACGGAACACGACGATTATTTTGATGCCTGCGTCCTGCTTGGCCGGCTTTTCACCCAGATCGAAATGTATGCCGTTGCGCAGCAAAAATTTCAGGAAGCACTGAAGGACCAGCCGCTGTCCAAAAGCAATATCGATATCTATTATGGCCTGGCTCTGGCCTATGAAAAATCAGCCCAGTATTCACGCGCCCGGGAGATTTACGAGAAGATCATTTCTGTGGATCTGGATTTTCAGGATGCCCTGAAACGCCTGCAGCGTCTTAAATCTGCGAATATGCTGGACGGCGTTCAGCCGACGGATTCGGGAGCAACCGCTTTAAAGCGCGTTCTTGCCGGCCGCTATGAGCTGCTGGAGAAGCTCGGCAAAGATCCTTTCGGAATCCTTTACAAAGCTGAAGATTCTGTTCTTGGCCGGCCGGTCCTGATTCGACGGTTTCCTGAACAGGACAAAAACATCACCCGCAACATCCTGGAACAAACACGCATTGTTTCGGGACTCATCCACACAAATATTCTGACGATTTACGACAGCGGCAAGGACGAGGACCATTATTTCGTGTGCATGGAGTACGTCGAAGGTCCCACTCTCCGCCAACATCTGTCGCGAGGTCCTATCGATTCCTCGGACGTATGTGAGATCCTTTCCCAGATCTCACTGGGCCTTGCTTTTGCGCACAAAAAAAACATCGTGCATAAAAATTTATGTCCTGAAAATATTTACGTTTGCACCGGCGGCCAGATCAAGATTGCCAACTTCGGAATTGACGCCAAGTGGGAAAAAGGAAGTACGCTGGTTTCCAGACAGTACTCGAGTCCGGAGCAGATACTCGGGCAAAAAGTGGACGGACGCACGGACCTCTACTCGCTGGGAATTATTCTGTACGAAATGCTGTACGGGAAAGCTCCGTTCAGCGGTCAGGATGTGGAGTTGCAACATCTGAAACAGGTCCCGGCATTCCCCGACACCGGCACGCTGCCGGTTCCCGTTTTCCTGTTGCGGATTATGCAAAGATGCCTGCACAAAGATCCAAAACGGCGTTATGCGTCGGGAGAGCACATACTCGAAGAGCTCGAAGTTGCCGACATTGTCCCGGGTATGGTGCTGAATCAGCGCTATGAAATTATTAAGGAGATCGGCGTGGGCGGCATGGGTCACGTATACAAAGCCCGGGACCGTGATCTTGATGAAATGGTGGCGCTCAAAGTGTTGCGCGCCGAAATCAGCACCGATCCGGTCATTCAGAAACGCTTTCTTCGCGAAATCAAAGTGACGCGCATGATTGCTCATCCGTATGTAGTCAAAGTTTTTGATACGGGCAAATATAAAGGGAATCGTTATATTTCAATGGAGTTCATCGAAGGAATCAGTCTGGATGAATGGTTAAGGCAAAAACCGGACCCACGCGCCCAGTTTGCCGTTCTGGTTAAGATTCTGCAAGGCGTCCAGGCCGCGCATGCTCAGGGAATCATTCACCGCGATCTGAAACCGCAAAACGTTTTGATGGATAAATCCGTCAACCCGCATGTTCTGGATTTTGGAATTGCACGGTCCATGGACAACGTCGATGCTACGAGCGGACAGATTATGGGATCGCCGAAATACATGTCTCCCGAACAGATCCAGGGAAAGGACCTGGATCCGCGTTCCGATGTGTACGCAATCGGCGCACTCATGTACTATATGTTTACAGGTGAAGAGCCGTTCACAGGTGAGGATCCGCGCACCATCGTTCTGAAACACCTGACACAGCCTGTGCAGCCACCCAGGAAAATTAATCCGGAAATTCCCGAATGGCTCGAACGCGTAATTTTGAAAATGCTCGAAAAAGACTGCCATCGTAGGCATTCATCACTTAAAGAAGTGATGGATGACCTGAAAAAAGGATACGAATCTCAAAAGATCTCAGGAGTACAATCATGAAAATGTTTTTGGTGTTTGCCGCGGCGCTCTGTTGCGCTTCACTTTGTTTTGCAGACATAACGATCGTGCAAAAAGTTGAATCCGGCTCCATCATGGGACAACCTGCTCAAAACACGGTCCAGACCATGAAAATAAAAGGCAGTAAAGCCCGCATCGATCAACAAAACCAGCCGCAGTATCAGATTCTCGATCTGGCCGCAAAGAAAATGTATATGGTGGATCCACAGAAAAAAGAAACCATGGTCATGGGACTCGAAATGATGGAGGCTGCCGGAGCCATGTTTCAGGCAATGAACCAGAACTCGCAATTGTCTGTGAAAGAAACTGGAAATAAGAAAACCGTCAACGGTTTCAACTGCTCTGAAACCCTGATTACCATGACCGGCGCTATGGCTTTCACATCTACTAACTGCTATACGCAGGACATCGATTCTACGGAGTTTGAAGCATTTCGCCCGTTTTCGGAAGGAATGATGAAAACATTCCTCGGAGATAAGGGAATGACAAAACTCCCCAAAGGTGTTTCCGTTCGAAGCGACACGAATATGACCATGATGGGACAACAAATCAAGGCCAGCACAGAAATGATCAGTGTATCTAAAGAAGCCTTACCGGATTCGTTGTTTGCTCCTCCAGCCGACTTCAAGCTCAAAGAAATGACAATGCCGAAAATGCAGTAAAAAATTCCCGCCCTGCAGGGCGGGCCAGCCGGACAGAGGCCGGCGTGCGGACTGGAAGTCCGCGGCCCCTAATGCAGGCTGGAAGCCTGCGCTCCATAGGGAGCGCGGACATCCTGTCCGCATTATGGGTCGCAGGCATCTTGCCTGCTTCGCACGAGATGTAGAAACTCCAGTCCCGCCCTGCAGGGCGGGCGTGCACTGGTACAGGAATTTACATGATGACTGAAAAGCTATTCTGGCAGAATCCGTACCAGGCCGAATTCGTTGCGCGCATTCTTGATCAGTTTCAGGCGCCTGACGGAAATGCGGTGGTCCTGGATCAGACGTGTTTTTACGCCACTTCAGGTGGGCAACCGAATGATCTGGGCACATTGAATTCCGTTCTGCTGAAAGATGTACGATTTGATGAGAACCGGTTGCTTCACATCACAACTAAGCCATTAGAAGGAATTGAAGCGCATGGCATTGTCGATTGGAAGAGGCGATTTGATCACATGCAACAGCATACCGGACAGCACATTCTCTCTGCGGCGTTTTACCGGCTGTTTCAGGCGGAAACATCTTCCTTTCATCTCGGCGAAGACTACTGCAGCATCGAATTAAATCGTCCGGACCTGACAGCCGATCAGATTTCTCAGGCCGAAGAACATTCCAACGCTGTGATCTTCGGCGCAATTTCGATCGATGCTTTTCTCATCGACCCTGAGAAGGCTGCGGATTATTCATTGCGCAAGCAATCTGATTTGAAGGAAGCATTGCGAATTATCCGGATCGGTGACTTTGATCAATCGCCTTGCAGCGGAACTCACGTCAGGAATTCAGGTGAAGTCGGAATGGCTTTTATCACCGGAACCGAGAAATTGTCGCAAACCCTGAAGGTCTCATTTCTCTGCGGCGCTCGAATCGCGAAGCGTTATCACCTGGATCTGGACATTCTCAAAAGCCTGTCCCGATCCATGACAACATCCTTCGAGCAGCTTCCTGATTCGCTGTCGAAATTGCTGGAACAGGTCAAAGACACCCGTAAAGAATTGGCCCGTGTAACCGAAGAGCAGTTGAAATCGGAAGCCGGACAACTCGCCGCACAGGCTGTTCGTGAGAACGAGATGCTGCCGGTTGTTCATGTCTGGAAGCGTCCGTATTCCGAAGTGCGGTTTATCGCGCAAAAGCTTTCGGAAGTTCCAGGCCTCTTTGGAGGACTTGCGAGCACTTCGGATCGGCGGGCAGTTTTCTTCAAGAACCGCGAGCTCGCATTAGACATTCGTCCCGTTTTCCAGAGATTCCTGTCGGAACACTCCGCAAAAGGCGGCGGACCGCCTCACTTGATGGAAGCAGGCGGCTTCACAATCGCAAACGATTTTGAATCGAAGTTCCTGGATCTGTTTCGATAGAGATACGGAGCGCAGGCGTCCTCGCCTGCATTATGGGCCGCTGGCCTCTCGCCAGCCTCTGGCAGACTGGAAGTCCGCGCTCCTCAATGCAGGCGGGACGCCTGCGCTCCGTTTAGAAATTATTTAAGGGCTTCGCTTCTAACGGGTGAGATTTTGCGGTACACGCGATAAGGGCAATCGTTGCGCAAGAGGTCTCTGTCGATTTTGATTTCGAAGAGACGTTCGTTTTCGCGGAGATACGGAAGGATCAAGTTCCAGTCGTCATTCGAAAGCTCAGTGAATTCTCCGCCGTTGAGTTGATCGTCATCCAGCCGGTGATGCGGATCGCGGACGTAAATAGCGCCGCCGGACGCAAGCGAAAACAGATTGCTTCCGGGATAGGGCGTGGGCAAGTCAATGATTTCAGAATCATCGTTCCGGCGAATTCCATTGAGGATGACGAAGCCGCCGCCTTTCAGGGGATCGCCTGCCATGAATGATTCGGCCAGATAATCGAGACAGGTGCCGTTGATCACAACGCGTGGAGAGCCGACAGCGTTGATTAACGGGCGTCCGGCTGCGTTTCCCAGCACATACGCATCGCCTCCTTTAGCGCCGTAAAAGAATGTCTGGCCCACGTCACCATAGACAACGAGTTTGCCGCGATGAAAAATCTGGCCAAGCTGGTCCTGACCGTTTCCATGAACAAAGATTTCGGCGCCGTCAAGTCCTGAGCCAAGATAGTCGCCGGAAGAGCCGTATACATGAATGCGAAGGCCATCCGATTTTTCAAGTAATCCGCATCCGATGAAACGATGTCCGCTGCAGCGGTACACAATGATCTCGCGCCAGCCAACTTGATACGCGCGCACGATAAACAATGACAGTGAATCGCTTCCTTCCGGCGCAAATCCGCGCGCGTCAATCACGAGCCCTGCCTGCGAATGCGGCGCCGGTTCCAGATACATCTTCGTTTCACAGGTCACACGAGTCCATTCCGACTGATCCAGCAGATGGTTGATCCTTTTCGCTACGGCGGCCATAAACCACTTTCGTGGATACGAATTTGTTTTTTTCAAACAATGCACGAGATCCGTCAACTCTTCCAGCGTCCCCGGTAGTAACGGCTCCTCAGCAGGTCGCAGATCCGAGGAATCGCTGCGCACCGGTACAGGTTCTTCGAATTTATTCGTACTACTTAAATGATGACCATTTGAGTAGTCGACAGAAAACAGAAAGGCCCCACCGTCCGTGTGGCTTCCGCCGCGGGCATTCCAGTACTGGTCCGCCACCGGACACACCCGTGAATCTTCAGCGGCAATGCTTTCAAGGGTCGCATCGATTGCCTGTTTTTCGGAAGCGATGAGTCCGATCTGGACTTCACCGTTGTGAAGGGCAAACACCTGCGGCCTCAGCATGGACGTGTCGGTGATTCCAAGCAGCTGAAATTGCTTTTTTCGGATATCGTTTCTGGCGATGATGAAGAACCAGGGACCATCCGGCGAACCGTTCATGTGCGCAAGCTGCAGTGTCTTGTACAGTTCCTGACGTTCTCGCGGGAGTTGCTGGAAATCACGCTCTGTGGTGGGCGCCATGGCCTCGATGACCCACTCCAGCGGATAGTCGAAGCTGCGACTCAGTAAATCAAACAGCAAAACGGAAACTTCCGTATCCGTCAAAAACAGCGGATTCAATCCGTGTTGTTTCAGGTATTCGCAGACTCCGAAATAATTGGCAAAATCACCGTTATGTACGAGCGCTTCGTGCATTCCGATGAAAGGATGCGCGCCGCCGGGATGCCACACCCGTCCCTTGGTCGGATAACGCTGATGCGCGATCCAGCCGTGCGCATGAAAATCGCGCAAGCGATAGTAATCAATCACCTGTTCCGCATATCCGACCAGTTTGAACACCAGAAGATTTTTTGCGTGACTCATTACAAAAGCCCGTTTTTCTCCGAGTGAGGCGTAGAAGGTCTTGTTGATGTTGTAGCTATGTTGAAAAACGAATTCATCTTCCAGCTCGCTTACAGGAAGCTCGCGCAGTTCTTTCTGTTCGGCAAATTGTTCCAACGCTTCCGGCCGTATCCGCACGAAGTACCGCACGACATCGGGCGGTTTCACCTCCAGTCCCGCCTCGCGATGGTCCTTCATTGTGGGGAGGGCCTGCATTTCATCAACGAGATAATGGCTCGACAGCCAATGTTTCTCGAGCTCATCACGCGCTGCCGGATCGATGTACGCAAGTTGCAGAATGTAGTCCTCTTCAAGCACTTTTGAAGAAACTCCGAGCTCCTCAGAAACAAGTCCTACTGCGGCGATTCCTCCACCTTTACCGTTACCGCGGTTTTGCATCTGCAGGGAAGGAACGAACAAATGCATTCCGCGTACCGGCACGGAAGACATCAATCCGACCACACCACATCCGCCTTCCGCTTCCTCCTTTCGTTGAGCGAGCAGTTGTCCGGAGGCCGGCGGTGTTAAGGACTTCCTTGCGTTCCTGAGGTTGCTTGCTTTGTCCATTTGTGATCAGTCCTCAATATAACGAAGCAAATCTGTGCGCCCGCGCAGCTCCATCAAGGTTTCAACGCCAAGCAGGTCCAGATATTGAATCAACCGCGATCGCCAGGAATGAAAAAGATTGATGATGCGTTGTGCCGCCCAGTCGGGATCAATCAAAGGTGTCAGATCCGGATCGCTGGTGGCAATCCCGAACGGACATCCGCGCCCGCGTTCACAATTTGTGCACCGGTCACATTCGATCGCTACGAGCTCTGCGGTCCCCACCACCACACCGTCCGCTCCCAGTGCGATCGATTTCACAATGTCCAGCGGTGTTCGCACTCCTCCCGATGCAAGAATCACAATTTCATCGCGAATTCCTTCACTCATCAGGAAGCGGTGCACTTTGGGAATGGCAAATTCAATGGGAGTGGCAATGTTCTTTTTGGCGATGTCCGGCGCGGCGCCGGTTCCGCCGTACGAGCCGTCCAGTTGCAGGATGTTGGCGCCGGCGTAATAGCTGCCGACAGCCACCATATCCACATCGCTTGGTGTAGACACTTTTACCGAAATCAATGCGTCCGGATTCACTACGCGGATCCAGTCCAGATGCTTTTTGTGATCTTCAACCGAATACACACTGTGAAACGGGAACGGCGAAAAGAGACTGCTCCACTGCAATGATCCCCGCATTTTAGCGACTTCCGCTGTGACTTTGTCTGCGAGTAGATGACCGCCAAGGCCTGGTTTCGCTCCCTGCGCATACTTGAATTCAACAATGCGAGTGCGGCGAATCGTTTCTTCACGCACGCCAAACAAACCAGTGGCGAGCTGCGTGATCACGTGATCCGCATAGGGAGTCAACGCGTCAGGATATCCGCCCTCTCCGGTGGACATGAATGTGCCGAATGCCTTTGCGGCTTTTGCGCGTGCCAGCATCACATTCAAACTGATCGATCCGTATGACATGCCTCCGCCATACCAGGGAACAGGGATCCATAATTGACGTCCCTCTTTGCGGCGATTCAACGGAATGGCCGTACGGTATTCGTCGGATGAAGACTCTTTCGGGGGGCAGGCCTCTGCGCCTGCCTTCGGGATCACAATTTCGATGCAATCAAAACCGCCTTCGGATGCGCCGACTTCAGATTCAAATGAAAGTTCAGGAACGGTTCCTGATTCAGCCTGCTTGTAAGTAGATACCAGCAAATCGCCTGTCCAGCGCGGGTCCCCCATTCCCTGATACGTAGGATCAATCTCAATCCGTATAGCATCCGTCGGGCATTTTGGAACGCAGTAAAAATCCTTTGTCTCACATGCGTTGCCAATGCACTCCGAGCTTTTTGGCGGCAACAGACGGTTAAAACCATTCGGCATTTCAAAGACACCAAACGGACAGGCGCTGACACAAACTGTGCAGTGAATGCAATCCTGCGTTACGTTGACGCGGAATTTGGACAACTCATTATGAAAATTTCGTTTTACAGGAACCACTCTGGATTCGATTCGCGGGATGAGCGCGTGCGATACCTCCGGTTTTGCAGGAAATTCGAGCGCAGTTCCGAAAATCGATTTGAATTCGCGCAGTAATTCTTCATAGAAGAGGCCCCGTCCCACTTCACCGCGCAAACGACGGACTTCGCGCAATCCCATCGCTCCCAGAATTTCCAGCAACTGGTCCCGCCATGCCGCCATCAGATTGCACAGGCGGCGAGTACCCCATTCAGAATCCAGCGCCTGATCTGAAGGGCGGGCCTCCGTGCCCGCCGCCGGCGTCAAGCGGACATTTTCATGATGGCGGGCAGGGACGCCCGCCCCACAAAAATGCAGGGCTTCCGGCTCTCCACCCTTCCAGATTTGCATGGCGGCAAGCAGCGTTAGATCCAGCGATACTCCGTCGGCTCCGCACAAAATCGATTTGGGCACGTGTTCTGCGGCAGCAACAAAACCGCCGGCAAGAATCGTGACGCGATCACGAATTCCCGCTTCAACCAGTTTTAAATGTACTTCGCGCAGCGCGCCGCTGACATGGCCTGATGATGTCCCTCCATCCGCACCTGCCATCAAATGAAGCACGTGCGCGCCCTGCAAGGCGAGGTCCAGAGCGCGGTCCGCATCAAATGGAATTCGCACCGATAAGAGTGTTCCGTTGATTGATTTCCTCAAATGATGAAAAGCGCTGTTAAATCCGTCGCCGGCTTCCAGCTCAATCATCCAGCAGTTATCGACAATTTCGCCTGCCTTCATCGCCTGTGACGGCTTTATCACCGGCACAACATGTTTGTTCACCGGCGCTTCTGTTCGGAGAAACACTAATGTTTTCAGTTCTTCAGTCGCGCGCAGCACCGCATCTTCCACTGACGTATGAAGCGGAGGAAAAGGCGCAAGGTCGAACAGAAATGGAACCGGGAGCTCAATGACCCTGTGCGTGCCGTTCTTGCGGGCCGATTCGGGACGCGAACCCAGAATGATCGCAGTGCTGATGTATTCGCGGCCGTGAATTCCATCGCGAGTGGGTCGCACGATCTCCGACATATCGGTCCAGATTCCGTCAAACCCGGGACCGGCGAATTTACCGTTGTAGCCGGCGCCTGATACCGGTACTTTTCCGGATTCCGCTTGTTTTAGCAGCGAAGTCAGTACGGGAGCGGTCCAGTGTCCATAACTGCTTTGCAGGAATTCCGGATTCTGTGGCACGGACAACGCTTCTTTCGGACACTCACGAACGCATCGCAAACAAGTGCGACAGGCATTCTCATACTGATCGATCGCACCCAGCGGCATCCGCATGTCAGGATCGCGATGATGAACGCCGTATACGCATGCGTCCACGCACAAACCGCAGTTAAAGCACGCATCGCTGCGGACCAGCAGCAAACGCAAAGGCGTCCGGGTTCGAGGTGGCGCCGGATGAATCGCAATGCGATAGCGGCTTTCGCTATTCAGATTTACGACCGGCGGCGATTTGAGCGCCTCGAGCATGCGAAACCTCCATAATTTTTGCGGCTTCCACCGATTTCACGAACTGTTCCACTCGCCGCAGGTCTTTGCCGAACTGTGTCTCTACGCGTTTTTCTAATTCATCCCACACAGGCACCAGATCCAAACGGCTCTGACAGACATCGGTACAGGCTCCGCAGTGCATGCAAAGAAAAAGCGTGTTGGCTTCTTCAGCCGTGAGTGAGCCTCCGTTCAGAATCCACTTCCCAATTTGCAGCTTGCCTCGCGCCGTCGTGCGTTCGTCACGCGTATCGATGTATGCGGGACAAACCGGAATACAGCTTCCACATTTTGAACAGAGCTCTTCATTTTCAAGAATGATGTCCGAATTCCTGCTGTGGCTGTGTCCATTCTTGTGCGTCAGCAATGAAGCCAGGAACGGTTGCACGGATGTCCAGAGTGGGATCAGCGCAGAATTCAGAGGCAATGCGGCAAGTTTTCCCATGATTCCCGAGCGAAAACGAAGCTCAAAGAATTTTCCCGGATTGAACAACCGGCGTGAATCAACACTGTTTTTATACGCTTTCAACGCGCTGAGTTTGTCGCCGAATTTCTGTTTCAGAAACGGCGAATTCCAGATTCCGATTCCGTAAGGACGTCCGCCCATTCGAACGCCGGTTTGCGTTAACACAAAGGCGAGCGATGATTTGAGCGCTTCGTCAACGCTGCTGCCGGCTTTAAATGTGTAAACTGGAAGTGTTAACGCCGTGCCGTTATTGAGGAAGTAGCATTCTACTGCCGGCCGTACTCCGAACTGCTCTCCCAGCCGGGACGCCGATTCAGCATAAGCTGCCGTATTCTTCAATGGAAGAATGAGCTCAGACGCAAGCAGTCCGGGAGCAAGACGCTTGACCCGTAAGGGAAACATCCGTTCCCTCCACAGCAAGTGGGCCTTGTAATCCGAAACGATAAACAGGGCTTTCTTTTGAGCCCATTCGCGGAACGCCTCCCAGCCTTCTTCAAAACAAACCAGAAGAGTCGGCTTTTCGGCAAGCTCGATCCCGCTTTTTAGATCAGGGTGCTCTTCCTTCATCAAATGATTGATCTCATGAATGCGAGAGGCATCCAGAAACTTCATGTGATAAGGCCGGAATTGTGCCTGCAGATCCTGCGCGCACTCAAGCGCCGCGTGAGTCGAGTCGAATAGGATGAGTGCGGGAATCTGGCGAGCCGGTTTCCTTCGAACCTGAAAGGTTACGTCCCAGATCGCGCCCATTTGTCCTTCCGTGCCGAGAAAATACTCCAGCTCAGATTCTCCTTTGTGAAGAATCCGGACATCACCGGAAGCTGTTACTACTGTAATAGAATGAATTAGTTCGTGGAACGAGCCGTAGCGCGTGCAACCGATACCACAACCTCCGGTGGACGCCCATCCGCCAACCGTAGAAAACCAGCTCGTTGGATACGTGCAAAGATCGAATCCAAGCGGCTGCAGGTAAGCGGATACGTCTGCCCACCGGCAACCGGCTCCCACGCGAATCGAGGGTTTGGCCGGGTTGAATTCGTAGATTTCCCTTCGTGTCGAAAAATCGAGCAAGATACCCCCGTGATGAGGCACGGCCCCACCCATGCCGTACGTGGATGCGCCACGGGGAACCAGCGCAACCTGCTTTTCGCCTGCATATCGAACACACGCCGCCAGATCCTCTTTTGAGCCGGGTTGAACCGCCAGATCCGGACTTGAATCGGGCAACAACAGTCGTTTCAACGAAGGTGGAACTTCGCCCTGATCGAACGAGTACGTGCGCAAACTGGACGGCTCATCGAACACCAGCGCGCCCGAACCCAGGAAGCGCAATAATTCAGATTTGCCGGCTTTCATTTATGCAGTCTACCCAGACTATTGATCGAATGTCAATATTATGCGGCAATAAAAATGTATAGTTTTGGTATTAGTCGAGGAACTGTACATTCATATATTTATTACTGTATAATATCGAATATTTGTTCAATAACGTACAAAAGAGGGCGTGAAAATTGTACAAAGATCTGGATTTAAAGATTATTGAAGAATTAAAGCGTGAAGGCAGGGCCTCCCTGCGTCAAATGGGCAAACGGCTTGGGATTTCCACCACAACGGTTGCCGCCAGAATACGAACAATGGAAAAGCAGGGAACGATTCGCGGGTATCGTCCGTTACTGGATATGCGAAAACTCGGACTCGGCATCACTGCGATCACGCTCATCAAAGCAGTGGGCGGCAGAATCCCGTCATTGATGAATGACTTGATGAAAGATCCGGCCCTCACTCATGTCTACGAAATCACCGGAGAATTTGACCTGGTGGTCATCGGCAAATACAGGGACACCGATTCCATGAATCGCGAAATCAAAAAACTCCTCAGCCACAAAGCGATCAAGGAAACCAACACATCGATCGTGCTGGGGACCGCCAAAGAAGAATTCTAGAGACGTATCGGGAAAATAAAACCATTAATCCGTGGGGGCAGGCTTCCAAATCTGTTTGACACTACTATCTACAAATAACTAAAATAGTAGTATGCAAGCTGTATTGAGAAATCTTCATCTTGATCTGAAGCGGAGTGACGTAGAAAAAGCGGCCCAAAAAACACCCCAGGGATGGGGACGCAAGTATGCTGTCATTGTCAGAGGGAAATACTTTCCTCTCAAGGATTTGATGCTATCGCTGATCAACCTTAAATCAGGCCCAACACTGTTAAAAATGGATTTCACTACTGAAGATGCGGCCCGGACTTTTCGAAGGCTTGGTTATTCGGTTGTTCTTCGGCCACTAGACGCTGAGTCATCAAAATTGTCATCGCTCATTGGTCTCGTGTCGCTGGGTGGAAATGCCGTGGCGGACACGGAACGGTATGACGAATAAGATCATAGTGGACACAAATGTCCTGGTTGCGCTTCTCGACAGTCGGGATATCCATCATCAGCGGGCTGCGGTTCTCGTTCAAGAATTGGAACAAAATCAAAACCCCGTTGCAATCATGGACTGCATTCTGAACGAGGTCTACACCGTTTTTGCCAGACGTTGTAATGAACGGGGACAGTCCTTTTCCGCTGTTGCCGGATCCATTCGAACAAAACTGGAGAGACTCGAAACCATTGCCGCATATCCATCCGCAAACCGACGTCACAATCGAGTTTTGGACTTGATGATTACGACGAATGGATTATTGAACTATCACGATGCTCTGATTTGCCTGACGATGAAAAGCAAAAAGTTGCGTGAACTCGCTACTTTCGACCGCGATTTTCAAAGTGTTCCCTGGCTTACAATTATCGAATAGATCTGTCTATTTCAACTCGTTCCGAATCGCGAGAATCCCCGTCACCGGGTGATGAGCCTGCCCGGAATCAAAGGTTGACAGAAGCTGTAATTGTCCTAAGCTAATAAGGAAGGGGAGTTTGGTTACCCCTGGCGTTGAAACAAATGAAACGGTTCGAAGCCGTTCCCGCATACAAATCACTCTTGTTTTATTCATTTGCTCTGATTTTACTGAGCATTACCTACGTTGTCGGGATTGAGGATCTGTCACCTTTGTGGCTCCTGCCTGTTGCTCTGTTGCTTGCATTCGTTCTTTATCGGGTTCAAGTTTCGGCATCGTTTTCCGCAGGCGAAGCGCTGGCAAAACTCGAAAAGGCGCTACAGACCACGCAAATAGGCGTTACGATTACTGATCTAAAGGGAAAGATTATTTACCTGAATGCCGCCGAAGCGCGCATGCACGGGTATGAACCGGAGGAATTGATCGGCAAAGATGCACGTTTGTTTGCCTCGCCTCAGATCTGGGAAGTAAATCCCGTTGATCTGATTCGCGAAATGAGCAGCTGGCGCAGGGAGAGCGAGAATCTTCGAAAGGACGGCAGCTCGTTTCCGGTTCATCTGGTTTCAGACATTATTCGAAATCATTCAGGAGAACCGATCGGCATGGTTACGATTTGTGAAGACGTAACGGAGCGTCGAAAAGCCGAAACGAAGTTACGAGAGTCGGAGCTTAAATTTCGTTCGGTTGCAGAATCAGCAACGGACGCAATCGTACAGGCGGACTGTGACGGCACAATTATTTTTTGGAACAGCAGCGCTCAGAGAATTTTTGGATACACGGCGCATGAAGCACTGGGCCGGCCGCTGACTTTGTTGATGCCGCACCGCTATCAGGAACTTCATCGAAAGGCAGTTAAGAATCTGATTTCGGGAGGTCAACCTCACATAATCGGTCGAATCCTGGAGTTACACGGGCTTCGAAAGACAGGAGAGGAATTTCCACTGGAGTTGTCCTTAAGCTCATGGATGGTTGCCACGGGTACAGTATTCAGCGGTATCATGCGAGATATCACGGACCGAAAACTTGTCGAGCAGGAATTACACCGCCACGAAGAACATCTGGAAGATCTTGTCCGGCGCAGGACTTCCGAACTGGCGGAGATCAACAGGCGGCTGGAATTAGAGATCAAAGAACGAAAAGAGATCGAAATAGAGTTACGGGCGAGTGAAGAAAGATATGAACTTGCTGTTCGCGGTGGTAAAGAGGGTTTGTGGGACTGGAATCTGGTAACAAACGAAATTTTTTACGCTGCTCCCTGGAAGTCCATGCTCGGTTACGACGAACACGAAATAACAAATCGTCCGGAAGAATGGTTGAATCGTGTACATGCCGATGATTTGACGAGATTGAATCAGGAATTTACTTCTCACCTGAAGGGACTTTCGGACCATTTTGCAAGCGAACACCGCATGCTGCACAAAGACGGAACGTATCGATGGGTCCTCAGCCGGGGCGCCGCAATCCGCGATTCGAGCGGAACAGCGATCCGTGTTGCAGGGATACAACGCGATATTAACGACCGCAAGATGATGGAAGCTGATTGGAAAGAGCGCGCTTTTCTGGATGCGTTGACTTCGTTGCCAAATCGCGTTTTGTTTATTGAGCGTCTGGAACAAGCTCTACACCGGCTCCAGAGGCAACGTGACGGAAACCTGGGAATTCTGTACATCGATCTCGATTTTTTTAAACAGATAAACGACACTTACGGCCATCAGGTCGGTGATCAATTGCTTGTGGCTGTTGCCCGCAAACTGAAGAGTTTTGTTCGTCCAGGCGACACAATAGCCCGGATCGGCGGTGACGAATTTACTATCCTTCTGGAAGACTTGAAGTCGCCCGATGAAGCCACTCGCATTGCAGAACGTATTTGTGCTGAGTTGCGTGAGCCGTTTTACCTGGAGGACCAGATCATCCAGACAAGCGCGAGTGTTGGAATCGCGATCAATCGTGGCATCGGTGATGTAGCTACCTCATTGCTAAATAACGCTGACCTGGCAATGTACCTGGCCAAGGGTCAGGGCAGAGCCCGATACCAGCTTTTCGATTCAGAAGGCTAATACTCTGCAAGTGAGGTGACGTGGACGCCCCGTCCGCGGTTTAGCTCGCGGGCGAGACTCCCGCGCTGCGGACTGGAAGTCCGCGGCCCCCTAATGCAGGCTGGAAGCCTGCGCTCCATAGGATAGGTTTACTGGGCAAGGGCGCCATTGTGACATTCGGCGCAGTTCATTTCTTTCCAGAGGTCATCGATATCGACAGGGTGTTCAAATTCGAGTCCGTTCGGGCTGATTGCTTCAGCCTTATCGCCGTTCCCCTGAGCCAGAATAATGTGACAGGAACTGCAGTCTCGTGAAATCAGCTTACCGCCGGCAGCAACGTGTTTGCCGTCATGACAGCGATAACATCCTGGAAAAATGGAGTGACCGATGTTATTAGGATAAGTGCGCCAGTCCACTTTCATTTCCGGAAAAAAATTCTGGGAATAAATCTTCTGCGTTTCCTGGATCGCTGTTTTAACTTTGGCTTGATCGGAATAACCTTTGTATTGATCCTGCATCAGTTTATTGATTTTCTCGAGCGCTTCACCGGTACTTTTATACTCAGCAGTCAGTGCCTGCACAGCATGCTGTTTTACGGAAGGCAGATCCGCAGGAATCCTTCCCGTATTCAAAGCCAGATTGATTGCGCGTGCCGGTGGATTGTAAATATGTGCCGGCCGGTTGTGGCAATCAATGCAATCCATGGTTCGTGGCGCAAGTTTGGCTTTCTGTTCCGGAGTCAACGGACTGTCTTCGGATTCGAATACGGTCGTTTTTCCATCGGAAGAAGTGACACGGACCCAGGGAATCGTAAGTCGCGCCTCATCCACGGCAATATATTCTACTTTATTAGAAATATTCATGTGCCAGTGAATTCCTCCGGCGGGTCCTGTTGACGGATCTCCCCCTCCTACCTTCATCAGGAGCCGAATCGTCCAGGGTGTGTTTTCCTCATCTGCGAGATAGTGCACGTTCACGCGTT
>Ga0247727_10003861_pt1 | contig 32670 bp, 25 predicted proteins | sample WisWelCaveWW1625_FD_202498 | JGI IMG/M metagenome (GOLD analysis project Ga0247727, IMG submission 202498) | Biofilm microbial communities from Wishing Well Cave, Virginia, United States - WW16-25 | ecosystem: Environmental > Aquatic > Deep subsurface > Groundwater > Cave microbial mat | place...
AAGCGCAAGCCGGCGTCGGCGTGGCCCGCGCCCAGCGACAACGTGCTGCCGTCATGAGCGAGCGGTACAATATGTTGAGCAGTCTGGGGTTGAACCAGTTTGAGCAGCAGATGATCGGCAGTTATAAGGAAGCAATCAGCTTCATCAAACAAGCTGGAGGAGAAAGTGCGACTGCGGCCAAGTGGGCAGGTGCGGCTGCGACCCTAAATGCTGCCGCCCAAGCTGCCAGCGTTTTTATTCCAACATTTGGTGGTTCTGCCATACTAAACGTGCCTGCCGGGTACCTATACGCGGCTGCCGGCGCGGCCTCCTATCGGAGTGCAATGGCCCAAGCACAGGCTGCCGTCTTATCGGCAAACGCTCAGGTAGCTTCAACCCAAGCCCAAATTTTCGGTATCCAAGCCAGCCACGAGTGGCGCAAAAAAGAATTTGAGACGCAGGCCATCATCGCCGAGCAAGACATCCTTATCGGCGAAGCACAGATTCAAGCGGCGCAGGCTCATGTCGGCGTGGCCGAACAGGAGCGCCGGATTGCCCAGACCCAGATGACACAGGCGCAAGCGGTGGCGGATTTTCTCGCGAAGAAATTCACTAATGCTGAACTGTATGAATGGATGAGCGGTGTGCTCGGCGAAGTCTACTCCTACTTCCTGCAGCAGGCCACGGCCCTGGCGCAATTGGCGGAGAACCAATTGGCTTTCGAGCGGCAGGACACGCCGCCGAAGTTTATCCAGGCGGATTACTGGGAAGTGCCCTCCGACACGGGTTTGGCAACCCCAACCGATCAGAAAACGCCGAACCGTCAAGGACTGACCGGCTCGGCGCGTTTGTTGCGTGATCTCTATCAACTCGAGCAGTATGCGTTTGAAACCGACAAGCGCAAACTGAACCTGTCGCAGACGTTCTCGCTGGCTCGCATGGCCCCGCTTGACTTCGAGCAATTCCGCCAGACCGGTGTGCTGACGTTTGCCACGCCGATGCCGCTCTTCGACCGCGACTTTCCGGGGCACTATCTGCGCCTAATCAAGCGCGTGCGCACCTCGGTCATCGCGCTCATTCCGCCGCATCACGGCATTCGCGCCAGCTTGACGGCCTCTGGCATCTCGCGCGTGGTCACCGGCGGCGATGTCTTTCAGCAAATCGTGGTGAGGCGCGACCCCGAGCTTGTGGCGCTCACTTCGCCCATCAGCGCCACCGGCCTATTTGAGTTGGATACGCAGTCCGAGATGCTGCTGCCGTTCGAATCCATGGGCGTCGATACGTTTTGGCAATTTGAGATGCCGAGAGCGGCCAATCCATTCGACTTTCGCACCATCGCCGACGTGCTGGTGACGATTGAGTACACGGCGCTGAATAGTTTTGATTACCGCCAGCAAGTCATCAAAATGCTCAACCCGAAGCTCAGCGGCGAACGCTCATTCATTTTCCGCCAGCAGTTTGCCGATCAGTGGTACGACCTGCACAATCCCGAACAGAGTGCGACGCCGATGACGGTCAAGTTCAAAACCTGGCGCGAGGACTTTCCGCCGAACCTTGATGACCTGAAAATTCAGCACGTCTTATTGTTCTTCAGCCGGGTTGTAGACGAGTTCGCTGAGGAGAAGCCCTTTGAGGTGGAAGTGAAGAATCTCTGGTTCACTCCGCAAGGCGAGAAGAACCCTGTTGGCGGCGGCGCAACGACGATTGACGGCGTGATCAGCACACGTCGCGGCAACGGCGCCAGTTGGAACGCCATGATTGGCAAAGCACCCGCCGGCGAGTGGGAGCTGACCCTGCCGGATACTCCGGAAGCGAGAGGGTGGTTCAAGGACGAGAAGATCGATGACATCTTGCTCGTCATTACTTACGGCGGGCGCACGCCGGCGTGGCCGGCATAAGGGCATAGAGCGGAGGGCATGGCGCATAGCGAAGCTATGCGCTTTGCCCTCCGCTCTCTGCGCTCTGCTCCTTCACCCACACCTGTTTGCCTTTGAACACGATCGCCAGTTTGCGAACCTGTTGGACGCCCCGTTCCAAAAGTGTGGCGGCATAGTTTTGCTCTTCGATCTGCCGAAAAGCTTTGGCAACGGCGCGTTCTTTGGTTTCGCCGCGTTTCGTGTTCACTTTTTTGAATTCGATGAGGATCCCCGCTTCGTTTTGATTTTTGGGAATCAGCATCACGTCATATCCCGCAAAGCGGGATTCTTGGTTGCTCTTCACCTCATAATCCCCGGAAAGCCAGACCAGCAAGCCGATGATGAAAGCCTGATAAACCTTCTCCGAATCCGTGCCAAAATCGTGATAGCTGAAACTGTTCACCACCAATTCCCGAAAGAGGCGCTCGAATTTTGGGGTCGCACCCTTGACTAACGCTTGCAACATCGACCGCAGTTTCGCGGCCTCGAGCCTGTCGTTGAACCAACGTTTGATCAAGCGTATGAAAATGCCGCGCACTTCCAAATTGGGCAGACAGAGTTGCACCAGCGTAAGAGTGGGATCAAACTCGTCGTGGCGTGTCGTCACCGGCTTCAAGTATCCGCTGAAGAGCAAAAAACTCCATAACAATTCCTCGCGCTTCTCAATCTCGGCAAAGACGATGTTTTCCTCGATGGGCTTTTCAATGCTCTCGCCGCGAATCAGGCTCTCCAGTTCAACACGCAATTCCTTCCCGCCGCGGGTTAACAACTGCTCGACAATGGCATTGTCGGAGGTATTCAGCCAGTAGGGTTTGAAGCCGTCGTTGGGTTTGCCCACAAAGTTGATGATCGACCACGGATTATAAATAACCGTCTCGCCGAAATTATAGCCGTTATACCATTGGTTAATTTCCAGCGCATATTTTTCGAGCCGGTAATCAATCACCATCTGCTTCACTTCCGGCTCGGTTAAACCGAATTTGTCGGCAAAGCTGTGGCTCAACAGCGTAAAAACCCCCGGCTTATTCAGCCCGGAAAAAATCGATTCTCTGGCGACGCGCATGATGCCGGTAAGCACGCCCTTTTCCAGAGACGAATTGTCTTTCAAGCCGCCGCTGAAAAAGTTGCGCATAAAGCCCACCACTTCGGCGTAGTAACCGTTGACGTAACCCGCCTGAATCGGCGTGTCGTATTCGTCGATCAACAAGAACACTTTTTGCGCATGATGGCGGGCCAAATAATACGAAAGCTGCTTGAGAGCGTCTTCATAATCGCTTTGGTCGGCGGCCAGTTTGGCGATTCCCTGAAAGTACTCGCGCTCTTCGGCTCCCAACCCGTTGCCCTCACGCAAATATTGATGGCGCAAAAATTCCGTCTGGAGCAGCCGCTTGATTTTCTGCAGCGCGCTTTTCCAATTCAATTCTTTGATGTCTTTGAACGTCAAAAAGATCACCGGATATTTTCCCTGCTTGGCGGTATATTCCTCGCCGGCCTGCCAAATTTGCAAATGGCGAAACAAAGGGCTATTGTCGTCTGCGGTCTTTTCAAAAAAGTAGCGCAGCATGGACAGATTGAGCGTCTTGCCGAAACGCCGCGGCCGAGGAAGGAGCAAAACCTTGTCACCTTGATCGGCCACTTCCTTGATCAGCAGCGTTTTGTCCACATAATAGTAGTTGCCTTCGATAACCTCTTTGAAATCGGACAACCCGACAGGCAGTTTTTGCATGGGCGCTCCTCGGAGGAATCAACTAAGTAAATTTAATGGTCGCGTCAAATCGGCGCGATCATTCCGATAAAAAAAACTCTTTATGGCTCGAACAATTCTACCAAGCAGCAACAAGCTACCAGCAACCAGCCCTACTCCGCCATCAACCCCACCACGCGATAATTGAATTCATACGACAGGCTGCTGCTCCAATCCTGATCGAGAATGGTTTTGTAGCGCGTGCCGTCGCTCGGGCCGACGGGTTTGCCGTAGGAATAAAACCAATTGATCACCGGCGTGCCGGTGAAACCGAGCGCAATCCAATAACGCCCCGGCGCTAATTTCAAATTCGCTTTGGTGAAATCAAAATCCTGCCAGCGATAGCCGGGTTGCGAGCTGAGTTGATTCAAGGGAATCAATCCGCTGCCGGCGAGACGCGCGCCCGGAACCATTTGCCCCGACGGCGCTTTTTCATCCTTGAGAATTTCAACCCACAGAAAACCGTCGCCGCCAAATTTTTGCAATGCCAATCCGAGCTTTTGCAATTGCAACGGTTTGTCTAAAACAAAAACTTGCGTGTATTGCGCCGAACGCGTGACATACTCCGCGGTTTCCACCAAAAAATTTTTGCGCAATTCCTGGGCGCCTCCGGCGCCCGTTGCCTGCTCGCGCGCAAAAGCGAAATTCACCCCTTCCGGAAACTCGAGATTGCCGAGCGTTACAAGCTTGTTTAAATTTTCTTTTTGCGCAGCGGGGGCCGCTGGAACGTCACGATTCAACACGGGCGCAGGAGTTGACGGTGTTGGCGTCGGTGGAGGCGGCGGAGTCACCGCCACATAGGGTTCAAACGTCGCGCGCACTTCCGGCGTCAGCAAAATACTTTTCGGCCCGTATTTTTGCCGGCTCGCCGTGAGGTTCACTTCATCTTCCGTAAAATCCGAATCGATGATTTCTTCAAATTCCGGCTGGCTCGTCGAGCCTTGTGCGGCCACCCAGCGAATCAAACCGTCTTGTGAGGTTTCATTATTATCAAGTCCGGCTTCGATGCGAATGTAGCGATTGCTCGTGAACAGTTGGCTTTGCTGCGGATCGAACGGCACCCAGCCGAGATCGGGAAAATAAACATCGATCCACGAATGGCGGCCCTGCGCCATGCCGAAGGTGAGCTTGCCATATTCGGTTTTCGCGTCATACGTTCGTTTCAACGTCACGCCGTTGACGATGCGCACCGGAATGCCGACCGCGCGCATCAAAGCCGCGGCGAGATGCGAATAATTCTGGCAATTGCCTTTGCCGGTTTCAAACGTGTACATCGCGCCGTATTGCGGCGGCGTCAAGACGTACGTCGTGTGATCGATGACCCACGCGAGAATTCGCTGCACCGCGTCAAATTCCGTTTTCACGCCGGCCGTCAGCTCTTTCGCTTTCGCGCGAATGCGGGCGTCGTTGCCTGGCACTTGTTCGGTGGATAATAAATAGTCCTGCGCCGCCGGATCGACGGCGCCCAGCGGAAATGGCCTGGAAGTCGTGAGCGGATTGAAGAGCACATAATTTTTCGCCGTCAGCGCGACCGTTGCCGTAATTGCGCCGGCCGGATTCGCCCAGGTCACCACGATCACTTTGTTGCCGCGTTTATCGACTTTGTCTTCGCGTTTGGCCGGTTCCGGCGCAAAACTAATATTGAGATTTTCAATTTCCTGATTGTAGGTCGGCGATTGAAACGTGGCCGGCACGACCGTGCTGATGATCAATGATTTGGTGCCGGGAATCGGCACGATGCGCTGCGTCAAACCGTATTTGATCCGGGAGGTTTGGCTGCCTTTGAGCAGAAAATTTTCCCCGCGCAAATTTATCGCGCGCAGGCTCAACCCCAAAATGAGCAACAGCAGGAAGAGGCCAAATTTTCTCATGAACATGAATCTCCGATTAAAAAACGTCTATGGAAGTTGACACGATTTAAAGCTCCGGCTCACTATGAAAGTTAATTCATCAAGAGCAAAAATACAACTCGAAATTACTCTGCTGGCCGGATGGCAATGTTTATGTCAGATTTGCAACTCTTTTAACCTGATGGGCGTCATATTATATAAATCCGGGGAGTTTGGAACAAAGAACTTGAGTTTCACGTTTGCATTTTGTATTTTGCAATAAACTCTTTACGAATAGGAGAATACTCGAATGATGCGACCACACATTATCCTGCCGCGCCCGCTCCAGTCAGTGATGCTGCTCACGGGCCTTTTTTTATTTTCCGCGAATTTTAGTTTTGCTTCCGATCTCACGCCGCAGCGGCAGCATCCGCTGGTGGCGCGGGTGCTGGCGAATTTGCTCACGCAGTATCATTATAATCATCCCGCCCTGGACGATTCCGCTTCCAGCGAGCTGCTGGATGGCTACGTGCAAACGCTGGATTACAGCCGGCTTTATTTTCTCGCCGCGGATATCAAAACCTTCGAGAAATATCGCTTCGTGCTGGATGACAGCCTGAACAAAGGCCAGGTCGGGCCGGCATTTGTTATTTTTAATCTGTTCAAACAGCGCGCCCAAACGCGCTATGCGCAAGTGAGCAAGTTTTTAGAAAAAGAATTTGATTTTAGCGTCAACGAATCTTATTGGCCCAATCGTGAAAATATCGCCTGGGTCAGTCGTTCCGAAGAGTTGGACGATCTTTGGCGCAAACGGTTGAAGAGCGAGGCGCTGGATCTCAAGCTCGCCGGGAAAAATTGGCCGGATATTTCGACTACGCTCAATAAAAGGTATGACAATTTTCGTAAACGCATCGAGCAGTTGAATGCGGAAGATGTCTTTCAATATTATATGAACGCGCTCTCCGAGTCTTATGACCCGCATACGAATTACATGTCGCCGGGCAATTCGCAGGATTTCAACATCAACATGAGCCTGTCGCTGGAAGGCATCGGCGCGCGGCTGACCGAGGATGGTGATTACACGGTGGTTAACGAAATCGTTTCCGGCGGGCCGGCCGATCGCAGCAAACAATTGTTTGCGAATGATAAAATCACCGGCGTGGCGCAGGGCGATACAGGTCGCTGGACCGATGTGATCGGCATGCGTGTTGATGACGTGGTGAAATTGATTCGCGGTAAAAAAGAAACCATCGTGCGCTTGCAGGTGATCCCTTCCGGCAGCCCGGCGGGAAGCACGCCGAAAGTGGTCCGGCTGGTGCGCGACAAAATTATTCTCACGGAGCGCGAGGCCAAAAGCGATACCGTGGAGTTAACGCATGACGGCCAGAAATATAAACTTGGCGTCATCGTGATTCCGACGTTTTATTCGGATCTGGAAGGGCGGCAGCGCGGCGAGGAGAATTACAAAAGCACGACGCGTGACGTGCGGCGCCTGATTGGCGAGTTGAAAAGCGCGGGCGTCGACGGCATTCTCATTGATTTGCGGCGCAACGGCGGCGGCTCGCTGCAGGAAGCGATCGAGTTGACCGGGCTTTTTATCAAAGAGGGGCCGGTGGTGCAGGTGAAAAGCTTCAATGGGAACGTCGAACAACAGCGCGATCCCGATCCGGGCATCGTTTACGATGGCCCGCTGACGGTGCTGGTGGATCGCATCAGCGCGTCGGCCTCGGAAATTTTTGCCGCCGCCATTCAAGATTACAAGCGCGGCGTTATTCTCGGCGGACAAACGTATGGCAAGGGCACGGTGCAAAATCTCGTGGATTTGAATCGCGTGCCGGCGCTCAGCCAATACATGCTGGCCAGCAACGATCAAATCGGGCCGGGCAAAGTGACGTTTGGCCAGGTCAAAGTCACCATGGCGAAATTTTATCGCGTGAACGGCGGCACCACGCAACATCGCGGCGTCACGCCGGATATCGCGTTTCCGTCGCATTATGATCAGACCGATTTTGGCGAAAGCACGGAGAAACACGCGCTGTCCTGGGATCAAATTTCATCGGCGCGTTTCACGCCGGAAGATCGGAGCGCCAAATATCTCGCGAGCTTGCGCGCCAAATCGCAGCAGCGCATGACGGCCAATGCCGAATTTCGCTATCTCGCCGAAGACATCGGGAGAATGAAAAAAGAGAATATTGAGAACTCGGTTTCCGTGCTGGAAAGCCAGCGCAAAGCTGAGCGCGACCAACTGGAAACGCGGCGCTTCGCCCGTGTGAATGAGCGCCGCAAAGCCAAAGGCCTTGCGCCGCTCAAAAAAGGCGACGCCATTCCGCGCGACGACAATGCGCCCGACGTTCTGCGCGCGGAGAGCCTGCACGTGTTGGCGGATTTAGTGACGGCCTCGAGCAAAGATTATATCGCAAAATCGATCAAAGTCGATAGCGGCAAGCCGAATCAGAATTGAGGAACGGGCCGGCGGAAACTCCGTTTTGTGGTGTGAGTTTTATAGAAATAAAACTTTTGCCATTGTCGAGCTCCGTGGGAGCGACGTGTGGAAATAATGAAATAAAAAACATGTTGCTTCTGCGGAGTTTTTGTTTTAAATATAGCTTGCTATCGAAGCGATAGCTTTTAGTGGCTTTTGCAAAAGCAAAAAAAGACGTCATTCTGTAAGAATCTTTTTTCTCTCCAAGTATTGCCTTGAATTGTAAAAGGATTCCTTCTGAATGACAACATACAGTGATGAGTTGTCGTTTTCACTATTTGTGCAAGTCGCAATAACCAACGCGAGAGGGAGTTCATCATGCGCATCTCATGGAAGATCCGCACGCAAACTATTTGCGCGATACTGGCATTTTTGATTTACTTGCCTTCATTTCTTCAATCGCAATCCAATCAAATCAAAGCCCTCGCCGGCGGCATGCTCATCGACGGTTTCGGCGGCAAACCGATTCGCAACAGCGTGATCATTATCGACGGCGAGCGCATCAAAGCCGTCGGACAAATCGGCGCCTTACAAATCCCGGCCGGGGCGGAAATCATCTCAACGGAGGGCATGAGCGTGTTGCCCGGTTTGTGGGATATGCACGTGCATCTCATGATCAACGGCCACAGCGATTACACGCATTGGGATAAAAAGTATCCGGCGCTGTTCGAGTCCGTCATCATGCCGGCCTCGGCGAAACAACTGCTGCTCGCCGGCGTCACGAGCGCGCGTGATCTCGGCGGGCCGTTGCAAGCGAGTATCGGCGTGCGCGATGCGATCAACGCCGGAAAAATTTCCGGCCCGACGCTTTATGTTTCCGGCCCGTTTATTCAACACGAACCTTATCCCGGCACCGAATTATTTCGCTGGGGCGTTAGTGGCGCTGTCGAGGCGCGCGCCAAAGTTCGCCGGCTCGCGCAGGCCGGCGTGAATTGCATCAAGCTCATTGATCAGGATCAAATGACGATGGATGAAGTGAACGCCGTCGTTGATGAAGCGCATAAAAACAAACTCACCGTTGTCGCCCATGCTCATCGTCCGGAAGAAATTCGCCGCGGCCTCGCGGCTGGCGTCGATTGTTTCGAGCACACCGGATTGGCTTCCGCGCCGGAATATCCTGCCGATATTATTGCCGTGCGCGGCGATGTGTTGCGGTATATTGATTTGTTGCAGAATGTGGATTTGGTGGTGAAGCATGGCGTGAGGTACAGATAAATGACGATAGATAAACAACAGGGTAAAAAGAGCTTGCGAAATCCGTGTTTTTAGCTTAAATTTTCCTGTATGAAAATCGAAACAAAATTTTTAGTCAAGGAGCAATGGTATGAATGGCATGGCAGTCGATTATCAACAGGCTTTAATTGATGAAGTGAAGGAATTGCCGGAAGAGGCCTTTCCCAATCTGTTGCAAATCGTGCGTTTATTCAAAGAGAGCATTTTGTTGCAAAGCCGCCAGGCTGCTTCAGCGCTTAAAGATGAATTTGCGCAATGGGATCAGCTTAGCGATGAAGCATTGGTGGAATTTGAGAAGGGGTTATCGTGATGGATATTGGGGATATCTACAGCATTGAAATTCCACCCAGCAACGGACACGAGCAGGCCGGCCCTCGCCCGGCGATCATTGTCCAAGCGCCTCAATTCGACAAGCAACTACCGACTGTGCTCATCGTTCCCTTGACCTCACAATTAGGCGCACAGACTTTTCCCGGCACATTTTTGATCCATCCCGATGCTGAGAATGGTTTGACGTTGGCCTCCGTTGTTTTGGTGTTTCAGTTGCGCGCCATCGATAAAAGACGGTTGAAGAGAAAACTCGGACGATTGAGCGCTCCACATCTGGCACAATTACATCAGCACATCAAAAGCCTCATACAGTTGCCATGACGTCATTTTTGTGCGGTTTGGCTATCTTCAAACAAGAGAAACCTGAAGTATCTTTTGGACCGCCGGCAACACAACACTATCAGTCTACCGGCTCATCTCCGCCAGCAGAATGGCCGAAGCAATCGCCACATTCAGCGATTCGCCGCCGCCGCGGCGCGGGATGGAAACGCGATGTTGGAGGAGCGCGCCGATTTCCGGCGATAGGCCATCGACTTCATCGCCGAGGAGGAGAACTTTTTTAGGGGCGTAACGCAAAACTGAGTAGGAAAAATCGCCGGATTGATCGGCGCCGTAGAGCACGGCGCTGAACGTTTGAAAGCGGCGCATGACGCCGACAAAATCTTCAGCTTCGTAAATCGGCAAATGGAAAATCGAGCCCATGCTGGCGCGCACGACTTTGGGATTGTAAACTTCGACGCACTCTTTGCCGATCACCACGCCGTCAACGCCGAGCCAATCTGCGGTGCGCAAAATCGTGCCCATATTGCCGGGGTCGTGCAATTTTTCGATACCAACCCACATGCAACGAGGCACGCCGCGCATGCGCTCCACCGGCTCTCCATCTGGCACGCGTTTCTCGACAATCGCGATGATTCCCTGTGAATGCATAGTGTCCGAGAGACCGACAAACACCTCGCTCGGAACTTCGTCGACGGTCACATTGCGCTCGTGCGCCAGTTGCAACGCCTGCCGCGCGCGCAACGATTGCAAAAACGAGGGGCAATAAATCACCCGCTCAACTTTCCAACCGGACTTAATCGCTTCCTCACACAATCGGCCGCCTTCGGCGAGAAAGCGGTTCATTTCCAGCCGATATTTTTTTTGCGTCAATCGGGCAATTTCTTTAAGATCGTTTTTGCTCAACATATTCCAACCCGGACGCGCCGGAATTTAAAAGGGTATCACACGGATTAAAAAACCACACGGAATTATCGGCGTGGTTTTTTAATCCGCGTGGAATTTTTTGCTTTGAGGCAAAGATTTTCAATTGATGCTACTTTTCTGGAGATACGAAATTAAATCAACAAACGCGACTTCGCTCTGCTGGCTATTGGTTAAATCACGCACGGCGGCGCGTTGGGCTTGCAACTCGTTGTCGCCGACAATAACGGCGAAGCGCGCCTGTTGGCGATTGGCCTCGCGCAGTTGCGCTTTCAAGCCGCGATTCAACAAATCCATTTCAACCGTCATGCCGCTTTGCCGCAGTTGTGCCGCGGCCTGCACGGCCCATAACACCGCGGCTTCGCCGAGCGGCGCCAGAAAAATAATCGGCGCTTTTGGAGCGGTTGGCTGCCAGCCGATTTTTTCCAAAACCATCATCAGGCGTTCCATCCCGGCCGCGAAGCCGACGGCCGGCGTCGCGTCACCGCCGAGTTCTTCGACGAGCAAATCATAACGGCCGCCGCCGCATAACGCATCCTGCGCGCCGAGCTGATCGCTGGTGATTTCGTAAGCCGTGCGCGTGTAATAATCCAGGCCGCGCACCAGACGAAAATCCAGCTCATATTTCATACCTGCAGCTTCGAGCAGTTGCTGAACGCGGCTAAAATGGCGGGCGCAATTTTCACAGAGTTCGTCGCAAAGCCTGGGCGCTTCTGCGGTCTCAACGCGGCAACCAGCCTCTTTGCAGTCGAGAATGCGCAGCGGATTTTTTTCGAAGCGCTGTTGGCAAGTTTTGCAAAGCCGGTCGAAACGCGGCCGCAAATATTCGCGCAGTTTTTGTTTATAAGGCTCGCGACACACGGCGTCGCCGACGCTATTCAATTTCACCACAAAGCGGTCGACTTGAAAAGCGCGATAGACAGCCATTGAAAGTGAAATCGCTTCGACATCCGCCGCCGGCTCCGGCGATCCCAAAATTTCCGCGCCGAATTGCTGAAACTGGCGCTGGCGTCCGGCCTGAGGATTTTCCTGTCGAAACGCCGTGCCGAGATAATAAAGTTTGTTGACGGGTTGTTTCTTGCCGAGATTGTTTTCCACAAAAGCGCGCACGACGCCGGCGGTCAATTCCGGCCGGAGCGTCAAGTTTTTTTCGCCGCGATCGACAAACGAGTACATCTCTTTTGAAACGATGTCGGTGAGTTGGCCGATGCTGCGGGCAAAAAGCTCCGTCTCTTCAAAAATCGGCGGGCGAATTTCGCTGAAGCCGAAACGCGCCATGACTTGATGAATCACGGCTTCGGCGGCCTGCCAGCGGCCGATTTCTTCCGGCAAAATATCGCGCGTGCCTTTGATCTTTTGAAATCGCATGAAAATGTTTTCAGGTTAAACGGTTTGACGGTTGGTCTGTTAGTCCGTTTTTAACGGTCAAACAGGCAAACGGTCAAACGTTTTTATAAACTCAATTCTCCAAATACTTTTCTTCTTCGCGAATAATGGTATTAAGCGCATCTTTGGAGCTTTGGGCCGCCAACAATTGTTCCCGAAATTCCGGTTTGTGCATCAGACGAGAAATGCGGCTGAGCGCTTTCAAGTGCGGACCGGTTTGGTCCGGCGGGCCCACCAGCAACCAGATGATGCGCACCGGCCGATCATCCATCGCTTGAAATTCAACCGGTTTTTTGGCAATGCCCAGCGCGACCACGATGGCCGGCGCTGCCTCGCTTTTGCCATGGGGAATAGCCACTTCATCGCCGACGCCCGTGCTCATGACGGCCTCGCGATCGAGCACGGCTTTTAAAACATCTTTGCGATCTTTGATGCTTCCGGCCTTTGCCAACAAATCCACCATCTCTTCGATCACCAGTCGTTTCTCCTGGCCGGACAGATGAATCTTAATCAAATGTTCAGAAAGTATATCTTTCAATTTCATTGCCAGAAACTCCTTACCGGCGTGTGCTATTCGACCTTGCACCGCCACGCCACTCATCGGCATCATCCGTGAATTTTTTCCCCGGCTAACTGTATAACAGAATTCCTATCTTTTTAACTAAAGAATACAATTTATGACAGTGCCAGCACAATTGCAAATATTTTTTCACGGGAAAAATTTCACGGCGATGCCGCAGGCTTTCGGCGCTCGACGAAAAGAAGCGCAATTCCCGCCACCAACGCGACCAGACTAATCCATAACCCCCGCGTGAAAGCGCGCGAATGAAAGCGAAATTCCACTTGATGCTGACCGGCGGGCACGGAGACGGCACGGAAGCAATAATTGGCGCGATAAGTTTTCACCGGCTGGTTGTCGATATACGCCTGCCATCCGGCAGGTTCGGGATAATAATTATCGCTTAACACCAGCATCTGCGGCGCGATGCTTTTTGTGGCAATCTGAATATGATGATAATCGTATTGCTGGATTTGCACGCTCGCGGTGGAATCGGGTTGCGGCACTAAGTCCGGCTTCTCGTTTAACATGGCACGGCGATGCGGGTCAAAGCCCTGTTCCGGACCGGCGCGTAATCGCATCAATGCGGCAACGGGTTCGGTCTGCACTTCGAATTCGCCGACCAAATAGGCGCGCGGCAAGACGGTGGGATTTTCGTAAATGCTCAACACCTGCTGTCCACCGCCGGCATTAACTTGAAATTGTTGTTGCACGATCCATTCCTCAATCGGCAAAGTTGCAAAGGTGAGAACATATTTAGCGTTGAGCATATCGAGAATATGGTGCGCCGGAAAATCATCCTCCGTGGCGTGCTGCAATCCGGTCGCTTCGATGAAATCCTGATAAAAACGCGGCTTGGCAGCATGGTAACCGCCGACACTCTGAATGCCCTGTGCCGACCAACGCAACTCGCCGAATAGTTGACCGGCGGGATAGAAGCGATACAACGAAGTGTCCGATTTAAAAAACGCGCTGATCGCATCCGGCTGCAAATACTCGGGCGTTTCCTGCTGCGGATAAGTCTGGCCGATTTTCTTGTCAACCAACCAGAGATCAACCAGCGTGATTAAGCAAATGGCAACGGCAAACGAGGTCGCGGCTATTTTTTTCCTCAGCGCCAAGGCCAGCAGCGCCAATCCCGCTGCCGAAAAAATCGAGACGAACCAGAAGTCCTGAAAGAGCATGGCGAAACGCGCCTGATCCACGGCTTGCTGTGTATTGGCATCGTATTGATCCGGATACAGCCCGCGCATAAAATTAAAAAACCCCTCTTGAAAAATCGTCAAAGCGAGCACAATAACAACCAGCGCGCCGAACGCCAGCCACAGCCTTTGCGCTATTTTATCGTTAATCGCGGCGGCCTCTCTTGTGCTTGCCAAGCGCACCCGCGATAAAATACTTTCCAAACCGAGTCCGGCGAGAATCGCCACCGTGCATTGCACGAGAATGAGAATCATCACCGGCACGCGGAATTTATTGAAATAGGGAAAGTAGTTATAAAATAATTTATAGAAAACGGCAAAGTGATGGCCGAATGAAATGAACAATGAGAATAGAAGAGCGATACCTGAAAAGATAATCAGTAGCCGGTTTTGTTCGCTGTGCGCCAGATTAAGAACAAAGCCGGCGATGGCCAATGCCAAGACGAGAATGCCCATGTAATTCGGATAATCCGTGAACGGCATATTGCCCCAGTAGGTTTGGCCACCAAAGCCATAAAACGAGGGAATAATGAACGTCATCATTTCGCCGGGGGAAAACGACCATTGCGTGGCATAATCAAACCCGACGCCGGTATCTTTAACACCGGCCGCCGCGCTCGCCTGCAAAACCGAGGGGGTGCCGCGAATCGAATACGGCGTGTATTCCTGCAGAGGCAAATACAGAATGGCCGCGAGCGCGCCGGCCAGCAGCAGCGTGCCGGCAAAGCCGCCGAGCATGGGCGCGAGGCGCTTGAAATCTTTTTTAATTATGATGGATATAAGATGACACAAAACATAAAGACCGACGAACAGCAAAATATAATAAGAGATTTGCACATGACCGCGCTGAAATTGAAATCCCAAAATTAGCCCCGCCCATCCGAGATGACGCCAGGAAAATTTTTCGATGAGCCGGTCAACGGCCCATAGCGCCCACGGAATGTAAGCCGCGGTCATCATTTGCGAGCCATGGCCGAAAACTTCCATGGTGATGAGATAGGGCGTGAACATGAAAGCCAAGCCGCCGAACAGGGCTGGCAGAAAGCTTGCGCCTTTTCGCCGCAAAAGAACAAACACGCCCATGCCGGCGAGAATAAAGTGCAAAATGTGGTGCAGCAGATCGGGAAGCGGAAGAAATCGAGAAATCAACTGGATGGCGGCACTGGGCAGATGAACGAACGGTACATACATCAAACTGCCAAAACTCGGCATGCCGGAAAAAATATATGGAGACCACAACGGCAAGATTCCCCTTTCCCAGAAAACTTTGTCCAGAGGGGCCGTCGTTGCAACAGCCGCTTGCGCATCGGGTGAGAGATAAGTTTGGCCGCCGAAGATGACTTCGAAAAAGAAAATCATCGCCAACAAAGAATAAATTCCCAGGGCGGCAAGAAAAGGATGCCGAGCAAGCCAATTCTCCCGGCCGACGGCATCCTTGGGGGGAACCGAGGGGGCCGGTCGTTTGCTACGCGTCTTCTTTGCCATGAGTGCTGGATTCCCTAACAAAAATTATTTTATTATTAAAACCTCGGATATAGACAGAAATTTTACTGATTATCTTGGACAAAGGCAAGAATTTTCTTTAGAAAAACGTTTGCTTTTTATGGCCGGCCGTTTTATATTGAAAAAATGCCGCCGTTTCTGCCTGAAATTCGGCGTACGAGCATATTCTAAATCCGGGAAGAATTTTTAAAATGAGCGAATTGACGAGCCAGATGGCAAAATGGTCCGGCGAGTTCGGAAGAGACTACACGGATCGCAACGCGCTTTCGCTGGCGGAAATGGAGGCGCTGTATATGAGCAAGTACGGTGTGAATCGGACAAGCATGAACACGCGCTTTATCGGTGCTCTCGATCGGTCCATGCGGATTCTCGAAGTCGGATCGAATGTCGGCAATCAACTGCTCTGTTTGCAACGGATGGGATTCACCTCTCTTTTCGGCGTCGAGCTGCAAGGCTACGCCGTGGAAATATCGAAGCACCGGACCCAACACATCAATATCGTGGAAGGCGCGGTTTTCGATATCGCGTTTAAAGATGAGTTTTTCGATCTTGTTTTCACCTCCGGCGTGCTTATCCACATTGCTCCCTCCGACATCACCAAGGCCTTGCAGGAAATCCATCGTTGCAGCCGGAGATTGATATGGGGATTTGAGTATTTTTCCGAAGGCTATGCGGAAGTCGTGTACCGCGGAAATGCCGGGCTGCTTTGGAAAACGAATTTTCCGCAGCTTTATCTCGACACGTTTGGCGATTTGCGCCTGGTTAAAGAAGAACGTTTCAAGTACAAAGACGATGCAAACGTGGATACGATGTTTTTGCTGGAAAAGGTTGAATGAATCCCAAGCAAACAATTATTAAAGAGAACACTGATGAATTGGAGTGACAAAACCGTTTTGATCACCGGGGGGACCGGATCGTTTGGGAGGAAGTTCGTCGAGATCGCGCTGGAAAAGTACCGCCCCAAAAAGTTGATCGTTTTCAGCCGCGACGAGCTCAAGCAATTCGAGATGCAGCAGAATTTTCGCGATCCCATCCTGCGCTATTTTCTCGGGGACGTGCGCGACAAGGAACGGCTGCACCGGGCTTTCCACGGCGTCGACGTCGTCGTGCATGCGGCGGCTTTGAAGCAAATTCCGGCATGCGAATATAACCCGTTCGAGGCGGTAAAAACCAACATTCTCGGCGCGCAAAATATTATCGAGGTAGCGATTGAAAACGGCGTACCGCAAGTCATCGCTTTGAGCACTGATAAGGCGGCCAATCCCATCAACCTGTACGGCGCGACCAAGCTGGTTTCCGACAAGCTTTTTGTTGCCGGCAACTCATACTCCGGCGCGCACGGGCCTCGCTTTAGCGCCGTTCGTTACGGCAATGTCATTGGCAGCCGCGGCAGCGTCATCCCATTCTTCAAAGAGAAACGCCAAACCGGCGAGCTGCCGATCACCGATCCGCGCATGACACGTTTTTTTATCACCCTCGAGCAGGGGGTTGAGTTCGTGTTCAAATGCTTCGAGCGGATGTTTGGCGGCGAGATTTTCGTGCCGAAGATTCCCAGCATGCGCATCCTCGATCTGGCCAAGGCGATCGCGCCGGAGTGCCAGGTTAAAATTGTGGGAATCCGTCCGGGAGAGAAAATCCATGAAATGATGGTGCCCAAAGACGAAGCCCACCACACTCTGGAGTTCGCTGATTATTTCATCATCGAACCCGAGTTTCCCTGGTGGGGCAAGGCCAACCACGCCGGCGGCAAACGGGTGCCGGCTGATTTTAGCTATAGCAGCGACAATAACACGTGGTGGTTGACTCAGGAAGATTTGCAAAAGCTGGTGACAGAATGAGCAACGATTGGCTTCCGTACGGCTGGCATTGGCTGGATGATGACGACATTGCCGCGGTGACGAAAATTTTGCGCCACGGCCATTTGACGCAAGGCGAGACGATCGCCGAATTTGAGCAGGCGGTCGCAGCGTTTTGCGGCGCCAAGTATGCGATTGCAGTTGCCAATGGCACAGCGGCATTGCACTGTGCCGCATTCGCTGCCGGTGTTGGACCTGGTGACGAAGCGATTACCTCACCGATCACCTTTGCAGCAACGGCCAATTGCATCGCCTATCAGGGCGGCCGGCCCGTGTTTGCAGACATCGATCCCTCGACGCGCAACATCGCTCTAGACGAGATCGAGCGGCGAATCACGAAAAACACGCGCGCCATCTTGCCGGTACACTTTGCCGGAAGATGCTGTGACATGCCGGCGATTGCGGCGATTGCACAAGAGCACGATCTGGTCGTCATCGAAGACGCCGCCCATGCCATTGGCAGCGAGTATTCGGATCATGGTAAAATCCGGCGCGTGGGTGAATGCATTCATTCGGCCATGGTCGTTCTCAGCTTTCATCCGGTGAAGCACATCACCACCGGCGAAGGCGGGATCATATTGACCAATGATGATGCCCTGTACGAACGGCTGCTGCTCTGCCGCAGTCACGGCATTACCAAAGATAAAAAGCGGCTGCAAAAGAACGAGGGACCTTGGTACTATGAAATGCAGGCGCTGGGTTATAATTACCGCTTGACCGATTTTCAATGCGCTTTGGGATTGAGCCAGCTTAAAAAATTGCCGGGTTTTATCGAGCGCCGCGCCGAAATCGTTCGCCGCTATAATGCCGCTTTTGGAGAAATCGAGTCGCTGATAACGCCGCATCTCCCCGCCTCACGGACAGCGTGGCATCTTTACGTTCTGGAATTTGACCTTGCCCGGCTCGACTGCGATCGGCGGAGAATTTTTGAAGAGCTGCGTGAGCGGAAACTGGGCGTGCAGGTCCACTACATTCCGGTGCATCTGCAGCCTTATTATAGAGAGACCTTTGGCGCACGGGCCGGGGACTACCCAAACGCCGAACGATATTACGAGCGCGCCATTTCGCTGCCTCTCTATCCCCGCATGTCGGACGGCGACGTCGAGCGCGTCATGGCAACCGTCATTGAAGTGGTGAAACGACATCGTAAATGAGCATAGAAGCTGACAAAGGGCAACCATGGACGATCGGCGTTATCTTGCAGGCGCGCATGGGCTCACAACGTTTGCCCGGGAAAGTGCTACGCCCAATCGCCGGCCGGCCGATGCTGGAGTGGTGCTTGCTCCGGCTTGGTGATTCCAAGCGCTGCGGCCGCGTGATCATTGCCACCAGCACGGCGCCACAGGATGAGGCGATCGTACATCTCTGCGAGCAATTTGAGGCGCCTCACTTTCGTGGCAGTGAAAACGATGTGCTCGGCCGCTATTATGAAGCCGCCCGGCATTTCCGCGTCGATCCGGTTATCCGCATCACTGCCGATTGTCCGCTCATCGACCCGAACGTGCTCGATGCGTTGATCGACGCCTTTGCAGCCGAGAGAGTGGATTACTTGAGCAATACGCTTAATGAGAGAACCTTTCCGCTTGGGCTTGATGCAGAAATCTTTTCGTTCGATGCGCTCGAACAGGCTTATCATCTGGCGACCAAACCGTACGAGCGTGAGCACGTCACACCATACCTCTACCAGCACCCGCAGCAATTTCGTCTGACGGGATATAAAAACAGCGTAAACCTCTCTCATTTCCGTGTGACGGTGGACTCTCAAGAAGACCTCCGCCTGGTAGATGCCATATACGCTCATTTTAATGCGTGCGACAGGGGACATCGATTTTCTCTTGATGAGCTGATTGAGTTTTTGTCGAGGCAACCTGAATTAGTGGAGATCAATCGGCATGTGCGCCAAAAGCAGCTCGGCGAATAAAAAAGTTCTCATCAGAACGGATGGTTCACAGCAGATCGGCTTTGGACACATCAGCCGTTGCCTGGCGCTGGCAGAGGCGCTGGCATTGCAAGGTATCGAGGTTGATTTTGTCGTTAAAGCAACTTCCGATCAAGTGGCCCGTGTGATCGCGCGCCAAGGTTATGCGGTCCATCATCTTTCAAAAGATTCTTCCGAAACCAAAAGTCTATTCGAGTCGGCGCAGCATCAACAGGCTCGGGTGATCTGTGTTGATACTTACGAAGCTGATGCCGCCTACCTCCAGGCGCTGAAAGATTTCGGCCGCAAAGTGATTTTTATCGATGACTTTGCACGTTTTCCCATCCCGGCTGATATGGTTGTCAATTACAATGCCTACGCTCCCGATTTGACTTATCAGGTTGCCTCCGCCACTCGCCTGCTTTTGGGGACTCGCTATGCGCTTTTGCAGCAGCGCTTCAAAAAGGCGCGAGATCATCATGCCATTAAAATTCAGGCCTGCCCTGCCAGGGCCACAGACAGGCCAGGGCATGGAAATGTGCTGGTAATGTTCGGTGGCTCGGATCTGCACAACTGGAGCGCAAAGATTGCGAGCGCTTTACTGCAGTCGCTCCCAGACGCAACGCGTGTCACCGTGATAACAGGACCGGCCTCGGCGACGCGCCATGAATTGGAAGCGTTGGCCAAAACGGCATCTCGTCTCGAAGTCAAGCCGCAGCCGGAAGATCTGCCGGCGATTATGGCAACGGCTTCTCTTGCCATCAGCGGCGCCGGTGTAACGGCTTACGAGCTTGCCTGCCTCGGCGTGCCAAGTTTATTACTGGTGCTGGCCGACAATCAATTCCGCAATGCGGAGGCGCTTGACCGTTTTGGAATTGCCACTTCGTTAGGTTGGCACGAGAACCTTCATCTGGAAGAGATTGCCACAGCGGTGGCTACCCACTTGGCAGATACCGAAAAGTTGGCGCGCATGTCCGAACGCGGGCGGCAGCTTGTCGATGGCATGGGGGCTGAACGCGTAGCAAAGGAGATTTTACATGAAATCGATTCGCGTGTCTGAAACCCTCCGCATCGGCGAAGGCGAGCCCTGCTTCATCATTGCCGAGGCCGGCTCGAATCACAATCGTGATTTCGAATTGGCAAAAAAGCTCGTCGCCGTCGCCGCCGTAGCACAAGCGAGCGCAGTAAAATTCCAAATCTTCAGCGCCGCAAAAATTTACTCCAAGAAAACGCCCAAGATGAGCTACCTCAAGGAAAAGCAGCTCGCGCCGGAAAGCGAAAGTGTATACGATCTGATTCAGAAATTGGAATTGCCGCGTCACTGGTTGCAGGATTTGAAGGCGTATAGCGAGGAAAAGGGCTTGATTTTCATGGCCACGCCGTTCGACTTGGATGCCGTCGATTGCCTCGAAGAAGCCGGTGTTCTCCTTTATAAAGTGGCATCCTTTGAGATTACGCATCTGCCCATGTTGCGGCGCATTTCACAGACTGGCAAGCCGATTATTCTATCCACAGGCATGGCCGATCTTGCCGACATCGAACGCGCGTTGGAGGCCATCCACTCAGCCGGAAGCAGTCCGGTGGTGCTGCTGCATTGCGCTATTAACTATCCGCCCGATTATGCGGACATCCACTTGCGCGCGATGCAGACCTTGCGTCAGGCCTTCGACGTGCCGGTGGGTTTCTCCGATCATACTATGGATGCCGTCTGCGACATTGCCGCCGTTGCTCTCGGCGCGACTGTCATTGAAAAGCATTTCACGTTGGACCGAACCCTGCCGGGCCCCGACCATCCGTTCGCCGTGGAACCGGCCGAGCTGCGTGGAATAGTGGCGGCCATTCGCAATACCGAAAAGGCCTTGGGCAGCCCGATCAAAAAACATACGCAAGCCGAGGATGAGCTTTATCGCCTTGCCCGCCGCAGCCTCGTCGCCGCCCGCAATATTCCAAAAGGCACGGTGATCACCGCCGAGATGTTGGAAGTGAAGCGGCCCGGCTTTGGCATTCCAACCTACTTGATGGACGTCGTGATTGGCCGACGCGCCGGTGTCGATATTGAAGAAGATGACATCCTTACTTGGGATATGATTGGCTAATGAGCAAAAAGATCACTTTTCGCCCGGCCGATATCAACGATAGCAAGGATATTTTCCGCTGGCGCAATGATCCCATCACTCGCGCCAACTCTTTTAACAGCTCGATCATTCCTTGGTATGAGCACGAGCAGTGGCTCGGCAAAGCGCTGTCCCGAAGTGATCGCCTTCTGCTCATCGGCATGGACGAGAGCAGGAAAATCGGCATCGTGCGCTTCGATCTCAATCAGCCAAGCGAGGCTGAGATCAATATCAACCTCGCCCCGGAGTGTCGAGGCCAGGGTTATGGAGCGGCCCTCATTCAGGGAGCGAGCGTGCATTTGTTTCAACACCATCCCGTGGTGCGCGCCATTTATGCCAAGGTCAAGCCGGACAATCCGGCCTCGTTGCGCGCCTTTGAAAAAGCCGGGTATCATCACTTTGCGGATGGTGAATACAGAACGCTGATGCTCGAGGCCAACAAGACAACGCCGCCGGCTCCTGTTGATAATTCCTGGAAGCGGGTCATCGCCCGGCAGATGGTGCAACTTTCGAGCGCCAATGTCTTCGTGCAGTTGGTCCGTTTTGCCAAAAACCTGGCTTTCGCTCGCCTCCTCGGCCCCAATCTCTTTGGCTTGTGGAATGGCTTGCAAGTCATTCTGGTCTATGGCGCCAATGCCCATCTCGGCGTGTTGCACGCGTTGAATCGGGAGATCCCCTTGAGCCGGGGACGAGGCGACCTCGAGCTTATTACGCGCATTGCCCGCGTCAGCTTGAGCTTCTCGCTGCTTGCAACGTTGTTCGTTGCCGCCATTCTTTTCGCCATCGGCTCGGCGCTTGATCCCACGCAGATCGAAGCCGGCGCATTGAGGCTGATCGCGGCGGTATTGGTGGCGCAGCAGCTCTTCCAATTTTCTAATTTTTTGTTCCGCGCGGAGGACGATTTTGGCAGGCTCGCCAAAGTTTTGATTATTGCGGCTGCTCTCGAGCTCGTGGCTTCCATCGCGCTCGTTTATTGGATCGGTTTCAATGGCAGTTTTTATGGCTTTCTAATCAGCTTCTTATGCTCCGCGCTGATATGTCTGCACTGGCGGCGCGAGTTGACACGGGGCTTTGAGATCGACTTCAGGCTGGTTGGGCGTCTGATCCGCATCGGTTTTCCAATCATGCTCATTAGCCTCAGCTATGGTTTGCTGACCACGCTCGACCGCGTGTTGATCATTAAATTTCTTGGCAATGAGCAATTGGGTTACTACGCCCTCGGTCCTTTGGCGCTTACGGCAATCGCCTACATTCCGACCACCGTCAACCAAGTGATGTACCCTAAATTCGGCGAACGGTATGGCAAGACGGGCGATCGCAAAAGCCTCGCCGGCTTTGTTCGCGTGTCCATGCTGATCACCGCACATCTCACGGGCCTGGTGCTAGGCGTGGCCTTTCTGGTCATCCCTTTGGTGACTTTCTTCTTGCCGAATTACGCCCCCGGCATTCTAGCGGCGCGCATTCTTTTTGCCGGATTTTATTTTTTCAGCCTGGTCGGGCCGGCTGCCAATATGATGATCACGATTGATCGCCAAATCCAGTATCTCTTGTGGCTCGTGGCGGCAGCGATTCTCGTGGCGGCGCTGAATACGGCTGCCTTGAGCGCTAATCTTGGCATCGAAGGCGTTGCCGCCTCGACCGGGGTTTCTTATGCCATTTATGCTTTTGGCATGATCATATTTACTTTAATTCGATATCTTGATTATAGCGGCCGTCAACTCAGCATTCTGCTGGTCAAGCTCATGTTGCCTTATGCAGCGGCTACCGGATTGATTTGGGGTGTGTTGCTCCTTCGCTTTCATGATCCGTTGATCCTCATCGGTGTGCAGCTTGCCTTGTTCACGATTGTTTACGGCCTCTTCTCTTTTATTCTCATGCGCCGGGAGCTCCCACAATGAGTGGAGAAAAAGTCCTTGTGCTCTTGGGCAGCGAAGCCCATCTCCGGCAATGTTTGGAAAAAACCGGGACCGACTGCTCCGGTTATATTTATTTTACTGAAGACCAACTCACGCAGCGCCGGCTCGATCATCTGGGTTTGCCCTGGCTATCCACCGAGCGGCTTCTTGACAAGCCGTTGCTGGAATCGTTTGCGGCATTAGCCGTGCAACTGCACGAAGAGTGGCTTGCCAATTCGCATGAGCTTGTTTACCGCGACTTGCCGATTGGTACTGCCCTGATACAGTTCTATGAGCCGTGGGCACGTATGGTGCGAAAGATCAATATCTACAGCCGATTGCTCGAACAGATGCAGCCAAAGCGAATTGTTTCTTACGTTGGAGATGTGGAACTGCTGCGCCAACTCAGCCATCTGCACCATGAAGTCGTGATCGACGCGCCGAAGGCAAAGCAATCGCTATGGCAGTCGCTCTCAACCTCGTGGCTGGTCAACCGCATCCGTTATCGCGGCGGCCTACGGGCGGCATTCCGTTACTACCTCGACTATTGGTGGAGCGAATTGCCCCGGCTCAAAAGTCATATCACCGCCGCGGGGCCTCACGGCTATATTCTTTTTATCGCCGGATACCTCAATCATGCCAAAACTTTTTTGCCGGTCTTGCGCCAACTCAACCGGCCGTATCTCGTCCTCGCTTCCGACCCGGAGGCATGCCAATTTCTGCGGCGGCAGCAGGTGGCTTATCGCCGCCTCGGCCATTTCGTTTCGCCTGCCAACTGGCGGCGTTATCGTTCCTACAACCGGCAAGTGCGCCGGCAACAACGGGCTTTGGTCGCCGATGCGGCGCGGGAAATTTGTTATGAGAATATCGCGCTTCTTCCTTTTTTGCAAGCTGATTTGAGCCGGCTTCTCCGGCACCATTTGGCCCGGTTGCGTCTCTACACTGATGTCTATCTCGAGTTGTTTCAGCATTTCCGGCCGGGCCATGTCGTGGTGGCTGATGACACGACAACCCAGGGCCGTATCGCCGTGCTCGCCGCCCGGTCACTTCGCATTCCCACGCTCAACATTCAACACGGCGCTATTGCGGATGTGCAACATTATCGTTATGCGATCGCTGACCGTATCGCCGTTTGGGGAGAGCATGATCGCGACTTATTGTTGCGCAGCGGTGTGCCGGAAGAGAAAATCGTGATTACCGGGCAACCTCGATTCGACGACCTCGGACGGCAAGCCGGCGATCAGACCTATCGCCGTGAACGCCTCGGCATCCCGACGTCGCACAAGCTGCTTTTATGGGCAACAACGCCGTTTGTGCCGCGACTGTCTTATGACTTTTCCGGCCGCAATCGTCGCTATCTCCAGGCATTGCTCGATCTGCTCGTTCGTGAATCGAGTTGGAACCTCGTGATCAAGCTTCATCCCCGTGACCAACGGGCTGATTACAACGCCGTGCTCGCTAAGGCGGAAGCCAGCGTGCGTTCCCGCGTTCGCATTTTACAGGAAGAGGATATGCAGCAGCTTCTTCCAATGGCTGACGCGGTGTTGGCATGGAATACGAGCGTCATTCAAGAAGCCGTGCTGGTGGAAAAACCGATCATAGGCCTGAATTTTTTCGCCTTCCCGGAAGCGATTCCATCGGTGTCGGAAGGGGTGGCGCTGCCGGCGCACAGTGTGGAAGAGCTCGCGCAAGCATTACACCGCGTCTTCGCCAACGAAAAAGCAACGTTGGCCGCAATGGTCGAGGCCCGGCGCCAATACGCCACCCGTCACTTGAATGTGAATGAGCGAACCGCCGCCGAGCGCATCATTGAGTTGATTGAGACGAAGGAGCATAGGTTACGCGTTTAATTGTTGAGCAATCGGGGCGGAACCATGTTCTTTGTTTACTCATTAACATGGACTACTCTTTCAAAATTTATGCGAAAAAGGAGATTCCGAATGAAAACGAATACTCTTAAAAATATACTACAAGAATACAGAAACGCACCGAAGGAGTTCCACGCCACCAGTTATTGGGATTCCTATGAAAAAGGCATACTTGATACTGTTCATTCTATAGATTTAAGTCAGTTGCGGTCCGGAAAGTATCCAATACTTGCCACTTTTGGATTTAATGATGTTATATATTCATATCATCCCAACTTATCTTTTTGGAAAAAGGCCATTCTCAAATTCATCCACCGTTACTTGATTATGAATAGGGGAATTCTTCCCTATCATCTCAAAACGTCGGATATTCGAGAAATGGCTTACCGTCACTGTGAATTGATGGGAGACCTTAGCAACGCAAAACCAATCAACGCTATTGAGGTGTCCACTTTTGGTAGACCACAAGATATTTTTGAAATAAACGGACGAAAGTACACAATGCCGTTTCTTGGTTACTATCTGCGTTATTGTTTTGCTCAGAAACATATCGCTTTCAAAGGAGACGAAATCATCGTTGAGCTTGGATCAGGTTCCGGCTATCAAATTGAGGTGTTAAAGAAACTATATCCAGATATGACAGTTTTATGCCTGGATTTGCCAACCCAGATTTTTCTTTGCCAAGCCTATCTCTCAGAGGCATTGGGAAAAGAGAAAATTGTTGGAACAGATGTAACACTTAAATGGGAAGATCTGTCAAACCTCAAAAAGGGTTATGTTTATTGCTTTGGGAACTGGCAAATACCTTTGCTTAGAAATTTACAGTTTGAGGTTTTCTGGAATGCTGCTAGTTTTGGGGAAATGGAACCAGACATCGTCGAGAATTACCTGGATTATATTAAAGGAAATTCTAGGTGGATCTATCTCTTACAGGCACGTCATGGCAAGGAAACAACTGGAAAAACTCAAGTAAAGAAGCCGATTACTTTTGATGACTACAATAGATTGCTTTCGGGATATGTTTTACGGGAGGAGCATGACGCATGGCAAGCTCATAAGAGACTATCTGAATCGCGTGGTTATTTCGAGGGTATATGGATAAAAGAATAAAGGGCCTAACCCCACGATGAAGGCTGACGCTGCCAGCGCGAGAGCGACACGATGTCGCTAGTGTGATTGTTTTGCTGAGATGTAATGCCCCTGACAAAACCTGGTGTTCCGTCACCGGTACCCTTGATACGGACAAACGCGAGCCCTGCAGTCCGCAATGGTTTGTGGGGGGTGCCAGGTCTTGCCGTTGTCTTTCGAACGGATCAAGACGGCGGCGCCATTCGGATACAAATGCTCATCGGTGCGCGTAAACGTAACCAGCAAATCCCCATTGGCAACGCGCGCAATGGACGGCCATCCGCAATATTCATGGTAAGCTTCGTAGAGAAGCAGGTTTCGGATGATCAAATCACGATTTACAACGCTCAAAGTTTTCTGAGCAAAACAACAATTGAGAGTCAACGCGATCAGTGTCAATGCGAGCAGTCCCTTGCGCAGCATGTTCTAATCTCCCGGTGTATGGTCAAATTATTCGAGCACCAACATTACATTAAAAATTTAACGTTCAACCTCGAGCTTTGCCCAAAGAAAACGCGCCAAAATCCGCACGATACGTTGGCAGGCTTTTCCGCCGCCAAAGAGGGCCAAACCCTTTGCCGGTGAAGAACTTTTTTTTCCCCCGGCGCTCATGCGAAATTTGATTTTGTCGATATTCGAGACTGCGGCTAGAAATTTTTTCTTGTTCGCGCCGACGAGTGTATTAAATCCGCCGGCGAGCGTTTCAACCCATTCGGTTTCGTTGCGCAAAGTGATGCACGGCACGCGCAGAAAAAACGCTTCTTTTTGCACGCCGCCGGAATCCGTGATGATGGCGCGTGCATTTTTTTCGAGCGCGAGCATTTCGAGATATGAAACCGGCGGCACGAGTTGCAGGTCGGGCTGCGCTTCCAATTGCAACCGAATGGAGCGCAGCGCGCGCTTTTGGGCTAACAAATTTTTAACGCGCGGGTGCAATGGGAAAATCGCCGGCGCGCGGAGTTCGAGTAAAAGTTCGAAAATATTTTGGAGCCGCGCGGTATCGTCGGTATTTTCGGCGCGGTGAATGGTAATTAAAAAATATTCTTTCGCCTTCAGACCCCAACGGGATAGAAGATTTGCACGATTTCCAAAAATTAACGCGGCATCGAGCATCACGTCGCCGACATTGTAGACGCCGCGATGAATGCCTTCGGCGGCAAGATTTTTCACCGCGGTTGCGGTTGGGCAGAATAAAATATCGGAAACGTGATCGGCGACGACGCGATTGATTTCCTCCGGCATGTCGCGATTCCAACTGCGCAGGCCGGCCTCGACGTGCGCAATGGGAATGTGCAATTTGCTCGCGCCCAATGCGCCGGCGAGCGTGGAATTGGTATCGCCGTAAACGATCACGCCGTCCGGCTTTTCTTTGAGCAGAATCGGTTCGAGCTTGGCGAGAATGTCCGCGGTTTGCGCGCCGTGCAGTTTCGAGCCGACGCCGAGATGATAACGCGGTTTGGGCAAGCCGAGTTCTTTGAAGAAAACCGCCGACATTTCATAATCATAATGTTGGCCCGTGTGAACCAATGTTTCGCGAAGATCAGAATGTCTGGCGATCTCGTGCGAGACTACGGCAGCTTTGACGAATTGCGGACGCGCGCCTACGACAGTGACGAGACGAATCATTGATTTTCCAAAAGCTGTTCCGGCGGAACGTCACGCCAAACACGGGCCGGATTACCCAACACAATTTTTCTTGCCGGCACGTCACGAGTGACAACTGAGCCAGCAGCGACCAGCGCATCTTCTCCAAGCGTGATGCCGGGAAGCACGGTGACGTTCGCGCCGATGCGGGCGCCGTTTTTCATCGTCACGCCTTTGTGATATTTGAAACGATCTTTCGTGCGGCCGAGAAAATTGTCGTTGGTGAATGTAACTTCCGGCGCGATGAAACAGTAATCGCCAATCTCGGACAGCGCGGTGATGTAGGCTTCCGTTTCCAATTTGCAGCGCTTGCCGATCGTCACTTTATTTTCAACGGTGACGCCGCGACCGACAATCGTGTATTCGCCGATGCGCACGTTCTCGCGCACCGAAGCGAGATCGGCGACCAGCCCGTTTTGCTCAATCGCGCAGCCGCGATAAATGACGACGAGCGTTCCGACGATGCAGCGATCACCGATGATGCAGCCGGATAAAGTTTCGTCTTTCGTGATGGCGCTGGCCGCGGCTTTCATGGGGCGCTTGCCGATCACGGTATGATCATCGATGCGAACACCCGAACCGATCGTGGTGTCCGGATGAATGATGACGCCGTGACCGATCTGGCAATCCGCGCCAATCGTCACGTTGGCGTCGATATAACAGTTGCTGCCGAAGCCGACGTTGGCGCCGATTTTAGCGGTGGGGTGAATGAAGTTCTGCAAAGTAATTCTCCGGATTCATAGGGACACCATTATTTTTCAACGTATGATTTGCGGTTGCGAACACTTTAATCTCGTCGGATACGACAAATACATATCGTTGTTTTGAAAAGGTCAAGATTATAATGATAAGAAGAATGGTGCGCAAAGGCAAGATTTTTTTCCAGCGAGTAAGATTGACCGGTCGCTTAGATCATTCGTTCACAACAAATCAGTAAAGTTATAGCGACCGGTCAATGTGCGGCTTAGAAGTACATTTTAACGAGCGGGCATGTTTGCGGTTTTTAAATTTGCCAGCCACAGGCGGCCGAAATTGAGCGCGTCGAGACGGCGTTGCCAGATTCCCCGCAGCGTCAAACCGAGCGCTTTTCGCATGTAAAGAAATTGCAGCGTGCCGCCGAACATCATGGTGAGCGTCGTTGCCAGCGCGCCACCGATGATGCCGGTGACGGGAAGCAAAATTAAATTGACCGTGATATTGAAAACCGCCACGAGAATAACGAAGCTAAAACTCACTTTTGATTTTCCCATGCCCATCTGAATGTTTGAACCCACCGTGACGAGAGGGATGAAAAATGCTCCGAAGACCAACACGCGCAAAATGGCGGTGGCTTCATCGTACTTGCCGTGATAAACGACAGTCAACAGCAAATCAGCGCCGAAAATGAGCAGCAGGTGCAAGGGCAGGAGAATGATGAAGAGAAAACAGACCGCTTTTTCTGCGAGGGCGCGCAGTTCTTCCCGTTGTCCGGCCGCTTCCAATTTTGAAATGAGAGGCAATAAGATCACCTGCATCGCCTGTGAGATGATGTTATAAAATTGAAAAATAATTTTTCCGGCGCGATAGACGGCTACTTTGACGGGATCGTAGAAATAGCCGATTAAAAAAATAAAGTAGACGGCGTCAATGATGAATAGGCGCCGCACCCAATGATGCGCCACACAGATTTACCCCGTCAAATTTTTAACATAGAACGCCCCGCGACCAACGCCGGCATCAACGTGAGCAAGTCGGTCAGTTGCGGCGCGTTCATTAATGCCGCCAGGAACGGCGCGCCGATGAGGCCGGCAATGGCGGAAAGCAAAAATACGAGCAGGCTTAACAGGAACGAAGTCGGAATGGCCCAGTTGTTTTTTTCTCCGGCAGACAAAAATTTTGCCAGCGGAATCTGCACGAACGTCTGGTCGACGATTTCGATGAAAAGAAAAACCGCCTGAAATAAGCCGAGCAAACCAAACTCTTCTTTCGGCAACACGCGCACGACGGCGAAAATAAATCCCACGCCGTAGATCACAGGCAGGGCTTTGTCCAGAGCCGCCCAGAGGCTTTGTTTAAGATAATTGGCAAAGCGCATGCGGCGGCGATTCAACTCCTCCGAGTCGGTAAAAAATTACCCCGATTTTGCGAAGAAGAATCCTGCGGACGCAGTCGAGGTTCGGCTTTTGTAGATGCAAAATTAAGGAACTAACAACCGTCCGGCCACAAAAAGCGAACCGGACGGTCGTTTTCTTCAGCAATATTTTTTACGGCAACAATAACAGTTTGCGCGTTAATGTGGTTGGTCCGGCCTGCAAGCGATAAAAATAGAAGCCCGGCGTCACCGGCGTTTTAAATTCATTCCTGCCGTCCCAGACCTGAATATATGAACCGGCCGATTTCTCGGCGTCTTCAAGAAGACGCACGAGCCGGCCGTTAATATCATAAATGGCCAGCGTGACATGCGAATTTTTCGGCAGCGAATATTGAATCTGCGTGCTAGCCGCCACCGTATTCAGCGTGGAGGTTCCCGGCAAATGAAACGGATTGGGATAATTCTGTTCAAGACGAAATTGCGCCGGCAATTCGACGCTGCTGGTTTCATCAACACCGGTTAAAACGCCGTTCCACCGCTTGCCCTGACCGTCGAAAAGCGTCGTGCGATTTGAACGCAAACTCTTTTCAGTGATTTGACTTTTGGCGCGCAGACGCACGACGGCGATGGTTTTGGTTTGAAAACCGTTCGCGGCCGCGAAACTAAAATTAGCTTGTTCGCTGTTCGTCAAATTGGTGACAAATGCAACGTTCGTCATTTCTGTGCTCGGTCGAAGGTCGGTTATTTCAAGCGCATTGGAGTCGAAACGCAAACTCACATCGCCGCCGAGCAGCTTGTCGATGCCATTGACTGAGATTGTCGTTTCGATTTCATGGCCTGCGCTGATTGAAAATGGTGCGACGACAAGATTAGCCGCCATATTTGAAACGCCACCCGGTGGACAATCGAGGCCAACGGCGCGATATAACATGCAACTGGCATCGATGCTTTCGACACGACTATTGCCGTCGATATCGGCGTCGGCAAGTTGATCCGGCGTCGGGATGAGAAGTCCGGCGGCCATGCGCAGCGTCAGAATCGCATCGGCGGAATTGATGCGGCCATCGCGGTTCACATCGCCGCGCGAACGCCCCAAAATCAATTCACCATCGCGTTTGGTCAGTGGAATCGCTTTGCCATTCTCATTGTAGAAAAAAGCCTGAGTCAACTTCAGCGACCGCGGCTGAGGAGTCGAAGGAACCGGCAGCGAAGGATTGACAACCATTTTTATGTTGAACAGACCGCCCGGTCCGCCAACGGCGCCACGCGCACTCGCCAGCGAAACATGTGCAACGCCGGGCGTGTCGAGATTGGCGACGATCAAAAAGTCGCGCGTGTATTTGGTGGATTGCATTTTGACGGCTTTCAAAACTTCCGCATCAAACTTGATCGTGACATCGCCGCCGCTGATGGTGGAAACCGTATCGGCAAAAAGCGTAACGGTGATCGTATCGCCGGGAAGGCCGTAAATGCGCGGGATATAAACGAAACGCTTGGAAATTGGTGTAAACGTTTCCTGAGAAGTGGCGTAACCGATATGCCAGATATCTCCGCTGCGACCACTGTACCACATTTTATACGTATTGTTTTCGCGCAACACACAGAATCCACCCAGCGTGATGCTATCCCAAGCGCCGGGTCCACCAGGCACAAGAATAGGATTGTTACCATATCTTTCCCAATGCACGCCGTCTGCCGATATTGCATGACCAATACGAGAGGCGCTTCCATCGCCACCGCCATACCACATTTTATAGAGGCCGTTCGTGCGCATCACGGTATTGATGCCAATCGCATATGATTCCCAAAAATTCGGAACCGGCGTGAGCACCGGATTATTTTGATGTTTATTCCAATGAATGCCGTCGTTGGATTCAGCGTATCCCCCGGCCTGCACATATTGGCCGCTGGCGTTATACCACATTTTGAAAGAGTTTCCATCAAAAATAACACAAGGCCCATAGACGCCCTGCGCCTCCCAAGTTGAGCTTCCGCCAACGGTCAGCACCGGATTGCCGGAATACTTCGTCCAATTCACGCCATTAGGCGAGGTGGCCAAACCAATTTGCCGAATTCCACTGTTCCAACCAGTGTACCACATCCAATACTGATTGTTATGAAAAAGGACGCTCGCGTAATCAACGTGATCAGCATCAAAATTGCCCGGCTGGCCATAGGACAAAACGGGGTTAGGCGACTTTGTCCAATTGATGCCATCGGTTGAAGTAGCAAGGCCAATTTGCCGATGGGTGCCTAATCCGGTATACCACATTTTATAAACATTGCCCACTTTTATAACGCGTGGTCCAATTACACCATAAGCAGCTTCCCACTCCTGGCTCGGCGCAAGCACTGGATTACCTTGATACTTTTGCCAACTGGTTTGCGCAAAAATAACATTCGTTGCCAGCAGCGCCAGTGTGATTAAAACAATTTCTCGTTTCATGGTTTCTCTCCTATTTGAAGTGTCCCATTTAAAGTGAATCTACGAATTCATTCGAGCAATTGCAAGAAATGAAAAATTTTGACTGCTAGAATTTGGCGGCTCTTTTATTTTTACATACCGACGAATTCATCTCTTTGCAGACGAGCGAAAATCACGTCGCAATCTTGCGACGCCACAAAACATCGCGAAAGCCGCGCAACAGCGCGCCGGCAGTGCGCAACGCTTGCGAGGGGTTTTGCCAGAATTGGCGAATGATCTCAGCGACTGCTCCAATTATCACGCCGATCACAATCGTCGGCCAGTGATACCATTTCGCGTAGCGTTTGAAGAAGAGAAAATTGCCGCGCACTTTGTGATAAATTTT
>Ga0247727_10003862_pt1 | contig 32670 bp, 28 predicted proteins | sample WisWelCaveWW1625_FD_202498 | JGI IMG/M metagenome (GOLD analysis project Ga0247727, IMG submission 202498) | Biofilm microbial communities from Wishing Well Cave, Virginia, United States - WW16-25 | ecosystem: Environmental > Aquatic > Deep subsurface > Groundwater > Cave microbial mat | place...
CAAATTCGCCCTCGCCGCTGGGATTGGAAACCACCACCAAAATTTTCAGCGGCTGCGGAATCGCCGAAACGCGCAAACTGCCGGCGCCTTTGGGCGTTCGCACCACGTGCGCATTGCCGGAGAGACTGAGAAACTCTTCGCTGTCGTGCAGATATTCCCACGGCACTTGCCAGAGCAGTTCGGCCTCAGTGTCGAGGGTGAGCACAAATTGAAAGCCCGTTTCCAATGCGCCATTGACTTTGCCGCGAAGCGCGCCATTCGCGCCCATGATGAGGTTGTAGAAATGATTTCCCAAACGCTTGGTGAAAGTACGGTCGGATTCGAGCGCGAGGTGAGTGCGATAGTCACGCAAGCCGTCGTTTTCGAGAAAATGATTGGCCTCGAGCAGAAAAGCGTCATCGGGCTTGAGGGTGAAATTGTGCTTGTGCAGCTCTTTGCCGGCCTCGTTGGTGATGACGGCGCGATAGAGGTGATTGGCCTCGTCAATGGCTTCGAGGTCGCAACGAATGACGGGCAGCGCCGGCGCTGGCTCGACTTTTTGGGTGGAGTCGTAAACCAGTTTTCCGGCGACGAGCAGTTGCTCGCCGCTGGGGTCGATCTGCGTCGCGCGCTCGGTACGGGCTTTTTGCTCGGCGGCGTATTTTTCAAACTGCTCGCTCAGTCCTTCGAGCTTTTCATCAAGTCTGGCAATGCCACTGAGAATATCGCCAAAGTAGGGAAGCAATGATTTGTTGACATCGCGGCGCAACTCGGTTTCAAGTCTGGTGAGAAAGCGCTCGATAAGCTGCGGATTCGTGAGCGAGGAATAATTGCCCAGCCCAAAGTCATCTGCCCACCGGCTCAATGCGGCAATCGTCTTCTCGCGCAACGCGGCTTCGGGTTTGGTGAAATGATAAAGATAAGCGAGCACGCCGTCAAAGGTCGTTTCATCGTTGAAAAATTTTTCGGCGTGTTGCGTATCCGGCCAACGGTGGGTCTCAACGAAAGCCACGACAAAGGTTTTGTAAAACTTTTCAAAGGCCGAATCTTTGAGATCGCCTTTGCGAATGGCCAGATAATCTTTGACCTTGTTATAAAGCAGGTCTTCGGCCAAAAATTCCGCGAGGATGTCGAGAAAAAGCATGGTTTGCCCCGGGCAGATGGTTCGCTCTGCACAACATGGTTTTATGATGATGAGAAAATAGCAAACGCGGGGATAAGAAACAAGAAGAAATTCCTTTCAAATAATTGCTTAAGTTATTGCGAGACATTAAAAAATTCTGCCGTGAATTTAATTAATGGCGACTTGACTTTTGCGATTAAGATTATGTATCTTGTATTGTCATTATTGGGAATATGACCTGTGGATATTGAGACCATTCGTGATCGAGTGCGAGCAGGAAATTATCTTGCCAAAAACCATGCAATTCAACAAAAGTATTGCCTGCAAATGGCAGTGCAGCAAATAAAAGCTCGGAGCTAAACCATGCGAAAAACCCTTGGCATGCTGCTCGCCGGCGGCGTCGGCAGCCGGCTCAATATTCTGGCGCGCGCGCGCGCGAAGCCGGCCGTGCCATTCGGCGGCCTGTATCGCATTATCGATTTTACGCTGAGCAATGCGAGCAATTCCGGCGTGATCAACATCGGCGTGCTCACGCAATACAAGCCGCTGTCGCTCATGGAGCACATCCGCGACGGCGAGGCGTGGGATTTTCTCGGCCGCATGCGCGGCGCGAAAATTCTGCCGCCGCGCACCGGCGAGAAAGATTCGGACTGGTACAAAGGCACGGCCGACGCGATCCGCCAGAACATGGACTACGTTCACTCGCACGATCCCGAGCGCGTGATGATTCTCTCCGGCGATCATATTTACCACATGGATTACAGCAAGATGATCGCCGACCACAAAAATCAGCAGGCGGATTTGACCATCGGCATGATGCGCGTGCCGTGGGAGCAAACCCATCATTTCGGCATCGCCAGCGTCGATGACGACTATCGTCTCGTCGATTGGGAAGAGAAGCCGAAACAGGCCAAAAGCAATCTCGCCTCGATGGGCATTTATGTTTTCAATACGGATTTTCTCTCGTATTGTCTGACGGAAATTCCGGAGCATGACTTTGGCAAGAACGTGATTACGACGGTCATCAAGACGCACCGGGTTCATGCGTACATGTTTGAAGGCTACTGGCGCGACGTGGGAACATTGCATTCTTATTGGAACGCGAATATGGATTTGCTGCGGCCGGAATCCGGCCTCGATCTGCAGGCGTGGAATGTATTTACCAATCTGCAGGAAGAGGGGCGGCGCGGCGATCGCCAGCCGACGCGTATTTCAGCCTCGGCCAAAATCGCCAACAGTTTTATCGCGCAAGGCTGCGTGATCGAAGGCGAAGTCTACAACAGCATTCTCTCGCCCGGCGTCAAAATTTTGCGCGGCGCCAGAGTCGCCAATTCCGTCGTCATGCACGATTCGGTGATCGAAGCCGGGGCGCAGATCGATCATCTCATTGCCGATAAGCTCACGCGTTTTGGCAGCCAATGCCAGGTCGGAATCGGCGATCGCAGCAAAGCCAATATGCGCTTTCCCGATCATTTGAAAGAGGGCTTGACGGTCGTCGGCAAAGAGGCGCACATTCCGGCCAAAATCAAGATTGGAACGAATTGCATCGTGTATTCGAAAGTCGAGGCCAGCGCTTTTCCGGCCGATGAGATTTCCGACGGCGGAACGATTGCGCTGTGATTAAAATTTCAGCATTCAGCGTGAATTTTTTAGCAACGAGCGTTACAGGACGTTAATTTCACCGCATTGGACATAATGTGAAAGCGATATTACTTGCCGGCGGGCTGGGCACGCGGCTGCGCCCGATAACTTTGAGTTGTCCTAAGCCGCTTTTGCCGATTGGCAATCTTCCGCTTATCCATCGCATCATCCTCAATCTGCGCGCGCACGGGGTGAAAGAATTCGTTTTTTTATTGCACTACCAACCACAACACTTTATCGAGGCGCTCGGCGACGGCCAGGATTTTGGCGCGCATTTTCAACACGTGATCATGGAACAGGATTTGAGCACGGCGGGAAGCGTTAAATTCGCCGCCGCGCATATTACGGAAACCACGCTCATCCATTCCGGCGATATTTTAGCGGACTTGCCGCTGCGCCGCATGCTGGCTTTTCACCAGAGCCGCCGCGCGCTGGCGACGCTTGCCCTGCAGCCGATGGCAGCGCCGCTGCCGTTTGGGCTCGTGCTGCGCGAGAGCGACGGGCGGATTCGCCGTTTTTTTGAGAAACCGACCTGGCCGCAAGTGTTCAGCGATTGGATTAATGCCGCCATTTATCTGATCGAGCCTGAACTCGTCGAATTGATTCCAGGCGGCGACCGGCCGATTTTTTTCGAGCGGGAAGTCTTTCCGCCGCTTGCTGCCGCCGGAGCGCAAATTTTCGGCTTTCCGCTTGAAGGCTACTGGCGCGACGTCGGCACGCCGGAGGATCTGCGCCTCGCCAATATGGATTATCTCAATGGCTGCCTGCCGAAAAAAATGCTGACGCGCGACGAGCTGACCTGGCACATTCCGGCGCTGGGGAAAAGCGCTTCCCGTTACATTGTCGGCCCTGGCGGCAGCATTGCGCCCGATGCTGAAATCGAGGCGGCGGTGATCGGCGCCAACAGTTGCATTGAGTCGCATGCTAAAATTCAAGGCGCGGTCATTTTCGACAACGTGCATCTCGGCAAAGGTGCGCAGGTCGATAACGCTGTTTTGCTGAACGGCGTCGAGGTCGAAGCCAGGGCTGAAATTCATGACAATGCGGTGGTTGCCGAGGGGGCTCATATCGGCGCGGCGGCGATCATCGCGGCGAATGCCATCGTCCGGAATGAAGCGCGAGTCGCTGCCGGCGATACGGTCAGCGCGAAACGCGTTTTGCCGACCGGCGATCTCCGTCGCTTTGTCGACGGCGGCAGTCTGTTGGGGTCGGTGAAAAGCGGCATCAGCGCAGAATTCATCCGCTGGGTGGGCAAGACGTTCGCCCTGCGGCAGGATCAGCTCGAAAAAAGAAAAACTAATAAAACAGAAAGAACGACGACGCTTTTAATTGCAACCCAGGAAGAAGAGCATTACAGCGGGTGGACGAAAGCGCTGGCGCAGGGCATGCTTTCCACCGGATGTGAAGTTCACCTGCTCGAGTCGGTGACGTTGCCGGTGGCGCGTTGGGCGCTGCAAACCGGCCATCACGGCGGCGGAATTTATCTGGGCGCCGACCGTCATGCCGAGCTGGTTCGGCTGGCGCTCATGCATTCCACCGCGGAAGATTTCACGACGGAAGAAACTTGCTCGTTGGAACGCATTGATTTAATCGAGGCGCCGGCTTCCGGCAGTTTATGCGTTCTCGAAGCGGCGCCGGTGCAAAACGACTATTTGCGCATGGTCATTGCCTGCGCCGGCCCGGCAAACGATCCAAACTCCTTTCAACCGCTTTCGCATTCAATTTTAAATCGCCCGATACCGGCGCGTGCCGGCGTCGTTGGAGAGGCGGCGAAAAAAATCATCGTAAAATTTTTTGACCGGATGAATTGTCCGGCTCAAATCGACACGTTTCCCCTCGACACTTCCGCCGATTTTCGCCGGCACACGCGCGCGGCGCAAAAAGCGTTTGTGCAATCGCTTGCAGACGAAGTTGGCATTGGCTTTTGGATTGGAGGAGTCGGCGAGCGCATTCAACTGGCGCTTCCCGGAAATGGCATGTTGCCGCGCGGCCGCAGCGATGCACTCATCGCGCGATTGTTGCTCGAGCAAGATCCCGCCATGCAACTGGTCGTTAGCTGGTTATTTCCAAATTTTGGACAATTTCTGTCGCCGCAAATCAGTCGTTACGAAGGCTGCATGTTGACGGCGACGAGCTGGCGTTTACAAAATCCGCAAACCCGCATGATTGGTTTTGACGGCCGCGGCGCCATCGCCTTTTCTCCGGCCAGCGCTTCAAACGCCGGCATTAAAAAAACGCCGGCATCATTTTCCCTCAGCCAGGGCACGGCTTATCCCGATGCCGTCATGGCCATGGCGTTTCTTTTGCGCGCGCTGACAAAAATTTCTCGGAAGGAATTCGAAGCCATGATTCCGGGCGCGCGCTTAGGTTACCGGCTCATGCCGTGTCCGGATGAAAAAAAAGCGTATCTGATGCGCCGGCTGGTTGAGGACTATGATCATCTGAATTGCGCTTTTAGCGATGGAATTCGTCTGGAAGAAAAAGACCGGGAGCGTCCGGCCTGGATCGTGGTGAGACCGTGTGCGGGAATGCAGGCGTTGGAAATTTACTGGGAAGAAAACCCCGATTCTTCTGCCGGTTCGCGAAAGGAAGAATCGGGATTAAATGTGACGATTAGACGCCGGCTCGCGCGTTGGCGCGATGGTCATACGTCTTCATAAAAATCAATCGCCTTGATTTCATACTTTTTAGCGCCGCGCGGGAGCTTCACCTCCACCACCTCGCCGATCTTGTGGTTCATCAAAGATTTTGCCAACGGCGATTGGTAGCTGATAATGCCGTTTTCAAGGTCGGTCTCGCCGTCGCCGAGAATGATATATTTTTCCTCGTGCCGGGAGGCGATCTCCTTAATCGTCACCACTTTTCCAAGCGTGACCACGCCGTCCGGCAAATCGTTCTTGCGAATGATTCTGGCATTTTGAAAGCGTTCCTGCAAAAGGCCGAGTTTGGCCATATAATTCGCCTGTTTGTTTTTGGCGGATTCATATTCGGCATTTTCACGCAAATCGCCGTGCTCGCGGGCCGTGGCGATTTCCCGGGCAATGTCTTTCTTGATGTAGCGCTCGATCGCTTCGATTTCCTTGCGTAATTTTTCGTAACCGGCCTCGGTGAAATAATATTGCTTCATGCATAACTCCTATGCTTTTGGGCGGAATGCCGCAGGCTTCAGCTTGCAGCGCATTACATTAAATGTACAACGCCCCGATAAAATCGAGGCGTTTTTTTTCAAAATGTTTCAGGGTTGTTTGCTGGCGTAAACAATATACGAAATTTCTCGCTGTGTTTCAACACTGATTTTAATTTTTTTGTTTTTTGCCATGCAAAATTTTCTTGGCGATTTGCCCTGAATATGCTAAATTTATCTATGCCAGTCGCCGTCAAACGAAAAAAAAATCCCTGCAAAAATATTCGCCATTTAACGCCGGGCCGGCGGCGCGTTCTGCAAAATAAATTGCTGGCCTGGTATAGAGCCGAGCGCCGCGATTTGCCGTGGCGGCGCACGCGCGATCCGTATCGTCTCTGGATTTCCGAAGTGATGTTGCAGCAGACGCAAACCGCCAAAGTGCTCGAATATTACGAAAGTTTTCTGGAGCGCTTTCCCGATGTTGTCGCGCTGGCGAGTGCGTCGCAGGACGAGGTCTTAAAAGCCTGGGAGGGCATGGGTTATTATGCCCGGGCGCGAAACCTGTATCGGGCCGCCAGATATGTTTGCGAGAATTGGCAAGGCCGCCTCCCGCGCGACTACGCCGCGTTGATTAAAATACCCGGCATCGGACCTTACACCGCGGCGGCGGTTTCCAGCATCGCCTTCAATCGCGATTGTGCCGTTGTTGATGGCAATGTTGAGCGCGTGCTTTGCCGATGGTTTTTAATTAAAGACCCGCCCGGTTCCACCCACATCAAAAAACTTTTGCGTGATTTGGCGCAACGGGTTTTGCCGCCCGGCAAGGCACGCTATTGGAATCAAGCGGTGATGGAATTGGGCGCGCGCATTTGCACGCCGCGGCAGCCGAAATGCGGAAACTGCGCCGCCAGGCGATATTGCCTGGCCTTTCTGGAACTGGATGACCCGTCCGGGCTCCCGATTAAAATTCAACGAAAAAATTTGCCGCATCATCAAATCGTCGCCGGTCTGGTTTGGAACCAGGGCAAGTTGCTCATCGACCAGCGCAAAAACGACGGCCTGCTCGGAGGTTTGTGGGAATTTCCCGGCGGCAAAATCGAACCCGGCGAAACGCCTGATGAAGCGCTCTGCCGCGAGCTGCGCGAAGAGCTGGACGTTGGCATCGAAGTCGGCGATTATTTTATGTCCGTCGAACACAGCTATACCCATCTGCGCGTGACGTTGAATGTTTATCATTGTCTCTATCAAAACGGCGAGCCCAGAGCGCTGGGTTGCCAAAATTGGCGCTGGGTCAAACCTTCCGAGCTGCGGCAGTTTGCTTTTCCCAATGCCAACCGCCGAATCATCGATCGCCTGTTGAATGAGGTTGTGGAACCATGAATCAAACCCGGAATATAAATCTCACCGAAAAGCGAAAAACGCCGAGCCCCTTTCACCCTTCGCCTTTCGCCCTTCACCTTTCAGTTCTCGCGCAGGCGACAGTGATACCTTACGAAGACGAAGACGTTCTCATTGACGACGATATTGGCACGCGCATCGGCAACCCGTGGAAAGTCGTTCTTTACAACGACGCCATTCACACCTTTGACGAAGTGATTTTACAATTGCAAAAAGCCACGCGCTGCAGCGTTCAACGCGCCGAGCAAATCGCTTTCGAGGCGCACACCAGAGGCAAGGCGATTGCTTTTAGCGGCGAATTCAACGAATGCTATCGCGTCATGAGCGTTTTGCAGGAAATTCAATTGATTGTGGAAATCGAAGGGTAAAAATTAAAATTGGTCTGGCACTGGTGAATTTAGAATCTTTCGGCTGGAGCGAATTTTTTGCGAACAGTTTCGCGCCATTCGCTGCGCAAGGCTACGGCGCCGGCCGCGTCGGCGTGCAGCACAAAACGCAATACGAGCTTTACACCGAAGCGGGCGAGCTGCGCGCGGAAACCACCGGCAAAATGCAATACGAGGCGCGGAGCAAAGACGACTTGCCGGTTGTCGGCGATTGGGTCGTCATTCGCCATCGCGAAAAAGAGCTGGCGACGATTTACGATATTTTGCCGAGAAAGAGCAAATTTTCTCGCAAAGCGGCGGGAACCAAAACTGAAGAACAAATCGTCGCCGCAAATATTGACACGGTATTTTTAGTGGCGGGGCTGGATGGCGATTATAATTTGCGCCGCCTGGAGCGTTATCTCGTCGTCGCGTGGGAAAGCGGCGCGAAGCCGGCGATCGTGTTGAATAAAGCCGATCTGTGTGAGGATCTCGACCACGTCGTTGCAGAAGTGGAAGCCGTGGCGCTCGGCGTCCCGATCATTGTGATGAGCGCGGTCAACGATCAAGGTTTGGATGAATTATTATTTCACATAAAAACAGGAACGACCGGCGCTCTGCTCGGCTCCTCCGGCGTCGGCAAGTCGACCATCATCAATCATCTGCTCGGCAAAGATATTTTGAAAACGCGGGAAGTGCGCGAGACGGATGATCGCGGCCGCCACACCACGTCACGCCGCGAATTGATTCTGCTCCCCGCCGGCGGTTTGTTGATGGACACGCCCGGCATGCGCGAGCTGCAAATCTGGGGCGGCGACGAAGGCATCAAAGAGGCGTTTGATGACATCACCGAATTGGCGCAACAATGCCGCTTTCGCGATTGCCAGCACGGACCGGAGCCGGGTTGTGCGGTACAGCAGGCGATTGCGGAGGCGACACTTGCTCCGGATCGTTTCGAAAGTTATTTAAAGCTGCAAAAAGAGATCGCCTATCTCCATCGCAAAGAAGATAAAGCCGCCGAATTGCTCGAAAAAGAAAAATGGAGAAAGCTTCATGCGGCCCAGAAGAAAATGTACAAGCGGCGAGGGTGATGAAACCCTCCGGCATTGGTGCGCCGCATTCATGTCCTACTGAAGAACCTTTTTGTCCAAAGGAACCCAAAAAATTCTTACCGCAATAATCTTTCCCGCACTTCCATCCCGCGCAATGCCGCGAAGAGAAGAAAGCCTCCCAGACACAATACGCCGAGGCGATTTTGCCACATCCACAAATTCCAGGTGGCGGGGTCGAGGCGGCGCGGCACGTCATAGGGATTGAAGAAGAGAAAATAGCGCGTCTCATTAATCAGTTCTGAGAACATTAAAATCAGCACTAAAAGTCCGGCGGCGACCATGCCGGCTGCGAGGCCGCTGCGAAAACGCACGGCGAAATAAAGCGTCATGCTGCCGGCTAAAAACGTTGGAACGAAAGCATGCAACGCCATGCCGATAATCGGAATGTCGGTAAAAGTAAAAAACGCCAGCGTGCTCAAAGCGAACGCCAGAATCAACAGAATGGCGTTGAGGGTGCCGAGACGCAGCAGCCAAACTTTGTAGCGCGAGCCGGCGGTGGTGAACATGACTTCCAGCGTGCGATTGTCTTTTTCGGAGGTGATGACTTGCATGCTCAAAAATACCGCCAGCGCCGCGAGCGGAAACTCCAACAGCAACGGCAGAACATCGTCCAGCGCCATGCGCTCGATGACCGATTGGTTGTAATTGATGACATAGGCCGCGATGAAGTACGCCAAAATCCCGAGCATGAACCAGATGAATTTGTGCGAAAAAATAATCTGCGCTTGCAGGCGGAAAATTTCCCACGCCACGGACAACCGCTCGCGGCCGGCAAGCTCAGCAAAACGGGAATGTTGGGATTGTTGGAGTGATGAAATGCTTGTCGTTGTCATAAGTCAATCACTTTGCTTTTTGGCCAATTCCGCCGGATTGAGTACGCGATAAATGCCGCCAAGAATCTCGTTGAAGCGCGCATCAGAAAGTTTGCCGATTCTTCTCTGAAGCATTGGCTTATCAATGGTAAATCACCGTTGCAATTCCGCTGGCATTGAAAATGTTGTTTTGGACAATTACGCAAGGTCTTTCAAAACCAGGCATCGAACCAATCGGCTCACCAAAATCAACCCAGTAAATTTCGCCTTGACGAATTACCATTTCGGCAGGCCTTTGCGAGTCATCGCGCGTAACGCCAGTTTATAAGTCGCATTGGAGTCAACTGAATTGCCGCCATAAACCCGATTCAATTTTTCGAGCGTCTTCTGATTGGCGTGTTGTCCGTTTTGTCGTTCTCCCAGACGCGGTTGGATCAACAAAAATTCGATAAACGCCAAAACCGTTCCTGCCTGTGCGTCGTCAAGCTGTCTAACGCGTTTCGTTAATTCCTTTGCTGTAATTTGAGTCATCGTGTTATCTTCTCCAGCTCTTCTCACATAATGTAAAATCTGGCGCAAAAAGAAACAAGCAAAAAATCAAAATCAATTTTGGGTGTCTGTTTTTACAATGACGTTTTGCTCTCTCGTTGTTCTAAGAGGTTGTGAGGTAAAGACACGGGTGCCGCAGACTCAGCAGACAAATCGCCGCCAAACAACTCTTCACGAATGCGGTCGCGCTCGCGGTCGATTTGTTCGGGCGTGGCGCCGAGCTGGCGGAGAATAAATTCCATCATGGTGAGCGCCACTTCGCCTTCGCCGGAAAAAACAATGTCGGCGCCGGCTTGCCGCAATTCCGGAAGCTCGCGCAGGTAAGATGAGCGCACCAACACGCGAATTTTCGGGTTCAGCTCCCTTGCCAGCCGAATCACTTCGGCGCTGCCGCGCATGCCGGCGGTGCTGATGATGAAACTGACCGCATGTTTAACCTCGGCGGCCTTCAATGTTTCGTAATGATTTGCATCGCCATAAATCGCCGGTGTTCCCTGTTCGCGCAAGCGCCGCACCGTCTCCAGGTTCATCTCGATGATGGTCGGCTCGACGCCGTTTTCACGCAGCAGGCGAGCCACCGTCCGTCCCACCGGCCCGTATCCGACGATGATGGCGCGATGATGAAACCGGCCATCGCTTTCATCCGTTTCAACTTCCGTTTGTGCGCGCGCAGGCGCCGGGAGTTTCGCCATCTGTCGCCGTCGCAACCATGCTTCAAAAGGATCGATCAGCCGAAAAAGCAGAGAATTGATGGTGATCGACACGATCGCCGCGGCGACGATCGTATTCGTGGCGCGATCATCAAGAATGCCAAGATTTTTGCCGAGGGTTGAAAGGATGAATGAGAACTCGCCAATTTGCGCCAGGACGACGGCGATGGTGAGCGCGACGCGAAGAGGATATTTGAGCAGCAAAACAATGAGAAGCGCTGCCAGCGGTTTTCCGAGGAGAATGATCGCGAGCGCGGCTGCCGCCAGGCCGGGCTCGGCAAATAAATATTTCGGATCGAACAGCATTCCCACTGAAACAAAGAAGAGAACGGCGAAGGCGTCGCGCATCGGCAATGCTTCCGCCGCCGCGCGCAAACTGAATTCGGAGCGGCCCACCACCATGCCCGCGAGAAAAGCTCCGAGCGCCATCGAAGCACCGAAGAGCTGCGCCGATCCGACGGCTATGCCCAGCGCCACCACGAGCACGGTGAGCATAAATAATTCGCGCGAGCGCAACGCCGCAACATGGCCGAGCAGCCAGGGGATGACTCGTCCTCCGACAAAGAACGTAAACGCGATCATGATGCCGAGTTTCAAAATAGCAGCGCCAAGCGCCACCAGAATATTGATCGCTCCCGTCTGGCCGGTGGTAAAAATCGCGGGCAATAGCACCAAGACCAAAACGGTAAAAAGATCTTCGATCACTAACCAGCCGATGGCGATGTGGCCTGCCGGCGTGTGCAGTTCATTGTTATCGGCGAGAACGCGCATGAGCACAACCGTGCTCGCGACGGATATTGCCAGGCCGAAGACGATGCTGGCGGCCCAGCTCCAGCCGAAGGCAACTCCCATCACGGCGCCGAGAGCGGTGGCGACAAGACTTTGGAAGATCGCTCCGGGAATCGCAATGCGCCGCACCGCCAGCAGTTCCTTGAGATGAAACTGCAACCCCACGCCGAACATCAAAAGAATAACGCCAATCTCGGCAAGCTGATCCGCCAATTCCTTGTTGGCCACGAAGCCGGGCGTGTTTGGCCCAACCACAAATCCAGCCAGAAGATAACCGACAATGGGCGAAAGCCCCAGACGATGCGTGATATAACCGAGCACCAGCGCCGCCGCCAGGCCGCCGGTGATGGTTGCAATCAAATCAAAATTGTGCATGTCGATAATTTCAAGATGGCTCTCTTGACAATTGGAAAAAATCTGCTTATCTTTAGCTGCAATTCATTTCATGAAATTACTTTTAAAAAGCTCATGGATAGGAGAAAAAATGGATGTTTCCCCAATAAAATTACACCAAATTGCCAGTCAACTCCCGCTCCCACAATTAAAAGAAGTTATTGACTTTGCCGATTTTCTCTCATTCAAATTGGTGAAAGAAAATAGAAAGATTCCTGAAAAATCTTCGCGCGGGAAACGGCTTGATTGGCCGGTGATAAAAAATGTGAATTTCATCGGTGATCCGTTGCTGCGCCGAGAAGACCTCTATTGATTCTTTGCTCACTCAAACTGTGAGACGAGAAGCCATCAGCAATCAACTATACTTTGGTGGGTGCCATCCGACTTCGACCCAACGCTTCCAGATTGCAGCACGGAGAGATTCGTTAAGTTGCAAAGCTATGACAGTAGCGCGGCCAATTGGCGTTAATCCAATAATCAGTTTGCCATCGCTGCTCCACATAAAATGATCTCGCCAAGATTGCGTTCGAGGATTGAAAAGAGGCGCGCGCAGCCCCGAGGCAGGATCGAGCGCTTCGGTTTGAGAACTCTTGTGCAAGTTGCACGGTCGACAAGCCAACCATAAATTATCTTCATCATCACTTCCATCCGCCGCCCGTGGAATGATGTGCTCGACTTCCAGTTTGCCCCACACATATTCCTGACGACTCAAACAGTAACCGCAACGTCCATCGGCTTGTCGAAATATGCGCTCGCGCAATTGGTCGGGAATGTTTATCCGGCTCATGAGTCCAATGAAGGTCGCAACCCTCGCTTCACGGCTTCAACCAAAGCCTCGGTTTTACGCCACCAGCCGCTGCGGTAAACGAGCATCAAAGACAGCAACTCGCTTGCTTCGGCCACCTTCAATTGGTTCTCACGCTGTTTGTAGAGAAGCTCACTCAGACGTTCATCGTGCTCAGGAGGCATCTGCGACTCGGCCAAAGCTATAACCTTCTCGTCATCAAGCTGGCTCACCGGCTCATCGGCAGCTAAAGCAATATCCAAAGTGGGTAAAGTAAATGCCAAAGCCTCAGTTAAAATATTTGAGACATTCAACTGGGTCGCTTTTGATAACCGCGTGGCATGTTGAAAGACATTCTCAGGTATTGAAAGAGTTACCTCAATCATTTCGCACTCCGTATTTGTTTTCAGTTTTAACTATCAGTGTAAATGTACAAGTTGATAGCAAGAGAAACAAGTAAAAATCTTTCGATTTTCAAGTAAGATTATTTATGTAATCTTCTACGCCTCTATAAAAAAACGATATCAAACGCTTTCCCAAAAACGATTTATATCTAAATTCAGGAGAGAATTCACTCTCCTCCAAGTACTTACGCACGTACCAATCTTCAAAACAGGCACAATTTTAACCAAAACAGCGGAATTCAACAATTTTTCGAGCAAGATTTTCGTTTCGCCGTAATGATTAAAAGTTTCCGCATCTTTTATGTAGCGCGTTTTATTCCCCGGAAGGTACAACCTTGATGCGAGTCCATGATAGCAAAAATCATAAACTTTGTCAAGAGAATTTTGCTCTTTAACGATCAGGCAACGGGCTGGCTTTATTGCCGTCAATTTCCGGTGGTGAGGCCTCTGCCGTTTCACTTTCCTTCGCTTCCCATTCCTGCAATTTCTTTTTCGTGCGCCGGCGCGTGACGAAAAAGCCGGCGATCAAAAGAATCAAAATCACTCCGCCAAATAGAATAGACTCATCCAGCAGAAAGTACCAGCGAAAACGTTGGCGCAGGTCATCAAAATATTCGGCTTCAAAATCCCACAGCTCCTGGCCAAAAGCGGCCTGGAAAGCCTGGCGAGATTGCTGATGCGCGGCAAAAGCCTGAGTGAATTTACGAATGGCCTCGCCGCCAAATCGGCGGACCATAAAATTCACGGCATGATAACTCTCCCCATACGCCAGCGCGGCTCGAGCATTGGGGAACGAAAGCAAATCATCGATTTCTTCAAAATCAACCAGTGAATTGGTGAGAATAGCGCGAGAGATCATCGTGGGCTCGGCATGGCGCGATTCGTTGGCAAGAAAAATTGCTGCGCCTTCGTTGAACCAGCGTGGAATCGCGTTCGGCAGCGCCAGTTCGGCGAGACAAAGATGCGCGAGCTCATGCGTCAGCGTGACCGGCAACAATTCACGCGAGTTGCTCGCCGCCGGGGTTTTCAAAAAAATGCGCCACTGCGCCGTATTCGCCGCGGCCTCGCCCCAGTGCGGCACCGCGCCGCCGGTCATCAAATTAAAAATTTGTGGAGTGGGGCAAAGAAAAACAGTGATGACACGGCGAGGTTGATAACTGAGGCGCCGGGCGAGTTCCTGCTGGCGCTGCTGCAGTTCGCCAAGAATTCGAATCGCCAGGGTTTTGTCGGCCTGGCGATAAGCGATGACGAAATTCGAAGTGCTGTGATAGCGCCAGTTGAAGCCGGCAGGAGTTTGGGCGAAGATTGGAAAGGTGAAAGGAAGGAGTCTGCAAAATAGAAGACTAATAATGATAACGACAGGCCAATATCCTGATTTTATTTTCCAAAACTTCATAAATCTTCAAATCCGGCAGGATCAAATTCCAAACTTTTCACGGACTTCCTCGAAGGGAATACCCTTTCTTCGATTCCTGGCTTCAAGAAGACGTTTTTTCATGCGTTTGCTTTTGAGCAAATAAGCCGTTTCTTTTTCGGAGGCAATTTCGCGCCAGAGATCAATTGGGTATAATAACGGCCGTAGGGGCGCCTTTTGCATCCGAAACATACTGAATAGCCATCGCATCCATTTTAATCTACCTTATTATGAGTGAGTACGATTGGAATTCATCGTGTGTATGATAAAAACAAAACTTGAATTTGTCAACTGCCATTGACAAATGGTCGTATATTTTATAAACGTTCCAGCCCTTGCTTCAAATCCTCAATTAAATCTTCAACATCTTCAATACCAACCGCCAGCCGCACGAGGCCATCGGAAAGTCCGATGCGGCGGCGCTCTTCGGACGGAACGGAGGCGTGGGTCATTGATGCGGGGTGACAGATCAAGCTTTCAACGCCGCCCAAACTTTCGGCCAACGTAAAAAGTTCAATGCCGGTGAGAAACTTTTTGGCGGTTTCGAAATCAGGCAGATCAAACGAAATCATGCCGCCGAAGCCGGGTTTTCCATAAGGATCGAGCTGCTGCCGGCGCGCCAGTTCCTGCTGCGGGTGATTCGGCAAGCCGGGATAATAAACTTTTTGCACGCGCTGGTCGCGGTTGAGAAACTCAGCGATGGCCCTGGCATTGGCGTCGATTTGCCGCATGCGCAGCGGCAAGGTTTTCGTCGCGCGTAAAATAAGCCAGCAATCAAACGGACTCGGCACCGCGCCGGCGGCGTTTTGCAAAAAGGCCAGACGTTCCGCGATATCGGCAAGATTGGTGACGACGACGCCGCCAATCACGTCGCTGTGGCCGTTGATAAATTTCGTCGTGCTGTGAACGACGATATCGGCGCCGAGCTCGAGCGGCCTTTGAAAATACGGACTCATGAACGTGTTGTCGACAACGAGCAGCGCTTGCCGATCATGACAAAACGCCGCCAGGGCGCGCAAGTCGGAAATGATCAACAAAGGATTGGTGGGCGTTTCGACAAAAAGCATTTTCGTTTCCTGGCGCCAGACACGCTCGACATTTGAAAGGCTCGAAGTATCGACCAGATCAACTTGCAAACCGAAGTGGGCCATCACCTGGCGAAAATAGCGCGCCGTGCCGCCGTAAACGTTCGCGGTGCAGACGAGGTGATCGCCGGCGCGCAAAAGCTGCGTCACCGTTGCCGTCGCGGCCATGCCGGAGCCAAACGCATACGCGAATTTGCCGCGTTCGAGCGCCGCCAGATTTTTTTCCAGAGCCAAACGGGTCGGATTTCCGGTGCGCCCGTATTCATAACCTTTGTGAACCGCCGGCGCTTCCTGAGCATACGTTGCAGTTTGAAAAATCGGCGTGATCACCGCGCCGGTTGATTCATCCGGATGTTGTCCGGCGTGAACAGCGTCAGTTTGGTAGCCCATAGGAAAAAGAAAAAAAGATAAAATGATAAAAAAAATTAGCCAATTCGGCAAAGCGACTGGCGACGAGCAACGGACAACCGGCAATGGTCAACGGTCAAACCATAAAATCAATCAAGTCGGATTTGGTGATGATGCCGACCAGTTGGCCGTGCTCTTGCACGAGAATGGCGGGATAGCGGCGCGCCAGCAGATATTTGGTGTGTTCGAGCGTGTCGTCGTGTTGAATGATGGGAAAGCTCGGCTCCATGGTCACGCGCACTTCCTGATCGAGCAGGCCGGCGTTTTCCAAAACGCGCCCCATCAAAACGCTTTCTTCAAGGCTTCCCATTAATTTGCTCTCTTCAAGCACCGGCAACTGAGAAATATTATTCGTCGCCATCATTTTTAACGCTTCTCGCACCGTCGCCGACGGCGAAATGGAAATAAGCCCCGGCAGGCCTTTATGTTTCGCGTTCAACAAGTTGTGCACCAGCGCGCGTTCGATATCGAGGAAACGATTTTCTTTCATCCATTCGTCGGAGTAAAACTTGGAGAGATAATATTTTCCGGTGTCGGGCAGGATAACCACCATGATTTTATCCGCCGGCAAATCACGCGCAACTTTCAAAGCGACGTGCGCCGCGCTACCGGACGAGCCGCCGACGAGCATGCCTTCTTCGCGGGCGAGACGGCGCGCCATCAAAAACGATTCCTTGTCGCCGACCGTGTAAACTTCGTCGACGTACTCCCAGTGCAGCGTGCCGGGAATGATTTCCTGGCCGATGCCCTCGACTTTGTACGGTTGGCCGTGAATTAAATTCCGGCTATAAAAATGCTCGCGCAGCGCCGAGCCGGCGGGATCGGCGCCAATCACTTTGATCGCCGGATTTTTCTCTTTGAGATATTGGGCCGCGCCGGAAATAGTTCCGCCGGTGCCGACGCCGCAAACGAAATAATCGATTTTGCCTTCGGTTTGCTCCCAAATTTCCGGGCCGGTGGTGCGATAATGCGCCGCCGGGTTTTCGGGATTGAAATATTGATTGGCGAGAATGGCGTTCGGCGTTTCTTTCACCAGCTTATCGGCGACGCTGTGATAGCTCTCCGGCGAGTCATGCGGCACGGCGGTCGGACAAATGACGACTTCCGCGCCGTACGCTTTGAGCATACGCACTTTTTCCTGGCTCATCTTGTCGGGCATGGTGAAAATCGCGCGGTAGCCTTTGATCGCTGCGGCCAGCGCCAGGCCGGCGCCGGTGTTGCCGCTCGTTGCTTCGACGATCGTGCCGCCGGCTTTCAGGCGTCCGGCTTTCTCGGCGTCTTCGATCATCGCAAAGGCGATGCGATCTTTGATACTGCCGCCGGGATTGAGGTATTCCACCTTGGCATAAACCGCGGCTTTGAGGCCGGCGGCAACGCGATTCAGCCGCACCAGCGGCGTATTGCCGACCGCTTCGGAAATATTACGATAGACTCTTTTTTTCATTTGACTAATCCTGTATTGTTCAAGACATTTTATCGAGCAGGGTTTCGATCAGCGCCAGCAAAATTTTGCGGGCGCTGTCCGGCTGGCGAACGTCGCAGAACATGAATTTTCCTTCCGCCGCCACGGTGATGCCGTTTTCATATAACGCCGGCGGAACCGGCGCTTTGCCGTTGGCGACGTGCGCAGCCACGACCATCGTTGCTTCGTAGCGCGAAGCGAGTTGATCGAGCACGGGTTTCAAACGCTCAAACGATCCGGCGTCCTGCCACGGAAAAAGCAAAATGTATCCCAAACATTTTCCGGCCAACAAATCCCACGCCACCTGCGGCGCGCCGGGCTCCAGCGCAACGCCGTATAAATGCAACACGAGCTGATCGTTGATGGGAAGACAGCCAAACGTAATCGTCTCGTTCGCGAGCTCGATTTTTTGACAAACCGATTGAATGAAGAGCCGTTTTTCTTCATTGTTGGGTCCGAGGATGGCAATTTCACCGATGCGCATAATTTACAAAAGTTTCTCACGAATCAGAATCAGCTCGCTTTTGTTCAGGAAAATGCGATTTTTGTCGGGCTGGCCGTCGCGACGGCGATCGTGTTTGCGGCGATCTTCCTGGCGGCGCTCGACGCGGCGGCGATCATGTGGCCGCGGCGCGGAATTCGCAGGTTTTTTCAAAGTCGCCTGGAACGCGTCGTTAATCAGATCGCTCGCCAGGTGCCCATTTTTATGCAGCGGTTTGAGCACGGCCCGGGGTTCGCCATTGTTCGGGTTCTCCGTCCACGGCAGCACTTTGAGAACGTGGCGCTCGTAAAGATTTTTAATGACCGTCAGCGCGCGAAGATCGTCATATTGGCTTTCTTCGACGAGATCAATAAGGCGTTTCGAGCCGTTTTTGCGGAGCAATTGCAGCAAACCTTTTTCTTCGTCCGTGAGTTTTGCTCTGGCGGCCTCGCCGTTCACGTTAACGACGGATTGCAGCGGCGGCAATTGATTGGACAATTGTTCCCAGCGATAGAGCCGGGTCATGCCTTCGGAAATCAAATCGCGCGTGGAGGCGGTCAACGAGCGCGAGCGATCATGCATTCTGATTTCGACGTGAAAGGCGCCCTCCGTCCACGTGAACATGCGCAGCAGCGCGCGCCTGGTTTCCAAATTATCCAGCGCGGCATCGACGACCTGGCCGTCGATAATGAATACGCTTCCTTCTTTGTCGGCGTGCCGCAATCGCACGACCGCGGTTTTATTGCCGACTTCGAGCGTTTGCAAAAGATCGACGAGACTCATTTCGCCGAGGCTGCCGCCGAAGCCGCGCGCCTGGCGATCGGGTGTGGTGGCGCGCAACCCGGCTTCGCGGATCAAGCTGTCGATTCGCGCCACCGTCTCATCGGGATCGAACGGTTTTTGCAAATAATCATCCACCGCCAGCTTCATCGCGCTGACGCGCTCGTCCAGCGTTTTAAGACTGCCGGCCAAAATGAACGGCAGCCATTGCAGAGCCGGAAGATTGCGGATTTCCTGCAGCAGGTGCGGGCCGTCCATCTGCGGCAGACGCATTTCAGCCAGAATCAGATCAGGATGAAAGCTCTCGACCAGCGCCAACGCTTCCGGGCCGTTCGCCGCGATACGAACTTCGTAGCCCGCGGCGACGAGAGCCTTCCGCAGCTCCAAAACTTCTTTGGGATCCTTCTCGGCAATGAGTATTTTTTTTCGATCCATAAAATTGACAACACGTGTTCGTCGGAGCACCCTTTAAGGAGCACCATTTAAATAAACTACCTATTTCCCCAAACCGCTAATCAACGCGAATGAACGCTAATTCTTTTTAATTCGCGTTGATTTGCGTCTATTCGCGGTTTAGATATGGGAAAGTTATTTAAGCGACGCTCCTAAGCGGCACACAACCAGATACAAAATTTATAGCAATATCAATGCCCGAAGCTGTTGCGAACACGATCAAATGCAACGGCCCGGCAGACGTTACACAAATTTAATTTAAGGGATGAAAATTTTTGCCGAGAAACTCACAAATGAAATAGAATCCAAAAATTTATTAGACGGCTCATTTTTTGGAATCCTGATTCCACCGCTGCAAATTCCCCTCACTCGTGAACCCCTTCAAAAATTCCGTTACCGAAAGTTTATCGGTCGGGATGCATTCTTGCAGAAAATCGTTGTGGCCTATATTGAGCAGGTCGCGCAGCGTATCAGCGGACATGTTTTTTTGCTCGAGGGATTTGATGACGGCGATGCCGAGCGGGCGGCGGTAAACATTTTTGAGCATGTTGAGCAAATAGCTCAAATATTCCATGCGCTCTTTGCGATAGGCTTCGATCATCACGATGTAGCCGATCAAATCCGGGCCGGCGGTGTCCAGCAAGCGGGTGAACTGCTGCTCCATCGAAATGCCGATGATCTCGAACGGCTGCGCTTCGACTTTGCGCTCGCCGATTTCGAGATATTGGAAATTGGCGCTTTGCAATCTCCGTAACGAAGATTCCGCGCCAAGCAGGTTGCGCACTATCGGTGAAACATGCAGGCCTTCGCGACCGATGATGACCAGCTTTGGTTTGGCCGCCGGACGATTCCTGAGCAAATTTGCCAGACAGGCAGAAATCGCCTCAACCGCGTCAACCGGTTGCGGCGGCAAGGCCGGCGTCGTCATGAAGGGCGGTGATAAAATTGGCGCCACCGGTTCGCTCGGTATCGGCGCCGGCGGAATAACTGGCGGCGTGACCGGCGATGGCTCTAACAAAGTTTTTGGTTCGCTCCGCAATTGCACGGGCTCGGTAATTTCCGGCGCCACCGGCATTGGCGCCGGCGGAACGCTCGGCTCAATCGGCATCGGCATTGGCTCGATGACTTGCGGAGCCGCCGGGGGCGGCGCCATCATCGTTGCCGGCGTCACCGGTTCGCCCGGCGCTTGCAAACTCGCGAGAATTTCTTCCATTTCTTCCGGCGAATTGATTTCAATCGTTCGGGTTGTTGTTTCCGGCGACAGCAAAATGTCGTTTGACGACGGCGGAATGAACTCGTCTAATATTTCTACAATAGGCGGCGGTGCCGGCGCAACCGGCTTATCCTCGCGAGTTTTGAAAAACGGCGGAAGGTCATCACCTTTCTCAGTCCCGGTTTCAATTTTTGACGGTTCCTCAATTGAAGGCGTTGCTGGAGGCGGGGCAGCGGATTTATCGGAAATCGGCGGTGGCGCCGTCGGGCGCTGCATCAAATCGCGCAAAGCAATGGGCAAAAGCTCGTTTGTTTCGGAGGAAACTTTTGGCGTGGTGATCGGCATGGCCGGCTGGTGATCGGGGCGCCCCTTAAGCTCCGCGGCCGGCTCGACGCTCTTTTCGATTTTTCTCGGCGCCTCTTCGGGTTGAGCGTCTTCACCGAAAGTTTCCAGATCAGGGGGAAAATCTTCCGGCCCGGCAATTTGCGTCGGCAGCTCAGAAGCCTTTTGCGGAGGAGGCGGCAATTTAGCCATGGCAGGCTCGGCAGCCGGCCTCACCGGCGGATGAATATCATACTTCGTTTCTATCGTCGTAGAGTTTTCTTTGGGCTTGCGGGCGGGCGGAACATAAGTCGATATATCGGGCGTTCGAAAGGTTTGTGGTTGTCGAACCGGCGGCGAGGTTTCTTTCTCTAACGGACGGCCGGCAAAACGCTGTTCGATATTCGCGCCGAGATCGAGCTTTTCGATAATCTTTGGCTCGGCGATAGTGGAAACCATGTCGCCCACTTCATCGTCGCCGGCGAGCGCAGTTTTGCTCGGCTTGATGAAACCCTGTTGATAAAGCTTGGCCAGACGCTCGAGCGTTTTGATGTCGTCATAATTGCTCTCGTCGATGACTTGCAAAATGTCGCGCTTGCCGTCGATCAACGAGATGAATTTGGCGACATCGGTGGTCAGCTCGCGCTTCGTAATGATATTGCGAAACGTCTCGGTGGTGAGAAACGTGGTTTCCGGCGACGGCAGCATTTTAAACAACCGTTCGCGCTCTTCCATGCGCTTGAAACCCTGCAGCAGCAGGCCGAGATTGCTCACGGCGATTTCGTCCTGCACGTTGATCTCTTTGAACGTCATGGTGAAATGGCCGTGTTTCCACGGCAGCATTTGATAGACGGCCTTCTCCGCTTTCAAATTGCCGAGCGAAGCGTTGATCACGGCGCCGTCGCGAAAATAAATTTCGCCGCTGCGGTTGTTGGCGTTGTAGAGCGTCAAAATGCCGGTCTTGCGCTCCATGCCGAAATTTTCGATGAGATCGATGACGCTGAATTCTTCCAAACGCCCGGCCAGCTTGCGGGTCGATTCGATTTCCTCCTCGCGAATGCGCTCCATGCGGCGCAGAATCATGCGCACGCGCGCGATGACCTCCTTCACGTGCAGCGGTTTGATCATATAATCTTTCACGCCGCCCCGCAGGCTGCGCACGCGATCTTGCAGCTCGCGCCGGTTGGTCAGAAACATCAGCGGAATCGAAGAAGTGACCGGATCAGCTTTTAGTTTTTCGAGCAATTGAAAACCGTCGAGCTTGGGAAGATTCACTTCTGAGAGAATGAGATCGGGTACGTCGGAAGAAATTTTTTGCCAGGCTTGCAGTCCGTCCGAAGCTACAATCACCTCAAAGCCGGAAGCTTCAAGACTTTCGCGAAGAATCTGCAGATTCTTCGGATCGCCGTCCGCGACAAGAATAGTTGGATTGTCCATTTTTCAGCCGCAAAATTTGCCGTTACGATGATAAAAATTTAATTGCAGCCCGCAACGCGCCTGACACCGAAGCCATCTCATCCCAGAATGCTTTAAAAACGAAATAAAAAACCTGTGAAAGCAAAATAGTTGCGGGTCACTAACTCAATATAAAGGAAATCTCCAACCCGGTCAAGATTTTTTTAGTGGAAAAATGCAGGGCAAGGCAGTGTGGATTATAACCTGATTTGACGCAAGTTAACCACGACTGATCAAACGAAGGCAAATAAGTTTCAGGCGAGCGCGGAATTAGCCTCCTGAACAGGGCATCATTCGAAAATCTTTTTTGTATCCGGCCCGTGCCGTGAATTAAAAAAGATTCCCGGCGCAGCTCACACGATTAACTCGCCAATGCAGTTTATATGCGACTCCGAAAACTCACGGAGCCAAACTTTATTTCAATCGCTATACTCTTTGCGGTTCGGCGAGTTTTTGCGCCATCTCGACGGCGACCCGCGACACGGGCTGGCGGATTTCCTGATCGAGAATGACGTAAAACAATTTAATCATACGAATCCGCTTCTGGCAAGCTTCGCAAACCAAAAAATGGCGTTCAAATTGCGCGAACAACTCACGATTCTGATGCGCCGAAAGCAGGAGGTATTCCAACAATCGAGCATTCGGGCAGCGCTCGTCCGTCTCTTCCATGAAGGAGACAACGTCTCTCCTGTAGCGCGACAGGTTTTTGTTCATATTCATGTCGTGAAAAGTTAGGGATTGCGGCGATGTTCCATATCACCGAGAGACCACTCCTCACACGGCCACTTTCGTACACCGTGCTTAATATCGACCTCGATAGCGGTCTTTCAGCTCAGGAGGCCTTTTAAAACTAATTATACGTACCAACAATCCCGGCAATTCACGGAAAATGCGCCGCCGCCCTTTTTAAAAAATTTTAAAAGGGAGGAGACACATTTTCGTAATGAGACAAACTCCTGAAAATAAAAAGTAAAGCTCCACGCCAGGCCGCCCGGACGCAAAGTCTCGGAAAAATATTTTCTCCGGCAATTCGGCGCTTTCGCGTCCTGGCGTGAAATCTTTTGCTATTACGAAATTGTTTCAGAGCAACTCTTTGAGCAATTCGCGAAACCATTTTTTCGTCAATTTTCCGAGATACTCAAAAATGGTTCGTTCTTCTTCGCGATAACGGCGCTGGGTTAAATCCGGAATGTATTTGCGCAGATGCCGGAAATAAGATTCGATCTTTTTGCTGTGCGTGATGTCGTCCAGAACGTCGGCCAGGGTGCGGAAATAAATTTCGCCCTTGTCGGTGGAAACTTTGCTGCTGGCGACATACTGGCTGTGAATCTTTTGCCGGACGCGCTGCAAGACTCTTTTCTTGGCGCGCTCGATCTCTTTTAAACGCACGTAATCGAGCGGCGAGATGTCTTCAATTTGGGAAATCAGGCGGGTGCGCACCATCTCCAGATTCGTATGGCGAATCAGGCGGGCGACCACATCGGTTGGCAGGAAATTCTGAAAACGCTCGTCGATTTTTACCACCGAGAGCATTTTGCGAATCGTCGTAGAAACGTGATCTTTGGCGGTCGACAGCTCCAGATAATGATTCTTGAGGGTTTTTTCCGGAATGCTGGGCTTGCCTTTGCGCAAATAAACCAGCTCATCGTCGGACAAATCCGCGGCTTTGACCACTGCCGCCACCTGCTGCGGCTGCGGCATAACCGCCGTTTTGACGGCGCCGGATTTTTTCTTGTTCATCTCGGCGTGCGCTTCGGCATGAGCGAAACTGCGGCTGCTCGAACCGTTGCGCACGAAAATATACTCGCGGCCCATCTCGCGAAAGATGCCTAAATCTTTGGCGTTCTTCACGGCGACCCGAATGTTGCGGATGATTTTCGCGCCTTCAGGATCGCGCTCTTTGAAAATACGCGACAATTCCTGCTTCGTCTTTTTGATCACCAGCCGGCGAAGCATGATGAGCAGCTCGACGTCATTCGGCTCGGGGTGCGCGTCGAGGCACGGCCCGAAGTAACGGCGCAATTGCACGAACTCATTGTTCTCGTTGCGCATGAAGAGACCGGCAACGCAATCGATCGCCATATCCTCGAGCTCGCCGCTTTTGCCGCGGCGCTCCCAGCGAATATGCTTGCCGATGACTTCCTGATACTTCAGGTAACTCAGCGAAATCTTTTGAACCAGATTGATAAACTCACAAAGTTCCCCTTGCGAATATCCCCCTTGTACGATCCTCGGAACAAGGTAAGAGAGTCTTTTGGCGTCCATCTGATGCGTCTCAAAGTTGCGTGAACATCCCCTGTGGATTACTGCACGAATTCGCCAACCGACCGAGATCAATCCTAATCTCCCTGATTTTACACGACGGCTACGACTCGCGCAAAGGTTAATTATAAACGAAGTGCTTTCAAGCAAACGATATACCAGTGCTCTAGCGTGCGCGGAGAAATGAACGCTTCATTATTTTATATTTAGCGCGAAATTTTTAGAAAAATACGAGGGGTTTTTCCGCAACATCAAATAAAATGTCTTAGGGTGAGACAATGTTTCTGGGTGAGATTTTATACATTCTTTAACATACCAACAAAGCCCCCGGAGTGCTGAAAAATAAACGAGGTAAACCGGATTTTTACATTCGATTCGATCTTGTCACATAAAATCAGCAATAACCTTTTTGTTATTGGAAGGCTACGCGCGTGAGGTTTTGGATGCAGAATCTGAGCTGGGAAATTTTTTTAGGAAAATTTGAAGAAATTATTTTTCAAAAACCATTCACGGCATCACAAAATCATTCCCCTCGTTCGGCCAGCGCGCGCGCACTTTCATCGTGTCCGGCCAAACGATGAAGCGCTCGGACGGAACAAACGGAAACGCCGAGCCAAAATCATAGCGCCCATTTTGGTTGGCATCGCGAAAGCCGCTGAGCTGATAAAGCCCCGGCAAAATGTGATTAAAATGATATGGCCCCGGCGCCGGCAGAATAAGCGAATATTCGGGCCCGGAACGCGAGGTTGCAGGCGCCGCGCCGATTAGCGAACCAGAAAAAGCGCCCACTTGTTTCAAGATGAGATGCACGGTTCCGGTTGCATCGGGCTGCGCCTCGATGATCGTTCCGCTGATGGCTGTCAGCGTGTCCGCATTCATCGTCCAGAACGTGATTTGTTTCGGCGTCTCGAAAAGCGCGTTGCCGTTCGCATCAAATACCGAGTCCGGCAAAATTTTCACAAAATACTGCGCGCGGCTTTTCAACAGCGTGTCCGGCTGAAAGCGAAATTGCAATGGATTCAGCCAGACGCCTTTGCCTTCCAAAAGCTTGCCGGTTGAATCCAACACGGCCAGCGGCCAGGTTTTGCTCTCAATTTTCCTTCGCGAATAATCAAACAGAGCCGGAGAATTGGCGATCATCTCCGAAAAAATCAGTTCAATATTCGTCTTCACGGTCACATTCCGGCTGCTGTCGACGGGCGTCGTTTTAACGATTCGCGGCCGGCTCGTATCGGGTTTGGCGCTGCCGCTAAACTCAGTTTGCCGCGACAGCGAATCCAACGGATTGCCCGACGCATCGACAATTTGATCCAAAAAAATTTTGTAAGTTGCAGCCTGTTGCGGGCTGGTGAGCGCATGGACTTGCCGCGTATTAAAGGAATGTGGCGCCACGACAAGAATTTTTAACGAATCACCGGCGGCGTTGAGCATGCGCCAGTGCCGCTGCCACAACGAATCGACCATCATCACTTCTTCATCAAAATTCAGCTCGAGGTGAATTTGATCGGCAGCGCCGGCTGAAGTCAATCGCGGTTGAATCGTATCGGCTAAAGCGAGCCGCAAACTCAGATCGCGTTGCTCGCGACGCGCCGGCGCGAGACCGACATCCCGGCCTGGAACGCCAATCAGTTCTTCGCCGTGATTATAAAGCCGGTCGCCGTTTTGATCCTGCAAAGCAAAGAGGCGATAACTCCCGTCGCTGAGATGTGACAATGAAAATTCGCCTTTTTCACCGACCTGCGTCAGATAATCGGCAAAATCACGCGCCGGATTTGGCTCCGGCTCGGAAGAGCGCAAATAAGCCATGATCAAAACGCCGGCGGGTTTGTCATGAAAAACTTTTCCGTGCATTTCACCGGAATCAATGCTGTCGCCCGTGCTGAAAGCCAGGGTGAAAGCGCCTTCCATGCGATTCCCGCGCCAATCGCGCACGCCGGTGCCGATGGTCACCACGTACGTTCGCGGCGCCATAAGCGAATCCGGAAAAATGACTTCCACTTGTTTGCCATGCCAACGGAAACGAATTTTTTCATCAATCGGCGGAGTTGGTGAGACAAAAAAAGCTTGCTCGAAGCTGAGGCGATCAATTTTTTCGCTAAAAATAAATTGCGGACGCGTTGAAAGCGAGACGCGCACGGCATTTTGTTCGGGCGTGGTGGAAAGAATTTTCGGCGGCGTTCGATCTTCCGGGCCGCCCGGAGGGGGAGCCTGGCGCGCGCAGGCAGATAAAACCACGAGACTGGCAATCCACCGAATGATTTTTGTGTTTTTTCTCGTCTCAAACCCTTCCATAAATTTGCGTCATCGCCGCAAGTCTTTTGGTTAATGCCGGCGTCAATTGTCCGGCGCGAAGCCGCCATACCCAGTTGCCGTTGGCCGTGCCCGGAAAGTTCATTCTCGCCTTTCCGTCGAGGCCGAGAATATCCTGCATCGGGATAATCACCATTTTCGCCACCGATGACATCGCCAGGCGAATCAATTCTAGATGGATGGTTTTCGCGTTTGCCTCATGACCGAGATAATCATAAAGTTTCTTACGGCTCGCTTTGCCGGCTTCAGTTTTGAACCAGCCCTTGATGGTATTGTTGTCATGCGTGCCGGTATAAACGACACAATGCTCGGAATAATTGTGCGGCGCATGCGTGCTGGTCGCCGGCTGTTCCTCAAAAGCAAAAATGAGTATTCGCATTCCCGGCAAGCGAAAAAGACGAATGAGCTCGCGGACGTCCGGCGTAATGTTGCCCAAATCTTCGGCAATAATATTCAGGCTGGGAAAATGCCGGAATAAAATTTTGAAAAAATCCGCCGCCGGCGCCTGCCGCCATTGGCCATTCACCGCCGTTTCTTCACCGGCTGGAATTTCCCAGTACGCCACGAAACCGCGAAAATGATCGAGCCGAATGATATCGAAGAGCTTGAGATTGTGCTCCAACCGTTTGGCCCACCAGGCATATTGCGTCTCCTGCAGCGCCTCCCAGCGATAAACCGGATTGCCCCAAAGCTGGCCCAACGCGCTGAAATAATCCGGCGGAACACCGGCGACGCCGAGCGGTTTTTTTTCTCCGTCCAATTTGAAAAATTCCGGATTCGACCACACATCGGCGCTATCGTAGCTCACATAAATCGGCAAGTCGCCGATAAACTGCAGATTGCCGCTTTTGCAATAATTTTTGAGCGCGAACCACTGTTGGTAAAACAGATATTGAATAAACTTTTCCTGAAGAATTTTGTGCTGAAATTTCTTTTGCGCGGCCGCCAGGGCTTTGCGGTTGCGATCGCGCAAATCTTTCGGCCAATTGCCCCAGTCGACTTCGTTGAAATGCTCTTTTAACGCCACGAACAACGCAAATTCGTCAAGCCAGGGTGCGTTCTCGTGACAAAAATGGCTAAACTCGTGATCGTTGGCCAAACGTCTTTTGCATTTTTCATAAACGCCGGCCAGAAGTCTTTTTTTGTATGGACTGACGGCCTCGTAATCGACGTGACCGGCAGGCCATGAAGAAATTCGTGGAAGGTCGGAGGATTTCAGATAACCATTGCGAACCAATAAATCCGGACTAATAAGCAAGGGATTTCCCGCGAACGCCGAATGGCTGCTATACGGCGAATTGCCTTGCGCGGTGTAGGTTGGATTCAATGGCAAAATCTGCCAAAAACATTGTTTGGCCTGAGTGAGAAAATCGGCAAATTGATACGCCGCCGGTCCGAGATCACCGATTCCATAAGAAGATGGAAGGGAAGTGATATGAAGCAGAATGCCGCTCCCACGATTTTTCATCAAGCTCTCCTCAATTGGATGATTATAATAAATCCAAATCACGAAGCAAAATAATAGCAAAAGCTCGACAAAAGCGCAAGAGAATTTTCGGCAAGCGGCAATATTCCGCTTGCTTCTCTTGCTGCAGTTTTGTACATATCGAGAATAAAGCGACGGAGCACAATATGGCATTTATTTCCTACATTCCCGAAACGGCGGCGCCGGAAAATTTGCGCGAGCTTTATCAACGCTATCGCGAACCCTCGGGTGGCGTCGATAACATCATCCGCATTCACAGCCACAATCCCAATTCGATGGCAACGCATTACGAATTATATCGCCATTTGATGCGCGGGCCGTCGCCGCTGTCGCGAGTTCAACGCGAGATGATTGCGATCGTGGTTTCGGCAGCCAATCATTGCCATTACTGAATCCGCCATCACGGAGCGGGACTCCGTCGATTAACCCACGATGATAAATTGGTTGAGACATTGATTGCAGATTATCGGCACGCCGAAATTTTGCCGGCGGATCGGGCCATGCTCGATTACGCCGTCAAACTCACGCTTCAACCGGCTGCGGTCACACCATCTGATGTTGATCTTCTGCGCGCCACAGGATTTTCGGAGGCGGCGATTCTCGACATTTGTCAGATAACGGCGTATTATGCCTTTGCCAATCGAATCGCCGACGGCCTCGGAGTGGAATTAGAAGATTATTGGAACGAGCCGTCTTTATAATCTCATCGCCGCAATTGCCGATGCTCTCTTTACCGGTCCAAATTATCATTCTCTTCGTCATTGGCGCCGTGACCGGCTTTATCAATATTCTCGCCGGCGGCGGCTCACTTCTCGCTTTGCCCGCGCTGCTTTTCCTCGGTCTGCCGGCGGCAACCGCCAACGGCACCAACCGTATCGCGATTCTCATTCAAAACATTGCGGCGGTTGCCGGATTTCATCAACTCAACGTTTCGCCGTGGCGCCTCAGCCTGCTCGCCTCCGTTCCCGCGATCATCGGCGCCATCATCGGCGCCTATCTCGCCATCGATATTTCCGACGCGTTGTTCAAACAAATTCTCGCCGGCGTCATGATCGCCGTGCTCATCTTGATTATCTTTGATCCGAGCAAACACCTGCATAAAAGTCCGAAGCCGTTGACCGGCGGCCGGCGCGTCTTTTTTATTATCGGCTATTTCGGCATCGGCATCTTCGGCGGCTTCATTCAAGCCGGCGTCGGCTTTTTGATCATCAGCTTGATGCTGGCCACCGGTTTCGATCTCGTGAAAACCAATGCCGTAAAAGTTTTGGTGACGTTGATTTTTACGATTGCGGCTTTATTAGTTTTTATCTGGCACGGCGAAGTGAACTATTTGCTCGGCATCGCCCTGGGTGTGGGCAGCGCCCTCGGCGGCCTCATCGCCACGCGCTTCGTCGTGAAAAAGGGTCACGATTGGATTCGCGTTTTTGTCATCAGCATGGTTATTATTTTCGCGACGAAATTAATATGGGATTCATTCTGAATTAGAAAATGTTTATTCTGGCAAAAAATCCCGTGATAAAAACCCTCGGGCGCTGCGCCTCTTGCTTTTGCTGCAAAAATTCTCCATATTAATTTAGCGCCGTCATAAACCAAATGAGGAGAGTTATGGCGCAAGATCCTTTTTATAATTCCGAAAACTGGCTGCAGTTCATCAATAACGAGCCGAATTCAACGGCGTATAATTCCGACGCCGCGGCGTCTGTTGATGAAAACGAACGCGAGGCATTTGATGCCTATTCGCGACTCGTTATTGTCGCCGTCGAAAAGATCGGGCCGGCGGTTGTGCAAGTTGAGATCACTCGCAGCGTTCGCAGCCGCGGCCGTCAATACGAAGATATGCAGGGCGGCGGCTCCGGCGTCATTTTTACGCCCGATGGATTTCTCGTCACTAACAGCCACGTCGCGGCCGGCGCGCAGCGAATCATTGTTACACTCAGTGACGGCCGCAGTTTTAATGGACATCTCGTCGGCGATGATCCGCATACCGATCTGGCGATCGTGCAAATTCAGGGAAGCCATTTGCCCATGGCGCGTTTCGGCGATTCAACGAAATTGCGCCCCGGCCAGCTCGTGGTGGCGATCGGCAACCCGCTCGGTTTTCAAGCCACGGTGACGGCCGGGGTGGTGAGCGCATTGGGGCGCTCGCTGCGCAGCCAAAGCGGGCGTTTGATCGAGAACATGATTCAAACCGATGCAGCGCTCAATCCCGGCAATTCCGGCGGACCGCTGGTCAACAGCCGCGGCGAGGTCATCGGCATCAACACCGCAGTGATTCGGCCCGCGCAAGGAATTTGCTTTGCGATACCGAGCGACACGGTGAAATGGGTGGTCGCCAAACTCATTCGTGATGGCCGCATCGTGCGAGCGTATCTCGGCGTGCAGGGACAGGATCGGCCGATTCCGCGCTATCTGGTGCGTTATCATGAGCTGCCGTTCAATCGCGGTATTATGATTTTATCGGTTGCATCCGGAAGTCCGGCCGACCGCGCCGGTTTAACCAAAGGCGATATCGTCATCGCGCTTGACGGCGAGCCGATCACCGGCGTCGATCGCTTGCATCGATCGCTGACCGAAGCCATCATCGGCCGCGAAGTGCCGATCGCGGTTTTGCGCGATCAGGAAAAGAAAGTGCTCACGGTGCGGCCGGCAATGGAAAATCAAACGTAATAAGGAGATTAAAAAATTATGATTCGATTTCGCCGCAAAAAAATTCCGCGCATCGCCGTCTTGCGCATCGACGGCATCATCGAAGAAAGCGATGAAGAATCACTGCCGCGGCGTGTATCCGATGCTCTGGAAGACATCAAGCATATTAAAGCCAAAGCGTTGATCTTGCGCATTAACTCGCCCGGCGGCACCGTCGGCGCGACGCAGGAAATTTATGATGCGTTTTGCAAATTCCGCGCGGATACAAAAATGCCGATTGTCGCTTCGATGGGCGATGTTGCGGCTTCCGGCGGCGTTTATGTTGCGATGGCCGCCGAAAAAATTTTGGCCAACGCCGGCACCGTCACCGGCTCCATCGGCGTCATTATCCGCTCACGCAATCTCAGCCAGCTTTTCAGCAAAGTCGGCGTCGCCGCCGAAGTCGTCAAATCCGGGGAATTTAAAGACACGCCGGCGCCATATCGCAGCCTAACGGATTCCGAGCGCGGCATGTTGCAGGAAATGATCAACGACACCTACGAGCAATTCGTCAACGCCATCATGCGCGGCCGCAATCTTTCTCCCGCGAAAGTGCGCCAGTTCGCCGATGGCCGCGTCATGACCGGCCGGCAAGCGCAAATCTTCGGCCTCATCGACGAGCTTGGCGGTTTCGACCGCGCCGTTGAAGTCACCAGACAAATGGCGAACATCACCGTCGATCCCGAACTCTTTGAAGTCGGCCGCGTCAAACCCAAACTCTGGGAACGCATTTCACGGCGCTTCATCAACGGCTTCGGGATTCATTCCGAATTCAGCACGCGCTGGGATGGGATTCCGTTGTATTTGATGCCGAGGTTTTAGTGGTAAAGCTATCATAAAACTATAGCAGTTCAAGTGAACAATTCGGAGGAGGTGGATGGCAAGCATTAATAACGGTGCCAATCTCGGCTTTGAGGCGAAGCTCTGGGCGGCGGCCGATGCGCTACGAAACAACATGGACGCTGCGGAGTACAAGCACGTTGTCCTCGGTCTATTCTTCCTGAAGTATATTTCCGACGCCTTCGAAGAATTGTACGCTAAACTTGAGGCTTTGCGTGATCAAGGCGCTGACCCTGAAGATCCTGATGAATATCGCGCCGTTAATATCTTTTGGGTTCCGAAAGAGGCACGTTGGTCGCACCTCAAGGCTCACGCCAAGCAGGCTGCAATTGGCAAGCTCGTGGACGACGCCATGGCCGTGATCGAACGCGACAACCCTTCGCTCAAAAGTGTTTTGCCACGAGATTTTGCCCGGCCTGGACTCGACAAACAGCGCCTGGGCCAGCTCATTGACATGGTCAGTAACATCAGCTTAGGCGATAAAGAGAGCCGCTCCAAAGATATCCTCGGCCGCGTTTACGAATACTTTCTCTCGGAATTCGCCAGCGCCGAAGGTAAAAAGGGTGGACAGTTCTATACGCCGCGTTGTATCGTGCAACTGCTCGTTGAAATGCTTGCGCCCTATAAAGGTCGTGTTTACGATCCTTGCTGCGGCTCGGGCGGTATGTTCGTGCAATCGGCAAAGTTTATTGAAGCGCATGCGAACGGTAACGGGAATGGCAGCAAGGTGAAAGGCCGGATTAGCGTCTACGGCCAAGAATCCAATTACACTACTTGGCGGCTTTGCAAGATGAATCTCGCCATCCGTGGCATTGACGGCCAGATAGCCCAC
>Ga0247727_10003863_pt1 | contig 32665 bp, 30 predicted proteins | sample WisWelCaveWW1625_FD_202498 | JGI IMG/M metagenome (GOLD analysis project Ga0247727, IMG submission 202498) | Biofilm microbial communities from Wishing Well Cave, Virginia, United States - WW16-25 | ecosystem: Environmental > Aquatic > Deep subsurface > Groundwater > Cave microbial mat | place...
TATTCCTCACTGCTGCCTCCCGTAGGAGTCTGGACCGTGTCTCAGTTCCAGTGTGGCCGATCACCCTCTCAGGTCGGCTACCGATCGTTGCCTTGGTGGGCTTTTACCCCGCCAACTAGCTAATCGGGCGCAGGTTCATCCTCGGGTGATCCTTGCGGATCTTTAACAACAAAATCATGTGGTCTCGTTGCGTTATGCGGTATTAGCCCCGATTTCTCGGGGTTGTTCCCCGCCTGAGGGTAGATTACCTACGTGTTACTCACCCGTGCGCCGGTCTTGAAAAGTATTGCTACCCTTCAATCCCTGACTTGCATGTGTTAGGCACGCCGCCAGCGTTCGTCCTGAGCCAGGATCAAACTCTTCGTTGTTTTCTTTTTTGCAAAAGAAAAGAAGGAATTGATTCCACAACTCAATTGACCTCAATCCTTTCGGATTAAGACTTGGCTATGCACGCTCTATTTACAAAGAACAAAACTGCTTAACTACCAAAAATCTCAAATCGGGCAGCATTCAATATAAGCAACAACGTTTCTAAAAGCAAGCATTTTTTAATCTCTTGACAATTATTTTTGTTAAATCTTTCTAACAAACTTACTGTCGAGCATATATAATATAAGACTTTGTTCGAAAATGTCAAGAGTTTTTTCGATGAAGTTGGAAAAATTTTCTCGAAGTCTTAACACTCGCCCAAAGCTAGGGCTATAGCCGAGAAATAGCTCAAGCGCATCTTAATCAAAGCTGATAATCGCAACTCATTGAACTTCTTTTTTGCGAAACACCATAGACTCGATTGAGGCAAGAATGATCAGCAGAAGCGAGAAATTACTATTTTCAAAATCCACTCTTTTCACGGCAAAAACGGGCCCAATTCATCATCATCTTTAATAAATAGTGCGAAGTTTTTCTTGATTGACAAAGCATTTTTTCCTTGCGGCCATGCTTTTGTTGGCGTATTTTATGGCATACAAAAATCTCAACGATAGAAATGAGCCGGCTGACAAAAATTAAAGTTCATCCATTGGATTGTTTCAATCCGTTGAGAAATTCTTTTTCATTTTACTTTTGCGAAGACGTAACTTCGTTATGAAACTCGATCTCCAAGGCATCTTTCCGCCGATTCCGACGCCCTTTGAAAACGGCCACTGCGCGCCGCATCGGCTCGAAGAGAATCTCGCCAAATGGAACGACACCGGCCTTTCCGGCTATCTCGTTCTCGGCTCCAACGGCGAAGCGCCGCTGCTCTCCGAAGCCGAAAAACTCGAATTGGTGCGCGTCGCGCGGCAAGCCATTCCCGCCGAAAAAATTTTGCTCATCGGCAGCGGTCTCGAATCAACTGACGCCACTTCGGTTTTGACATATCGTTTGGCCGATCTTGGCGCCGATGCGGCGCTCGTGCTCACGCCGAGTTTTTATCGCGATCAGCTCACGCCAGAGGCCATGCGCCGGCATTTTGAGGCAATTGCCGAGGCCTCACCGATCCCGATTCTCATTTACAATGTCCCCAAATTCACCGGCGTCAATCTCTCAATCGAAGCCGTCGTTAATCTCGCCCAACATGCCAACATTATCGGCATGAAAGACAGCAGCGGCAATCTCGGCCAACTTATTGAGCTGCGCGAAAAATTGCCTTCAAATTTCCAACTCTTGATTGGCACCGATTCAGTTTTCTTTGGCGGACTCGCGCATGGTTTGCGCGGCGCAATCTTGGCGCTCGCAAATGTTGCCCCGCGCGAATGCGTCGAGCTTTTCAACGCCGTCGAAGACGAGAAATGGGATGTCGCGCAAGCTTTGGCGAATCGAATCGCGCCGGTTGGCCGCGCCGTGGCTTCTCGCTTCGGCGTGCCAGGATTAAAAACTGCGCTCGACGAAATCGGCTATTTCGGCGGCGAACCTCGACCGCCGCTGTTGTCCGTGAGTGAAAAAGTTCGCGAAGAAATTCGGCTAATTTTACAAAAAGCAGGATTACTTGAATAATGTTTGCCATTAGTCGGTTCGTTAGTTGGCCGGTTAATACAGGCTAACTGGCAAACCGGCTTAACAGCACAACGTTTTTAGGAGTGAATATGAACCGTCAGAAAATTTTCATGACCATGCACATTTTTGAAGCCTGCCGTAAGCCGTTGTTTACCGTGTTGGACGGCATTTCCGCCGAGCAACTGCATTGGAAATCAGCGCCGGAATCGCGCAGCATTGGTGAAATCTGCCGCCATCTGCTTCGCGTCGACGCGTGGTATTTGAAGCGTCTCGGCGTTGAGCCGGCCGTAAGCGACGCCAAATCCGGTGACCGCGAAGAGCTTATCACCAACCTGCAGAAAGTCCAGCAGCAAATCGCCGGTCTCGTCGAAATTTGCAATACCGATGACGATTTATTTGTCGAACGCAAATCAATCGATGGCAAAGACAAAGAAAAACTCGGCGTCGCGGCGATTCACATCGGGCAGCATTATCTTTATCATCTCGCACAAACCATCTATCTCCGTCGCGCGCAGGATCGCAATTGGCCCTCGCCGCAGAAGGCATGGGAAGAGGCGACGTATGTGATTGGAGATTATTTGTTGGGATTGAAGTAAATCGTAAGGCACGAAGCGTAAAACGTTTCGTTTTGCATTTTACGCTTAACTTTTTATGACAAAAAATAATAAATGAAGGGCAACTCGGATGCCCATCCGCCCGCAGTGGTCACACGAGATTACTTCGACGCAATGGCATGCGCTCTTCGCGGCGCAAGCCGGTTGGATGCTCGACGCGATGGACGTGTTGCTGTACACCTTTGCGCTCACGACGATTCAAAAAGAATTTCAATTTGACTCCGCGACCGCCGGGCTTTTGACTTCTGTGACATTGTTGGCTTCAGCAGTTGGCGGCATTCTATTTGGAATCATTGCCGATTATATTGGACGCACGAAAGCACTCGTTGCAACGATCTTGATTTATTCTTTTTGTTCGGCAGGGACGGCGACCGCGCAGAATTTATGGCAACTCATTCTGTGGCGCAGCTTGCTCGGACTCGGCATGGGTGGTGAATGGTCATCCGGCTCCGTGTTAGTTTCGGAAACCTGGCCTGCCGAGCATCGCGGCAAAGCCATCGGCATCATGCAATCCGGTTGGGCCCTCGGTTATATTTTAGCCGCACTCGTTTCTGCATTCATATTGCCACGCTTTGGTTGGCGCGCACTTTTTCTCGTCGGCATTCTTCCTGCCCTGCTCACCATTTGGATTCGCCGCCGCGTTCTCGAACCCGAAGTCTGGACCGTGGGGCAGCCTGCCAGGCTGTCGCTCTCTAATTTTTTCAGAGAAAAACTCAGCGCGATCTTCAAACCTTCTTTGCTTCGTCGTACTCTTATCGCGACATCATTGACTAGCGCTGTTCTCTTCGCCTATTGGGGACTCTTCACCTGGCTCCCAGGATTTTTATCGAAGCCGATCGCGCAAGGCGGCGCCGGCATGAGCCTCGTCAAAACTTCCGGCTGGATTATTCCAATGCAAATCGGCGCGTTTTTCGGCTATCTCTCCTTCGGTTTCATCGCCGATCGTTTTGGCCGGAAACCGGCATTTATTTTTTATCTCGTCATTGCCGCGATACTCGTTCCGCTTTACGGACAAATGGCGCGGAGCGAAAATGTGTTGATGCTTTTGGGGCCATTCATCGGATTCTTCGGCTCCGGTTATTTCTCGCTTTTCGGCGCGATGCTCGCCGAGCTTTTTCCAACCCATGTTCGCGCCACCGGGCAAGGTTTTGCCTACAATGCCGGTCGCGCTTTCAGCGCGCTCGCGCCATTTGTCATCGGCGGCCTCGCGGATGTTTATGGAATTGGCAGCGCCCTCGCGCTCACCTCGGCTTTCTTTTTAACCGGCGCAATGATGATTTTGCTGCTGCCGGAAACACGCGGCGCCACGCTCGAATAAACCCAACACTTCTCTCCATTATCACATCGCTCAGTCTCACCAAATTTATCTCCTTGCAGGTATATTTCTCAAGCGAATTTCTGATCTGATCCGGCTTTTAAGATTGACTGTTTCTTCTATTTCAACTCTCGCAAAATGTCCATAAAAAAATCACGATTCCACTATTGGCTTGGTGTGGGATTCTCGGTTGTATTGATGGCCGCCTTTTTTAAAATCAGTTTGCGACAAAATCAACAAGACCTGGCCTCGGCTGTTTATCGCAATCACGTATCGTACCAAATCGCGACAGACACTCCCGGGCAAAGCACGGGGTCGGATCAAAATCATATCGACACGACATTGGCATTAGTTTCATTTATAAACTCAAACGGCCATGGCATTCCAATCGCCGATGCTTCGATCATCAGGATCAATACAAGACAAGCCTGGCAATTGATGAGCGGCGGCAATTCGGTTTTGCTGGATTTGCGCGGTTATGACGATTATCAAGCGTACCATCCCCAAGGCGCGCGCTCCTTCAGCGCAACCAGGATGCCTGATCTCGAAGAAACGTTTGCCGACAAAAACGCAACCTACATCCTGATGCAATGGGAAAACCTCGATTTCCCGACGATTATACATGATTTCAAGCAAAGCGGTTATCATCGCCTTTGTGTTTTGGATATGACATTATCGCGCCCCGGTCCTTATAAAATAAACGAGTGGGAACAAGAAAATTTTCCGGTCGAACGTGAAAAAGTTTTTCGATTCAATGGCGTGAAAATCAAACTGGAAAATTATGAGGTTTTACTCGATTCTCTCGGGCACGAAAAAAAATTAGCGCAATTCCCCAAGCCAAATGTTGAACTGCTTTTGCAGTATCGTCCGCATATCGTCGAGCATTTCGGTTATGATGAAGACAACGAAGAATTCAGAAACAGCCTTGGCGAAATCGAATCCATTATTTCTACGGCAACGCTGGCCGACGGCAAAATCTGGGTGGGATTTTCCTTTTATGAAGGTGAGGGCGATGAAGGTTGCGGCGGCATCGGATTTTATGATATGACCACCGGAGAAATCGGCGTTCTGCGTCACCCCGCCATCGTCAATCATTCCGTTCGCGATCTAATGGTCACCGGCGAGATGATTTACGCTGCGACGATTGATGAATTTGAATTGAGCCGAGAAGTTGGCAATGGCTTGGTGATGATTGATAGAAAGACTTTGCAAGTGAGCGCGATTGCGCCGCCCGGAACTTCAATCGTCTGGCACAAAGACGGCGGCGAAAATGCCGGGTTGTACTACGATAAATCGATTTCCGAAATTTTAGCGGATCGCCGTTTTGTTGCCAAGCGCGTGGAGGGCTGGGATCCCCATGAATTGACCACAGCGTTAAATTTAGGTTTGGAACGTTACATGATTCAAACCGCTGACCGAGAGCGCCAATAAGCCCACGGGCGCTTTATTTTTCGAAAATTTTCGACGCAACGCCGACATAAAACCTGCGTCATTTATTTCATCTCAAATTTTTCCAAATCGTAATCCTTGCCGGTATAATTTAATCAAAAAACTTATGCGAATTTTTACGCTTTGACTTTGGATTCCCCAAATGATGATGCCCATGCCTTCCCGCCGTCAAATTCTTCTCATTGTAGTATTGGGTTGTCTGAGCGGGTTGAGCGTAGTTTTTGTCAATGCTTCGCAACGACATGAAAATCGTGCTGTCCTAAAAACTGCGGCCGTTGATACATTTTATGTTTCACCATCCGGCAGCAACATCACCGGCACGGGCGCGAAGAACAGCCCGTGGCGCGGCCTCGCCTTCGCGCTCAGCAAATTAACCTCCGATTCGCTCAAACCGAAAGCCCTCAAACTCGCGAACGGCGTTTATAGCGCGGCAACGACGAGTGAAAGTTTTCCCATTAATTTAAAAAGCTGGATCTCAATTGTTGGCGGCGACAACGTCAATACCATTGTTGACGCGAATAAAAGCGCGCAGACATTAGTAGGGCAAAGCGTCGCCAATATTTTGATTGACCATTTGACCATTCGCAATGGTTTCGCCAAAGCCGACACTGGTGACACCAGTCGCGGCGGCGGTTTGATGCTGCGCAATAGCCGTCAAATTACTGTAAAAAATTGCGTGCTTGCTTCGAATGAAGCCCAAACGCAGGGCGGCGGCATTTTCACGGGCGGCGGTTCGGATATTATTTTTGAAAATAATTTCATCGAAAAAAATAATGCTTCTGATGGCGCCGGAGTCTATTGCAGCCGAACGAAGTCGGCAAAATTTCTCGCCAATATCATTCAACGCAATACAGCAAAAAATAGTGCCAGCGTTTATATCGATCTCGCTTCGCCCACTTTGCAACGCAATCGCATTCGCTGGAACAATGCCAACGCCGCCGTCACCAGAAATGCCGGCGGCGTTCTTGTACGATCCGGAAATCCCATCATCGGTGGCGCGTTGGACACCGGCAACGATATTCACGATAATGTTGGCGGCCCGACTGCCTCACAATTGTATGTCATCGACAACACGACGCCGGTGAATGCACGTTACAATTATTGGGGCGCGGTTCCAACCAGCGATCTCGTCGTCCCCGCCGGATTCGTCGATCTCAGCAACTATCGCAATTTGGCGATAAATATCCCGCTCGGCACGACAGATTTTTATGTTGCGCCGAACGGCGCGGATCAAAACAACGGCGCGAAAAACGCTCCGTGGCGCACGCTCAGCTTTGCATTCACGCAAATTTTCTCGACCAACATTGATTCACTAACGATTAACTTGGCGCCGGGAAACTACTCCGTCGTGACCACCGGCGAACAATTTCCGGCACAGGCCAAAAGCCACATCACCGTGCTGGGTTCTTCCGCCAATCAATCGCCAACCACCATCATCAGCGGTGAAGGTGTTTCGAATCATGAATTGATTCGCCTTGAAGAGGTAAGCGAGCTTCGTCTGGCGAATCTCATGTTCCGCAACTTTAAAGTCAATCTCAAAACCGGCGTTATTCTCGCGCGATCCAGTGACGATCTCATTATTGAAAATTGCATCTTCGAAGACAACCAATCGCAGCGCGGCGCGGCGATGACGTTTACAAAAGTCAAAAGCACGGAAATTCGCAACAATATCTTTCGCCGCAATCACAGCACTACTACCGGTGGAGCATTAATGTTGTTGGATGATGCGACGAACTTGACCGGAAATCTTTTCACCGATAACAGCGCGGTTGCAGGTGGCGGCGCGGTGCATTGCGATTCCACCAGCGAGACGAGGTTTATAAAAAATGATTTTAAAAATAATTCCGCCGGTTTCGGCGGCGCGATATACGTGACGCTTTCGCCGGTGCGCATCTTTAACAACCGCCTGTTGTCGAATCGCGCCACGGTTTCCGGCGGCGGGGCGATAGCACTGGATGGCGCTTCTCTGCCGCAGATTGGCACGCGCGATTCGCAAGCCAATGACATTTATCTAAACACCGCAATGAAAGGCGGCGCTCAAATTCACCGTCTCGATCCCGGCATCAAAGTTGACGCGCGTTACAACTATTGGGGACAAATTCCCGACTCGACGATGTTTGCACCGTTTGGACAATTCGCCGCGGAAAATTTTCGTCAAGTTTCCGCGCGTATGCCGTTCAACACCAAAGCGATTTACGTTTCGCCCACGGGCAACGATGCAGCAACCGGAACTTCACGCAGCCAAGCCCTGCGCACAATTGGCGAAGCGCTACGGCTCGTGTTTGGGATTGATAAAAATCCAATTACCGTGCATTTATTGCCGGGCAAATTTGCAAACGCAACAACTGGCGAAACTTTTCCAATTATAATGGAAAGTTATCTCAACCTTCGCGGCGGCGGTCGTGATTCGACAACAGTGGATGCTGGCAATAGCAATCGCGCGTTCGAAGGGCGCGATATCGTCGGTAGCGTGTTGGCGGATTTGAATATTGTCGGCGGTAAAGCGACGGGTTATGGCGGCGCTATTTACCTGAGAAATGGAACAACTGCCTCAATAAAAAAAGCCGCTGCAGCGACGATTGAAAATTGTCTCTTGCAAAACAATTCGGCAACCCACGGCGGAGCTTTGGCGGCGGTTCGAAATTATAAAACCATCGTTCGCAATTGTGTCATCAGCAACAACACCGCACAACAAAACGGCGGCGCCGCGCTCGCGGTGGGCGATTCGGTTGAAATCAAAGATTCGGAAATTTATTCCAATCGCGCGTCTGCCAATGGCGGCGCGGTGAACGCGGATAGCGCCGCCGCGCTGACTTTGACGAATAACCGCATTCACGATAATACAGCGGCGCAAGGCGGAGGCGTTGCGCTGACGAATGGATTCAGCCGGATTTGGCGCAATTTCATCATCGACAATGTCGCGCTGGCCGGCGCAGGAGGCGGCATTTATTTAAGTGCAAACGGCAACGCGAACATTGGCGGCACGTTGAGCAATGGCAACGATATTTATGGCAATCGCGCTTTCAAGTCGGGCCAGGAGTTGGGCAGCGCATCGCGCGGCGACAAGATCGAAGCGCGCTTCAACTTTTTTGGCGGCAAACCCATCGTTGCGCTCGTGGACAATCCAACTCTATTTGAAGTTTCATCATTTCGTTATGTAACGATTACCGCGCCGGAAAAGAGTCGCGAGTTTTATATTTCGCCCAAAGGCCATGACAACAATTCCGGCGCGAGTAAAAATTCCCCCTGGAAAACATTGGCGGCAACATTACGCCGCTTTTTCACCGAACCGGGCGACTCGGTGCGGCTCAATTTGCAAAGCGGTATCTACAGCGCAAAAACCAGCGGCGAACGTTTGCCGCTGCATTTAACGAGTCGCGTCTCGCTGATCGGGCAACATCCTGACAGCGTCGCGCTCGATGGCGAAAGCAAAACACGCCTTATGCTCATTTCAAACGTCGAGCGTGTGAACATTCGCAATCTGTCGCTGCTCAATGGCGGCGCCACCTCCACTTCGTCTCCGCCTGATCCGGCTTTCATCACCGCCGGCGGCGTTCATATTCATAAAAGCAATCGCATCAACTTTGAGCAAGTCATTTTTCGCGGCAATAAAACAAACACCAATGGCGGGGCTGTAGCCGCGGATTCCAGCGAGCGTATTAATTTGTTCGGTTGTCGCTTCCTCGAAAATCAAGGCCTCGGCGGCGGGGTTTATCTGCATCGCAGCGGCGGTGAAATTCGCACCTGTGAGTTTCGGCAAAATAATTCTCCCAACAACGGCACGGCAATCTATTTGAGCGGCGCTTCGCCAAAAATCATTAATACTCTCATCGTCAATAATGTGTCGAGCGCAAAGGATATCAGCGGCGCGATTTTTTGCGCCGGAAGTTCGTTGCCGATTATCGGCGGCGCGGCCGGACAGGGAAATGATATTTACAACAACACCGGCGGCGCGCGGGGCAAAGCGTTAGCGCGTCAGGCCAATACGCCGGTCATCACCGCGTCGTTTAATTACTTTGGCGACGGCAACATTGGCGAGACGACGATTTATCCGTTGAATGGATTTGATTTTAGGTTCAGCCGCAACGTTCCTATCGTCACCAACGGCAAGCCGGTCATTATACAGCTCGCGCCGTCCGCGAATCAGCCGCTGCGCGCGAGCCGGCTCGACACCGTAAAATTTCAAGTTTCAGCGTATGATCCCGACAATGATTTGCTCATTTACACGTGGACGTTGGATGACGGCCCTTCGCCGGTTGGTTTTGGCGCGAATTATAATTTTCACCCATTCTTTGCCGGACTCGGGGAACATCGCATTCGTGTTGTGGTGAGCGATCAGAAAGACACGGTCGCCGTTAATTGGAAAGTCGTGGTGTCGACAACCAGCGTGAAAGATCGGAAAGAAACGCTGCCCAAAAAATTTGCGCTGCAACAAAATTTTCCCAATCCTCTGCGCAGCGCCGAGGCATTGACGGTAATACCCTTTCAAATATCAAAAGCGGCGGAAGTTGTTTTGGCGATATATGATTTGCTGGGGCGGCGCGTGCGTTTGTTGGAGCAATCGCGAAAATCCGCCGGATTTTATTCGGCAAATTGGGATGGCCGCGATCAAACCGGCGGCCGCGTTGAAAGCGGCGTCTACTTCATTCACATGCAGGCGGGTGAATTTACCGCGATGCGAAAAATTGTTGTGACGCGATAGAACAAAATGCGTAAAGCGCAAGAAGATGGATTACGCTTTACGAATTACGCAAAAAGCTTTTTGGCGTCCGTGAGGGGCGTTTTTCTATTCGGAGTAATAGAGGGCGCCCCTTTTTATTTGAAGGGCAACGCATGAAATTCTTTAGCCGATCAATCGCGATCTTACTATTCGTATCAATCGATTCGGCTCCCACTGAAGCAAAAATTCTTGCCGGACCATATCTGCAAAACCCGATGTCGACAAGCATGACGATTCGTTGGATCAGCGATGAGGGTGGGACGAGCGCCGTGCAATATGGGGCAGATTTGAAGCTCACGGCCCCTGGGTCCAATGGCACATTCTACAAAAAGCTCGGCAGCTATCTCCACGAAGCAACCATCAGCGGTCTGCAGCCGAACACGCGTTACCTCTACCGCGTCAATTCCAACGGCACATTGAGCGCGCAATATAGTTTCAAGACTGCGCCGCCATTAGGATCGTCGATTTCATTTCTTGCTATCAGCGACGCGCAAATGAAGCCCGATTTGCCGATGACGGTTGCCGCGATTGGCAGGCTGATTCAACCCGATCTCATCATTTTCTCGGGCGATTTGGTTGATGAGCCGGACCGCGTTGTCGATTGGTACGGCGGTGAGCGTAGTTTTTTCGATGTCTTCACCGGCCGTCAACCCGGCGCGGCGTTGCTGCAAAATATTCCTTTGTTTCCATCGTTGGGCAATCACGAGTACGGAGAAAAACCGCGAACGGCTTCAAGCCTCGATGAGACCGAAAGCCTGCAAACTTACACGACGCTTTTCAACCTGCCGGGCAACGAGCGTTACTATTCGCATGATTACGGCAACGTTCATTTCATCCATCTGAACATTGCCCGTCAGTGGACGAGCGATGCCGCCGCCAAACCGCAATGGATTCTCGGCGATCCCATCACGCCGGCAAGCGCGCAATTTCAATGGCTCGCAAAAGATTTTGCGCAAAAGCGACAACTGTGGACGGTGGTCTCCTTCCATCAACCAATGTTGGGCCAAGGGCACAACACCTCTCCCAATTTTTGCAATCCCGTGAAGAAAGCCGGCAACGCGTATGAATATCCTCGCGACGTTCTTTACAACGATCTTCGTCCTCTCTTTGAAAAGCATGGCGTCAATTTGGTGGTTTGGGGACACAGCCACGTTTATGAGCATTACTACGTCAACGGCATTCATTACCTCGAAGCAAGCAGCGTCGGCAACACCTATGGCTTTCCCACCAAAGAACCGCACGGCCTGACGCCGGTCTGCCAAAATTCCGAGGATCGCTCCTTTGCCTTCGTCCAAACCGGCGGCACGAAAATGACGGTGACGACTTACAGGGCGCCGGATGGCAAGATTCTTGAGTCGTTTGCAATTCAAAAAACGCCGTCAAAAGCCAGATAGCATTTGCACTTTTCCCGCCTTTTGTATATCTTTCCGTTACGCAATTTTTTCCGACATTATTGCTTTGATTCAATTATTATTTTTGTAAATTGCGTTAATTCCTCAAATCATCTTTCAAATCATTTTAGCGCGGATAACTGCCGCCAAGCCGTGCGCGAGCAAATCGCCAACGGCGCGGGTTGGATCAAAATTTATGCGTATCGCCGTTACTACCTCGACAAAGACGGCGGGCTATCGAGCCAATCGATTTGGACGCCGGAAGAGATCAAAGCGATTGTCGATGAAACCCATCGCCTCGGCAAAAAAGTCGCTGCGCACGCGATTGGCCGCAACGGCGTCAAAATGGCGCTCGATTCCGGCTGTGATTGCATCGAGCACGGCGATGGTTTTGACGACACACTCATCGCGCCAGCGGCGCGACAAGACGCCTTCTAGTGTCCGACGATGCTCGTTACCGAGTACGTTGCGCCGGGCCGTGCTGCGGCTGGAGCAGAAATTTGGTTGAAGATGTTGCCGATGCTTCGAACCGCAGTTGGAAAAGCGGCAAAAGCCGGTGTGAAAATCGTGATGGGCACGGATGCCGGCGTTTTTCCGTGGACGATCAACCAAGCCGGAGAATTGAAGTTCATGGTGCATGCCGGCATGTCGCCGATGCAAACTCCCAAAGCCGCGACGATGGTTGCCGCGGATTTGCTTGATCAGGAGACTAACATTGGCAGCATCGAAGCCGGCGAGTTCGCCGATATCATTGCGGTTCCGGGCGATCCGTTGCAAGATATTTCGGTTGTCGAGAAAGTGAATTTCGTGATGAAAGATGGGAGGATTTATGTGGGCGCGCCAGAAACGAGCAGATAATTAAGGAGATGGATAATGCGTTTCGAAAAGATCTGGCAGTTTTGGCAACGATTCAGATTGGCCATTTTCATTGCAGGGGCCGTTCTATTTCTCGTCCTTGATATATGGTTGACATGCCCGCATCTTTATTGGGTGACGGGTTACAATTTTGTCGTCACGGTTTTCATTGTATTCGTTCAGAAAAGGTACCGCGAAACCTCGCGCACGCTTGCCGTTCCGATTCTTCAAACCCTGCCCCCGAAGAATAATGCAGCACAATTGAGCCTATCTGATATTCTGCTGCGAGAGTTTGATTATGCCAAAGAGACGGCGGCACAGGCCATGAATGATCGTCTCACCATGCTCAACTATTTTTTGCTGTCCGCCGGCGTGGTGGTGGCAGGAATCGGTGTCATGGTCAGCAAAGAGGGCGGCTACGAATTCCCTTATCGTGACGAGAGCATCATCGCCTTGAGTCTGATTTTCAACGTTGTGGGTTGGGTGTATTTCATGAACCAAGTCCGTTTGCGGCAGGCCTGGTGTGAAAGCGCGCGCGCGATGAATCATATCAAACAAGTTTTTGTCGAGCACTGCGGGTATTCACAGGAAAAAGTCAAGGCGGCTTTTCGTTGGGGCGTTGAGAACATTCCCGCGCCTCCCAAAAAAATGACCGTGTTTTATTTCTCTGCTTTGCTCATCAGCATTCTCAGCGCCATTGCGATTGCGCTAGCCGGCACGATGCTGCTGGGTGTGAATCAGCTTTCACGTTTTTATTTTATTCCTATGGGGCTGGGTCTTTCTCATTTGCTATTTCAAATGTCGATGTATACGGCGTTATTGGAAGACCCCGTCCCTGCGACGCACAAACGAAAAAAAAAGAGCAACACGCTTCGTTCGGTCACGTTTCAGCAATCCGCCTTAAATGAGATGAACGTACCAAAGATAGTAGAACTGAATGAAGAGCAAGAGGTTTTTAAAGGCTTCTTCAAAATCACCGAAGGACGGTTTCGTTTCCAAAAATTTGATGAAACAATGTCAGATGAAGTGCGCCGTCTTTGTTTGGATCGCGGCGATAGCGTTGCCGTGATTTTGCTCAATCGTCATGACAACACCTTGATTTTAATTAAGCAGTTTCGTTATCCGGTTTACCGAGCACAAAATCATCAAAATGGATGGCTATATGAACTCGTTGCTGGCGTGGTGGAAGCGAGAGAAACTCCTGAGGAGGTGGTTCGGCGCGAGGCGATGGAAGAAGCAGGTTATGAAGTGGAAAACCTTGCATTGCTGGCATGCGTCTATCCCTCACCGGGAGGCACCTCAGAGCGTATCTACGTCTATTATGCCGAGGTCACTGCGAGAGGGTACGAAGGCGGTGGTTTGGCATCGGAGCACGAGGATATTCGGGTAATAGAATTGCCCGTAAACCAGGTGTATGAGATGGTGGAACAGGGTTTGATCGAAGACGCCAAAACTTTGGTCGGCCTATTATATGCGAAAGATCGGTTGAATATTGCGGATTGATAATTGCTGAACTGCAAATTCGAATGATACATCAAAACCAAAGGGAAAATGCGATGCGATTAATTATTTCTGCGATGACAAGCTTAATGCTTTTTTGCCTAATTTGTGGCATGGAAGTATTCGGGCAGAGCAGTCAAAGTTATGTCCAGGAAATTGCCAAGCTTCATCAAGAGATAGACAGTCTCAAACAGAATGTCAACTCAGTGGTTCTGCAACAAAGAATCAATCAATTAGAAACGAGAATCACGGAGATGCAAAGCGAAGCCGCGAGTCCTGACAAATTGAAAGAGAGTCTACGCCAATCGTTGATTGTGGAAATCGCGCTTTATTATAGCGCCTTTAGCGTGCCTTTTGCCATTATAATTGGATTGCTTGGTTATGCCAGCTTAGAGGCGATGAAATCTTCGAGCAAGCGCAAAACCAAGCCCCTATCCAGCTTGAAGCCGTAGCCGTAACTACGGCGGGAAAACTTAAGGCACGCTATGTTTTTCATTCAGCAGTGATTGACATTAATGCGCAAAAATATCCGGACGAGCAGATCATTCGCTCGGCCGTACGAAATTGTTTTAAAAAGGTAGAGGAACAGAAGGAAACTTTACAATCTATGGCGCTTCCAATCCTTGGCGCCGGCACTGGAGGCCTGGATTTGGATCAAGGTGTGGAAATTATTGCACGCCAAGTTCTTGAATGCCTGAAAGCTCCTGGAAAAATAAAAAAAGTGACTATCGTTATCTTTAATCCAAATGAACTGCAACAAAATGCGCGCGAATTGTTTGGAAAAATCTTTAACGCTTCATAATTGAATTGCCCGCCCAAAAGGTTTATGACATGCTCGACAAAGGGTTGATCGCAGACGCCAAAACGTTGATCGGTTTGATGTATGCAAGAGAAAAGTTGGGAATCAGAAAAAGCCGGCGACAGTCGAAAAAGAAAAAGCCGGGCTAAAAAGCTCGGCTGAGGTAAGGCTGCCCGGTCACTGTGAGTGACCGGGCAGTATGACGCATTTTTTTGAAAAGCCGTTAACTGAGTTTCAGCGACGACACCGTCTTCTCAAATGTCGGCAGGAAGTCGCCGCGTTTCGGCGAAAAATAATTCACGATGATGCGATAAACCTGATCGTTTTTGACGAGAAAATACGCGCGGCTGCCGATGTCTTTGGCCGGCGTGTAATTGAGAAACATGGCCTTGACGCCGGAAATCGTGGTTTCGCCTTTTCCGGACACGCGCGCAAATTTGCCCCGATTCTGCTCAAAAACTTTCTCAACCGTCAAGCCTTTGGCCGGGCGAATGTCGATGTGAACCGTGCAATCCTGGCGATAGCCTTTGAGATCGAGAGCAAATTTGATTTCGCCTTTAACGGAAGGCGTGGCCGCTTCAAAATTGTCCGGATAGGAAATTTTAAGAAAGTTATTGGAAAACTCGGTGTAGGTTGTCGACGGCAAAGACGGATCGGCGTCGGCGGCTTTGACTTTGGGCCGCGGCAGTCTGATGGAAGCGATCAGCGAGTCCATTACGTAGCTATACGGCTCAAAGTAATCATTAAAGCCCGCGAATTCGAGAGAGTAAACGACGGAATCGCGAATCGCATAAACCCGCGTGGTCGAAACTTTGTTTTGTTGGGTATAGTTGCCGTAATAGGTAAATTTTCTCGCCTCGGTGCTGTCAAGCATGATCGTTTCCGTCGGCTTCGCGATAAAACCTTCACTCGTGCGATCTTTCATATACGCGTTGACGATGGCGTCCAAAGAGCTCAACGAATCCGGTCTTTCGCGGAAAATCGTGAGTTGGGCGTCAATATCATTTTCGCGTTTATCTTCGGCGCGAGGATCAACGAACCTCTCGGCAGCTTCAAAAGTGCTGCTCAAGGCAACCCGATTGCCTTCGGCGTTGAGCAGCCAGCCGGCGGGATAGTTGAAACTCAAGCCGGAAAACTGATCGCTGTACTTGTCCCACGCGGCGATCGGCGGATATTCTTCTTTCTTGCTGCATCCTAAAACGAGCAACAGGCCCGCCAACAGGAGCGTCAAAACGGTGCAACGCATTTTCATACGGTGTTCCTTCCTCTCGATAAATTTAGCCGGTAAATAACCAATAGGTTTTGCCGTTTAAAACGCGAATCAATCATTGTGACTGTAATCGCGCCAAGACCTGCTCCAACTCTTTTGGGGCTTCCTTATCTTTGGGATCGAGCTTTATGGTGATCCTATATTCCTGAGCAGCTTCTTCCAGTTTATTCGTCAAGAACAAAATTTGCGCTTTGAATTTGTGAGTCGAGGCGACGTTGGATTTGAGCTTGACGGCTTTATCCAACGCTTCAAGCGTTTGCGGATACTTTTTCTCGACATAATATGCGTAAGCGATGCCATTATGCGTATCAAAAAGCTCATTTTTGTATCTGACGACGGAGGTGTCGGCCAGCTTGATCACCGTTTCAAACTCTTCCTTTGCCGTTTGCAAGGAATCATTTTTAAATCTGGGATGGGATAAACATTGCGCGAGCCGCAAACGCGCCAGCAAATACTGCGGCCGTTGCGCCACGGCTTGACGAAAAGCGATGCGGGCCGTATCAATTCTCCCCAACTGCAAATTACAAATCGCATAATTGATATAGGCCGCCGTCGCATTCGGATCGAGTTTATATCGCTTTTCAAACCTCCTCGCGGCTTTTTCATACTTGCCCAAACGCATGTAGACCGTGGCGGCGTCGCCATAAGCGTCGGCATTGGTTGAGTCGATGCGGAAAGCTTCTTCGTATTTCAAAACGGCCAGCGAATCGCGTTTCGTTTTCGAATAGGCTTCTGCCAAACGAGTGGTGTTGGCAAATCCAAGCGTATCAACTTTGGCAAGTCGATTAAACTGCTCGATCGCGCGGTCATATTGCTGCGTCTCAAACAAGGAATGCGCGAGGAACCGCATGGCTTTGATCGACTTGGGATCGGCTTTGAGAACCTGTTCGGCGGCAGTTGCAGCTTCGGCATAATTTCTTCGAGAAAGATAAAGCGCTTCCATATAATTTTCCCAGCCTTTTTGGACGGCGGGGAAGCGCCGAACGTGGAGACGAAAAACGCGTGAAGCTTCCGGATACAATTTTCCGGCAAAATACAGTCGCCCCAACTCGAACAAAGCCGTTTGATTGGTGGTGTCGAGTTTCACGATGCGCTGATAAGCCTCGGCAGCTTCATTCCATCGGCGTTCCTTGACGTATGCTTTCGAGAGTTTTTCATAGATTCCGACCAGGGTTGAGTCAAGCTTGACAGCATCTTTATATTGCAAAATCGCGACGGCGTTGCTGCCAGCTTTGGCATACGCATCGCCCAATCCTTCAAAAGCAATGGCGCTTTTGGGGTCGGCTTCTTTCGCCTGCGAAAAATCGATCACCGCCAGATCGGCTGAATCAGTGGCCATGTGAAAATGGCCGAGCTGAATCAAAAGCCGCGCATTGTTCTTGTTATTCTTCAAACCCTTTTTCAGCGTTTGCAATGCAACTTGACGATTCTTTTGCTCCAGAGCCGCTTTGGAAATCAGAATGTAAGCTTCGACATTTTTATCTTCAATATCGAGCGCTTTGCGGCCATAAAATTCCGCCGAGTCGGCGCGGCCCGCTTGCAAGTGCGCCGAGCCCAGCGCCAGAATCGCATTTATATTGCGCGGCGAAGCGGCATAGGCTTTTTGCAAAACCGCAACGGCTTCCTTGGCTTTTCCTTGTTTGAGGAGCGCCTGGCCGTCGTTGAGCGCCGATTGGCCGAAGACCGCTGACAACAATCCCAGACACAACAACACGATGAAGACAAATGGTTTTTTCATGTTAATCCTCATTGATCTGAACCAAACGAATCGGCATCGTTGCCGGAACCAAACCTGCATCCATGATAATTTTCTGACCGGGATAACTCGCCACAAACGTCGCAAAGCCAAGCTCGGGCCCCGCATCTCTGGTCAGTGAAGAGGTCGTATAGATGTAAACACCATAATGAAACGGATAAAAACCGCGATAGATGTTGGCCTGATGCAATTTCACGAATGGGTTCGTCGCGGTGGAATCTTTTCGCTCGACTTCAAGCGCGCGCCACACGGCGGTCGAATCCGGAACGCCTTGCGGTCGTGTCGCCGCATAAAAACAAGCGGCGGAAACGACGCCAAGCGCGTGCGCATGCCCTGCGACATAATCGAGAACTTCCTTTTGCGTTGGCACCACCACCGTCGGAACGATTTCTTCCTGCAAATTTAAAAATTTTTTCGACAAAAGCTCGTACGCGCCGGAATTGCGGCCGGTAAAAACAAATTCAATCGGGCCCAAAAGAGCTTTTGAACCGAACCCTTTGCCATTCGGCACCTGCTGCCAGTTCGTGATCTTTTGACGAACGACATCCTTGAAAGCATTCAGCGAAATATTCTCCAGCGGATTCTGTTTATGCGTAACAAGCGCCAGCGCATCTTCGGCTATTCTCGTTTCGTTGAGACGAATATCATTCTGTTTGACGACGTCCTGCTCTTCGGCGTTTAATGGCCTATCCGTAATAATGATGCGAACGCTGTCATTAAGAAGATGGACGATGGCTTCCCGCGTTGTCGCCGGCAGCAACGTCACCTCAGCGGACGCATACAAGCGCTGAAACTCGTCGGCTTCTTTTTGCATGAGCGCGGCGTGGGATTCCGCTACGATGGCCGTGACTCGGCCGCGCGTCGCAGAAATCTCCGTTTCCTGGCGATGGCAAGCCGCCAAACCGCCGAGCAAGACCAGCAGGCCCAACGTGGCTTTATTCATCGCGGCGCTCCGCTTGTTTGGCCTGCAAACGCGTCATCATGAAACGATAAACGCCCATCAGCAAGAAGACGATGCCGAGCATCAGTCGCATGGGTTTAGGCGTCGCCGGCGGCAAAAAAATTCCGGTTAACACCGCAACACCGGCGATCACCATGATCGCGGCAACGGTCAACGCAAGTATTTTTGAAATCTTCGGGCCATCCATAAATTACTTCAGCCGAAATTTAAACGGCACTGCGACCCACACAGCGACCGGGCCGCCTGACATGAAAGCAGGCGTGAACACGAATTGCTGTGCAGCCGAGATCGCAGCCTGCTCAAAAATTTTTGCCTCACTCTTGAATACGACCACCTTCTTAACACGGCCCTGCCGGTCAACCCACAGCTTCAGCCAAACCGTGCCTTCGAGGCCGGCTTGACGCGCCACTTCGGGGTAAATTGGTTGCGCCAATTTGACGATAATTGGAGGCTTCTCGATTGGCCCTTCAGTTAAATGCGGGCCGCGTTTTTCAAACTCGCCATCGAGAGAACCAATTCCTTCAACAAAGCCGCCTCCATCCAATCCATTCGAGTTAGCGCTCGTTGTCTCTATTTGAGAGGCTAAGACGTGGTCTGCTTCGATTGCGACATCCGGGATTGGCGCCGGCACACCAACCGAAAATTTTGTCGGGTTGGGTATTTCGAGCGGATAAGCACAAGTCGCGTGAGAGAACTTTTCTAAAGGGGGCGGCAGCGGAATATAGATTTCGGCCGGCGATTTGAAGGAAGAATGGGAAATCAGATTTATTTTTGCTTTCGGCAACAGATTCAATCCAACCCGATAGCTGCTAATGGCGATGACATGAAGCAAGATGACCAAAACCAAAGTTTCTGCCAAATGCTTCTGATAATGCTTTTTAAGCTCGGACGCGCCGTAAGGGAAAATCACAAGGGTCAGCAGATCCGACATATTATCTTCCTGCGCCGTAAATGGGCAAAGTAAGCCGCGATGACAGTCGCAAAAATCGAGGCCTTTGCGGCTGTCACCGCGCACAACTATTTGAGCCGGAAATGGAATGGAATCGAAACCCATACGTCAACCGGGCCGTTTTGCATCATCGCCGGCGTGAAGACAAATTGTTTCGCGGCGTCGATGGCGGATTGATCGAAAATATCCGACGCGCTCTTCTGAATCACCACCTTGCGAGGCTTGCCCTCTTTGCCAACCCAGATTTTCACCCACACCGTGCCTTCGAGTCCGGCCTTGCGGGCAATTTCGGGATAAACTGGCTGCACGCGCTTGACGATTTGCGGCGCTTTTTCAAACGGCACGAAATCCGGCGGCGGGCCGTCTTCTTCAATGTTAATATCTTTTTCGATCGCAACTTCACCCGTACCGGTGCCTTCTCCGGCCGACTCGGCTGCCGCGTTCATTTCCTGCTGCGTCGCGAAGGTCTGTTCCGGGCTCACTTCGGCGTCCGGCACCGGCACCGGAATGCCGACACTCGGGCGCACCGACGGCGCCGCCACCGAGATTGCCGGCGGCACATTGGTGTTTTGAATCGACGGCGGCGGACCAAGCTCGCTGTACTTCATGATCCTGACGACGGCTATCGGCTCATCTTCTCTGGCCAAGTACACGCCCAGATAATACGCGCCCAACATGCCCGCCGTGACGAGAATGCCGATAATCTCCGCAATCGTCAAATACTTTTGATAGGCTTGCTTCAGCTCCGGCGCGCCATAACGAAAACCTAAATCAATCGCGAGGTCTTGCATATTCATCTCTCCTCGTTTTTCCTTAATTTGCATTTATAAAAGTCGAACCCCGATCCACCTTCTCGACGGCTCGGCTCAAGCGGATAATCACTGGCTCGACGCGATATGCAAAATCGGGGTTTTTACATCACCGCAGCTTTGGCCATCATCAGCAAATCCTTATCCGTCATCGGGGCCAGGCTGAAGCGCGTAATATTCGCTAAATTGAGCTCATCCATGATGTCAACCATCATTTTATAGTTGCTATCCCGATGCACCTTGACGAGGGTGATCAACTTGGGATTCGCCTGGTTGCGCTGAATCAAGGTCGAGCGCAGCTCGGCAAAAGGAAGTTTCTGCAACGGCTCGCTGCCGATGTTCCAAAAAATCGTGCCGTCCTTGTCAACGCGCAACGTGAGCAGACTTGATTCCGCCACCTCGATGGTGACTTTTTCATCCGGCGGCAAGTTGAGTTCCATCGTCTGCGGCTTGTTGAACACTGTGGTGAGCATGAAAAAAGTCAACAACAAAAACGCCACATCAACCATCGGCGTCATATCGACGCGAATGCCGACGCGTTTCTTTTTGTGCTTCTTCGCATGTTTCGCATGACTTCTCGACTCACCACCGCCCGAATCAACTCCGGCCATAACAATACTCCTTTACGTTTTACGTGTTACTCACGATAATACGTTTTACGTTTTCTCAAGGTCAGTAACAAGATTGAAGCGCGTGATTTTGGTTTGCTGCAAAACCGTCATCACATCTTCAACCGGCCCAAAGGGCGCGCCTTTATCTCCTTTAACGACGGTGCGCAGTCGAGGGTTCGCGACGCGCGCCTGAATGAGGAGATTGGCAAGATCGTTCTTGGTGACTTCCATACTCGCTTTATACTTGCCGGCGGCGCCGAACAATCTCTCGCGCAGAACTTGCGAGTCCAGTCCGAGATGAATCGTCCCATCCTTCGTTACGCTGATCATCATGACGTCGGATTCCGGCAATTTGATCGCCGAGTGGGAAGAGGGCAACTGAATCTCGACGTCTTCCTGCGGTTTGAATTGGGTGGTGAGCATGAAGAAAGTCAGGAGCAGGAACGCCACGTCGACCATCGGCGTCATGTCCATCTTGATGCCCACGCGGGCTTTTTTAATTTTGGGCATGGAAAAATCCTCGCCTTATTTTTTCAGTCCGAGTGTCTGCACGATGGAATAACTGGCCTCGTCGATCATGTAGGTAAAATTGTCGACTTTCGTGGTAAAGAAGTTGTAAGCCACAATGCCGATGATCGCCGCGATCAAACCGCCGGCGGTGTTGATCAAGGCTTCGGAGATGCCGAGCGCGAGCTGAACCGCATCCGGAGCGCCGGTGCGTGCCATCGCCGCAAACGAACGAATCATGCCGAGCACGGTTCCCAACAAGCCGATCATCGTGGCAATCGAAGCGATGGTGGAGAGCATCACCAGGTTCTTTTCCAACAACGGGACTTCGAGCATGGTGGCTTGCTCGATGGAAGTTTGCACTTCTTTCATCACCTCTTCCTGCTCTTTCGTCTTGCCAGTGTCACGCATGCCTTGATAACGCTCCAGGCCGATGCGAATGATATTGGCGCAAGAACCGCGTTGCTTGTCGCACAAGTCAATCGCCGCTTGAATGTTGCCCGCATTGATTTCTTTTTGCACGCTGCTCAAAAATTTAGGCAGAGAGCCGCTGCCCTGGGCTTTGCGCAGCGAAAAGATGCGCTCGAAGACATAGGTCACGACCATGATGATCAATGCGATCAAGGCCACAACCAAGTAACCGCCGTCCTTGATAAATTTCGGCAAATTTTCATAAATGAACCAGGCGGCCACGAACGACACAATTAATAAGACCGCATTGAAAACGGACTGTTTCATAACTTGTCTCCTTGAGTTAATGGGTTCCGCTGAGCGACTCAGGTTTAGGACTGCAAACTTTTGACAGCTTCGTCGCGCGTATCGGCGACGTCGAACACACTGGTGAGCTTGGTAATGACGAAGATGTTTTGCACGCTCGTGTTCATCCCGCACAGCTTGATCTTGCCTTTGTCTTTGCTGTACATCGTGTAGATGCCGACGAGCGCGCCGATTCCCGTACTATTAATGTAAGTGACCCCGCCGAGGTCGAGAACGAGCTTGCGATTGCCCTGCTCGAAGAGGTCGCGGGCTTTGGTTTTTAATTCATCCGTTTCTCCGCCGCCGATGATCGAACCGCGCGGTTCGATGACGGCGATGTCGAGATTGTTGAGGGTCGTTACCTTGGTGGCCATAAATTCCTCGCAAAAATCGGTTCGTTACTCGAGTAAGATCGTTGTTGCGCAACTGAATTTATTTACTAAATCTCAATACTTGTGCCAGAAATGCAATGGGAGCTTGTGTCAGATTAAATAGAGGCTTACCGTGACGCGGTTTCGTGACAATAAGGCAAAAAATGTTGCAAAATGCAAGGCCTTTTTTTCTTATTTTAAAAAAAAATTGCCAATTTTTTATTTTGGTGGGAATTGGTGGCGGGTTGCAAATTGCAAGACAGCAGGTTTAAAAAAGAAGAAAATTTTTTAAAACTCATACTTCTTCCGCTTTCGCCACAGCGTCGCCGGATCGATGCCGAGAATCTGCGCCGCTTCATCATAATCTTTGGCGTGTTGCAGAACGCGCTTGATGTGCAGTTTCTCAACTTCCTCCAGCGAGAAAGCGTGTGCAGGTCGCTCCGCGGCCAAACGCACTTCTTCCGGCAAGTGTGACAGCGCAACCACATTCTCTTTGGTCAATAAAGCGGCGCGTTCCATCACATTCTCCAGCTCGCGCACGTTGCCGCTCCAACGATAGGCCCGCAGCGCTTTCATCGCCTCCGGAGAAATTTCCCTCGCGCTGTCTTTGGAAAACTTTTTGAGAAAGTATTGAATCAACAACGGAATATCTTCCGGCCGCTCGCGCAGCGGCGGCAGCTTGAGACGCAGCGCATTGAGCCGGTAAAACAAATCCTCGCGAAAGCTCCCTTCTTTCAACGCTTCATCCAAATTTTTATTGGTCGCCGCGATGATGCGCACATCGACCTTGCGCGTCACACTTTCACCGACGCGCTCGAATTCCCGGCTCTGAATCACGCGCAGCAGCTTGGCCTGAATGCTCGGCGAAATCTCGGCAATCTCATCGAGAAAAATCGTGCCGCCATCGGCCAATTCAAATCGGCCCTGGCGATCTTTTACGGCGCCGGTAAAGCCGCCTTTGACGTGGCCGAACAATTCACTCTCCAATAAACTTTCCGGCAGCGCCGCGCAGTTGACTTTCACCAGCGCCTTCTCGGCGCGCGGACTTTTTTGGTGAATGAATTGCGCCACCAACTCTTTGCCTGTGCCGCTTTCGCCCTCGATCAACACGCTCATGCCGCTCTCGGCCACGCGCGAAGCCAAATCCAAGACCGCCAGCATGTCGCGATTGTGCGTGAGAATCGCCTCGTCAAATTGGGTTTCGGCCTCCGACACTTTCCGGCGCAATTCTCGCACTTCGCGCTTCAGCTCGTGATACTCCAAAGCTTTCAGCGCAAAAAGCTGCAGCTCTTTGAAGTCGAACGGCTTTTGCAAATAATGATACGCGCCTTTTTTCACCGCTTCGACCGCGCTATCGATCGAGCCGTGCGCCGTGATGATCGTCACCGTCGTCTCCGGCGCATGCTTTTTGATTTCCGCCAAAATTTCCATGCCGTCCATCGGCGCCATTTTCAAATCGACGAAAGCCAGATCGAAGGTTTCGCGCTGAATGATTTCGAGCACCTCCTGCGGCTTTGAAACGAGACGCGCCTGAAAGCCGGTGGCGTCAAAACAAATGCCCATCGTTTTCAGAATATTCGGCTCGTCATCGACGACGAGAACTTTTGCGGTGCGGGTTTCCATAGTTTGGTTTTCTTCGTGTTTTGGCGCCTTGGTGGTAAAAAAGGATTTATTTGGTTTCCGTTGCAAAATTCGGATCTTATGCTGTCGATTCGTTGTGTGCTTCGCGCCGCAGCGGAATCGTAAACACAAACGTGCTGCCTTTGCCCACCTCGCTCGTCACCCAAATTTTACCGCCGTGCGCCTCCACCACCTCCTTCGCGATGGCGAGGCCGAGACCGACACTGCCCGGCGTCGAATCGGCGGATTGTTTGACTTGCACGAATTTTTCAAAAATCGAATCGAGCGCTTCCGCCGGAATGCCGCGGCCGGAATCCGCGACGCTGATTTGCACCACGCCGTTTGCGCGCGCCGCGTTGATCGTGACCTTGCCGCCGGCAGGCGTGTAGCGCAACGCATTGCCGACGAGATTGGTGATCACCCACGAAAGCTGCTCGCGATCCGCCGGAAATTCGGGCAGCGCCGCGTCGATGGCCGTTTCAAACGCGATCTCTTTCATGCGGAACGGCACGCGCAAATGTTTCAACGCTTCTTCAACCAAGGCCGGCAGGTTGACCGTTTCTTTTTTGATTTGATATTTCCCCGATTCCAAACGCGAGAGATTGAGCAGCTCTTTGACCAATTTCGTCAAGCGCTCGCAATCGGATTTGGCCGTCGCCAATAATTCGCCCTGCTGCACGCTGACGCTGCCCAACAATCCTTGCAGGAGAATGTCGATCGTCATGTTCAACGAAGTGAGCGGTGTGCGAAACTCGTGCGACACCGTCGCCATGAAGTCCGACTTCATTTGATCGAGCTTTTTCAAGCGCGTCACGTCTTGCAGCAACGTGACCACGCCCTGAACTTTGCCGAGTTCATCGGTGATGATCGTTTGCCGCGGCCGGAAATAGAATATCTCGTCGGCTTGCGCCAGCGCCAGCAGCGTATCCTGGCGCGCGATCTCGTCACGTTTGTTCGCATCCGCGGTCAAAAGCTGGGCCAACCTTTCGTCCAGCCAAAGCCCGTTTATGGCTTTGCCCTGCCAGCCTTCGCCGGAAAGATTGAGCATTCTGCCGGCAGCTTGATTAACCGCCAGCAGATGGTTTTCTTCATCCGTCAAAATCACCGGATCGGCGATGCTGGCGATAACGGCTTCCGATTTTTTTTTCTCCGAAATCAATTGATGAACGTTCATCTGCTCGTAGGTGCGCAAGCGTTCCGTCATTTTATTGAACTCGCGGGTGAGCTCGCCGATTTCGTCTTCAGTCGTAATATCGATTTTCTGATTCAACCGGCCCTGACTGATCCGGCGAATCGTTTGCGTTAGCTTGCGCACTGGCCGGCGAACGCTGCGGGTGAATTGGATACTTGCAATAATGCTGAGCAGCAAAGCGATGATCGAGGCCATAATCACCGCATAGGCGGCCTGATCCGAGGTGTCTTTCGCTTTTTTCTCGGCTTCGCTCATCGCTTCTTTCTCCGTTTCCAACAGGCGCAAGCAAAGCGTGCTCAATTTCGTCACCAGCGGCTGCAGTTCCGTCTCTTGCAAAATTCTAACCTGCGCGATATCGGTTTGTTGCTCCAAACGGCGATAAATCGAATGCGCCGAAGTCAAAAATTGAGCGTGGGTGGCGTTGATGCTGTCGAGAATGGCGTGATCGGTGGGGAGATTCAGATCCTTGAGCGTCTTCGCATACAGAGAAAAAAGATCGCTATTCGCCTGAAACAACGTCTTGGAGGAATCAACGTCGGAAAACAGCAAATCGATACAGGCCTCGCCTTGGCGCTCCAAAGCGTCGATCATATTCTCGGTCGTGTGGACGCTCTGATAATTCTCGCGCAAAATGCGGCCGGTGTTTCCCAACTGCGAAAAATTGTAAACCGCAAAAATGCCGGTGGCGATATTGATGCACACGAGCACGAGATAGCCGAGCGCGATTTTATAACGCAGGCTTTTCATCAGCGAAATCGGCTTGTCGCCGAGACTCGCCAGCCACCAGATTGCTTTGTTGAGAAACATAGCCGTCAACTACTGAGAAATTGCTTCACGACGCTGGCATTGCGCTCGGTCAACGTGATCCGCGAACCATCCGCTCTTTCCAGCGTCAAGCTAATGCCCTGGCCCGGAAAAGATTGGGTAGAAGTTTTGGCAGAAATCTTGTTGGATTTCTGCTGGCGATTCATGCGCTGAATCCACTTCAGCAGATCATCGACGATTTGCGGGCCGGCTGCGGTGACAACGATTTCACCGGCGTCCGTTTTTTTATCCGCCGCGACCGGCGCGGGCGCCGTTGCGTCGCCGCCGAGTGAATCGCGCAACTCCGCCTGCCATTTCACCGGCAAACGATTCGTTGAAATTTTGAACGTGGTCATTGCTTCCTCCATCCTTGGGTTTCGATATAAAATTCATTTATTCCTGCTGCAACGGCGCCTGCGCGAGAACGATGCAGAGCGAATCATTCGTTGAGGCGCGAATGACTTTGACGCCGACGAGGCCTCCTTGCACCGCGCCGAATCTGGCGGCGTAATCGGTTTTGTGCCACTCGATTAAATAAACCGCCCAACGACTCGCGTCAAGCGTCGCAGCCATTTGCGCTTGATTGAGCGCCGTGTTGGGAGTCGAAGCTTTGGGATTGATGCGGCCTTTTCCGACCACCCACACGATGCCGGCGTTCGCATCGAGGGCGCGCCGCCCCAATTCACGCCGTAGCGCGACGTTGTCCGGTTGCTGCATGATTTGTTGCTGCAATTGCAAAAGCGAATCGGCTTCGCTCTCCGTCGGAATCCGCGCCGGTTGTGAACCGGTGACGCCGGCGTTGAGTGTTTGTTCCGATACATTCAAAGCGCCGCCGGTATCCGCCGGTTTTCCTTGCTGTGGTTCATCTTGACAAGACCAAATGCCACATCCGACCGCCAACAATATGATGATGAAATTCACGCGCATGAACTTTCTCCTTAAAAAGATGAATCAAACTTCCTTAATCAAATGATACACGACCGGCGTGAAAAATGCAAGCAGGTTTTTTGCGCAGAAAATTTTAGCTACGGAAGCGGGTTTGCATTCTTCAAATAATATAGAAGCGTATCCGGCGGCATTTCCATCGGCGCGGTTTCAGTCATTTGCCAATGAATTTTGATCAGTTTCACGCCAACTAATGGCGGGCGCTGCGGGTGCCGGCGATTGTAATCATCGACGAGCCGGGCGGCCAGCTCGCGATTAGTTGTTCGATCTTTTAATTTCGGCATCACGCTGTTGTCCCACGGTGTGCTGTACATGCCGAAATCTTCGGGAATGACTTGCACCTCCTCCCCTCTCGCGGTCATACCGCGCAACACAATCTTCCGCACTTCATTATCGAACGTTACGCCGCGTTTGTGGGCATACATCGGAAAGCCGATGAACGGCCAGGTTTGATCCCTGAACGTGAAGCCGGTCCAGAGCTGCAGCCCGAACCAGATGATGATGATGAAAGAGAGAATAAGTTTCCAGTTTTTCATTTCTGATTCTAATTTGCCTATTGCTGTCACTGACACACTGCTCACTGATTGCTGGTTGCCGGAATTTCGCACGTATGAAAACTGCACCGCGCGGCGCCGGCTATCCGCTTTCGACGAGAAGCGATAAAACGATAGACGCGCGTTCCGACAAATGGCACGCCGGGGATAAATAAAAACGGCCAAATCACCATGCCGAGCGGGAGATGCTGCGCGATTTTACGAAACGCATAAAATCCCGCCAAAGCTTCATATCGTCCAGCGCCGGGAATCATGACTTGCATTTCTTCGAGACTCTTTTGCTGATCGAGACCGGGATAATCGCGCGAGATTCGTTCCCAATCATTCACCTCGCGAAACACAAATTTGCCGCGCCAATCGAAAAAATCAACCGTCGTCACGCTGCGAATGCACAACGGGCATTGGCCGTCGAACAGCACCGCGAATTTAATGACGCCGCGCGGCGCGGTGATATGCCGTCGAATCCATGCGCCGATCCTCTCGAAGTTGAAAAACACGGGATAAGTCAGCCACAAAAACTCAAAAAAGGTGCGCATGGTAATGTACGTGCCCAAATGAAACGAGAAGCCGGCCAACAACAACCACGGCGCCAATCGCGGAAAGAAAAGCGCGGAGATAAATCCAACTTCAAAAATCAACGTGGCGTACGATAACAGAATGCAAAGTTCTTTATGGTTCGCCAGCCACAAACCTGCCGGCGCTTGAAAAGTGAGATAATCATTCATTAAATACCACTGCAAAGTCGTGCCATTTGCCCATTCCAAGCCGGAAATTTTTAATTTGGCGTAGCCGGATAAAAAATATAAAAGGATGATGATCGTTTGGACAAAGCGCAGCGGCCAGGTTGCATACGGGCTGTTGGCGTTGGCTTTGGAAATAAATTGCTGCGCCGCATGATTTTCGCGCAATCGTTTCAAAAGATGATCGACGGAGAGCCGCGCCCCGCTCGGCGACAGCGCGAGCGCCGCCATCGAAAACACCAGCGGCGGATGCAGATGATGCACCCAGCCGAACGAGAACCATTGCGCCACCCAATAAACATAAAGGCCGCTCGCCATCACCGCCGAGAAATTGGTTTTATATCCAATCAACGCCAGAAAAACAAAAACCGCCAGCGCGCCATAAACGATATCCAACCACGGATGCGCCGGCGCCGGAATCTGAAGAAGGCGCAAAATATAAATCGGCTGATAAAACTCCGGGGCAACCTCGGCGTAGCGCAGATGGCCGCGCGTCCAAATCAAAACATCGAGGAGTATAATCGAATAAACCCAGAGGCGATAAATCGCCAATCGCGTTAAAGAGCCCGGCGCGAACCAATATCGATCCCAAGCTTGAATCAAGCGGTTGAGAATGTTACTCATGAAGAAATCCGTTTTCAAACTATAAGTTGGACGACGTTCATAAAAAGAATATAGTAACAATCGCTTCTCGGCGCAAATTAAAAACTTTTCTCCTTGCAAATACGGCGAGGAAGCTCTATATTTCAGCGTGATACTTTGCGCCGGAAGCAATCAGCGCCATCTCACGTTACAAGAATCAAACCAAGCCCAAGCGATTACCGTCAAAACGAAAACGATCGAAAAGAGCCTCTTAACGGCTTATTAATCGAGCAGCGCTGTTCAAGGAAGGAGCATCGCAAGAATGCCAACACCCCTCAGCACGCGATATTATAAAATTCTCGCCAGATTGCTGGACGGCGTCATCCTGCGCAGCCACGCGCGGATCTCTCACCGGCATCAGCGGATGATTCAGCCGCGCCTGCTTGAGCTTGACAGCCAAACTCTCGATCATCTTTTTCCACCCCCGCCGCCAATGCCACTCGATTCCATTCGCGGCGATCTATGGGAAAATCGCGCCCGTTTGTGGCGGCGTGATTTTGCTTTTCCTTCTTCGGCGCCAAGTGAACACGATCATAACCGCCGTGTCATCGTGCAAACATATGCGCCTGATCGCGGCCTGCATTTTCCGGCCGTGATTGCGCTGCACGGTTTGTTGACGCCGACGCTGACCGGCTATCGCCACATTTTTCGCGCTATCGTCGAGGCCGGAGTTTCCACTTACGCGGTCGAGCTTCCCTATCATCTCCGCCGCACGCCGCCGGATTTTGTTTCCGGCGAATTATTTTTTACTGCCGATTTTGCAATGAATTTGCGCGCGCTGCAGCAGGCCGTGGCCGATGTTCGGCAATTGATTCAATATCTGCGCGAGGCCGGCGCGCCGGTTATCGGTTTGCTTGGTTTCAGCCTCGGCGCGTGGATCAGCGCTTTGGTCGCGAGCTGCGAACCCGAAGTTGATTTTGCGCTATTCGCCATGCCGCCTTCCAATCTTAATGACTTGCTTTGGCAAACGAAGCTCGGCGAGCCTTTGCGAAAACAATTCGACTCGCTTGGTTGGAGCCCGGCTGATACGGCACCGTTTTATCAAATTCTCGATCCCGTCAATCTTTCTTTACTCATTCCACCGAATCGCCGCGAGCTTTTTGCCGCTGAATTCGATCATTTCGTTCCTTTATCATATACGCAAAAATTGCAAGAATCCTGGCAGCAGCCGCATTTGCGCATCTATCCCAGCGGTCACATCGGCTTGTTGTGGTCACGAAAGTTTTTAAACGACGTTCGACAAATCGTTTCGCAACAACTAACTTTTGGGCGGCGACAAGAAACCTCGGTCACCGTTGTGACGGCGTCAGAATTACGCGCGTTACCGCAGCGCCTCGCCCTTCAACATTCGATCTCCCCGGCGCCGCGACTTGAAGTTGAGAAGTAATATCACCCAGTGGATTCTAATTTTCTGCAACTCTCCATTCAAGCTCTCGTACAAAATTTTACAAATCACCAGACAGCTTTTTTGCGCCGCCGGTCTTTAAACTCCGCATGAGGACAGCAGCATGGACAACAAAATTTTGCAAAGTTTTCGCGAGAACCTTCTCCAACAACGACAGAATCTGCGCGATTGGCTTCGCAACACACCGGCGAAGCAAAAACAGATTCGATTGGGGCCGGCCAATGAGCAGACGACGGTGCAAGCCCATTTGCAAGTGCTCGACACCGCCATCGCCAAAGCGGAAAATAAAACTTTGGGCTTGTGCGATGTTTGTCATGAGTATATTGAAACCGACCGGCTGGAAATGGATTTCACCGCAACCGTGTGCCTCGATCATTTTTCGGCTGAACAAAGACGTCAACTTGAAGCCGAGCTTGAGCTTTCGCATAAATTTCAGCGGGCGTTGCTGCCCCAACAACTGCCTGAGATACCCGGCTTGCAAATCGCGGCATTCATCCAGCCGGCGGAAATTGTCGGCGGCGATTATTTCGATTTTTTTCGCTTTCGCGATAATGCTCACGGCTTCGCAATTGCCGATGTGATGGGCAAAGGCCTGCCGGCGAGCATGTTAATGGCAAGCTTGCAAGCCGCGCTCCGCATTCTTGCGCCGGAAAACGATTCACCGGCAGTCGTGGCGCAGCGGCTCAACGGACTTTTTTGCCACAACATTCATCTCATCAAATTTATCACGCTCTTTCTCGGCAGTTATGATCCCGCCACGCGCGTCTTCAAATATTGCAACGCCGGACACAATCCGCCGCTGTTGATTCGTTCAAATAAAACACCACAGTGGCTGCAACCAACTGGCGCGGCAATCGGATTAGCCGAGAGTTTCAATTTCAAAATGGGGGCGGTGACTTTGTCGGCAGACGATGTTTTTGTGTTATACACCGACGGCGTTACGGAAGCGATGAATCCCGCTAAAGAAGAATTTGGCGAAGATCGTCTTGTCAAGTTGTTGCAACAGAAAGCTGATTTACCCCCACAAGAATTGATCAGGGAATTGCGGCACGCGCTGCGTGAATTTACCGGCGGCAAAGCGCTGCATGATGATGTGACGATTGTGGCGGGCAAAGTTAACGCGGACTAAAATCTCTTGGCGAAGATTTTTAATCCAAATATACCCACAACAGTTTCAAGCTCTTCGCATCCAGCCCTTTCGGGTTGGGGATCAGATAAAGATCGTTACTCACGTCTTTGATCAACACGTCGCCGTTGGCGAGCTTGCGCGGATGATCGCTGCGACGCGTCAAAAAATTGCGCGGGCCGGCGTTGGCGATGACTTTCCAATGAAACAACTCGATCTCGTCAGTGATCGCTTCGATGCCGGTAATGCGCGGCATGAAGTTGCGCTCGGCAAGCTCGTCTTCGATCAGCTCGCGCGTTGGCGTGTCAAGCTGCTGCAAATTCTCGATGAGTTTCTGCTCGCGCCCTTTGTCATCGCGCAAGCTGATGAATTCCTGCGGATGCGTCCAGGGAAAGCAGCAGGCCAATTGCACCGGCGTTTCGGCGGTTTCGCCGTTGCCGCTTTCTCGGCGCAATACTAATCGGCCATCGGCGCGGCGATATAAATTCCAATCTTTTTTCTCCAGGTGATTTTTTTGCCAGGATTCGCTAAGTTCATCAAAAGAAACTGTGTCAACAACCTCTTTCATATTTCTCCTTAATTTAAATTTCGACTAGCCTTTTTCGTTACCTGGTTTTCATTTATTTTATCCTGTGGGAAATGTCGCCGGCCTCATATCGTCTTTCCAACAGGATACAGCCAGCCTCACACCGCAATCAACGCATGCAACTCCGCCTGCGTGCGATGCAGCTTGGCATACACGCCGTCCGGTTTGACGAGCAGTTCTTCATGCGTGCCCTGCTCGGCCAGCTTGCCGTCTTCCATCACAAAAAGCCGATCGGCAATGCTCAAAGTTGACAACCGGTGCGCGATGGCAAACGTCGTGCGACCCGCGACCAAGCGCTGCAGCGCTTCCTGAATTTTCTTTTCCGTTTCGGTATCAACGGAACTGGTGGCTTCGTCGAGAATCAGCAGGCGCGGGTTGTGCAAAATCGCGCGCGCGATGCTGATGCGCTGGCGCTCGCCGCCGGAAAGCGTTTGGCCGCGTTCG